>Ga0308173_10000026_pt1 | contig 47464 bp, 40 predicted proteins | sample PhyPR1_FD_203716 | JGI IMG/M metagenome (GOLD analysis project Ga0308173, IMG submission 203716) | Soil microbial communities from UC Gill Tract Community Farm, Albany, California, United States - DLSLS.P.R1 | ecosystem: Environmental > Terrestrial > Soil > Agricultural land | place: USA... | reverse complement strand
CCCGCCGGAATCTTCACTTCCAGCGTCTTCGTTTCCTTCACCTTCCCCGCGCCGTGGCAGTTTCCGCAGGGATCGGGAACGTAGGTGCCGCTGCCGTGACACTTCGGACACGTCTGCTGGATGCTGAAAAATCCTTGCGACATCCGCACCTGTCCCTGACCGTGACACGTCGGGCAGGTTTCCGGCTTCGTGCCCGGCTTCGCGCCCGAGCCGTGACAGACATTGCAGTTGACCCAGCTCGGCACGCGGATTTGCGTGTCGTAGCCGTGCGCGGCCTGCTCCAGCGTGATTTCCATGCTGTAGCGCAAATCGGCGCCGCGATAAACCTGCGGGCCGGCGCGGCCGCCTCGCGCCGCGCCGCCTGCCGCCTGACCGAAGATGTCGCCGAAGATGTCGCCGAAGGCATCGGCAAAACCGCCGAAGCCCTGCGCACCCGCGCCCGCCATGTTCGGATCCACGCCCGCGTGACCGTATTGGTCGTATGCGGCGCGCTTTTGCTGGTCCGAGAGCATCTCGTAGGCTTCCTTCGCCTCTTTGAAGCTCTCTTCCGCCTTCTTGTTGTCCGGATTGCGGTCAGGGTGATACTTCATCGCGAGCTTGCGATACGCCTTCTTGATCTCGTCGTCGCCCGCGTTCTTCGCAACGCCCAGAACGTCGTAGTAATCCCGTTTCGCCATGTCGGTTCCATGCCGCCGCGATTGGCCGCGACGGTTCCTCTCAGATGCTCGGGGCCGAACGACCCGCGCGTAACCTCTGACGCCTCGCTGCAAACCCGCCATCAGCAAGACGCCCCAAAAAAACAATGTGCCCGGGGAGCCATGCGGCTCGCCAGGCGCGTTCCACGTCAGACGCTCGACGCGTCCTGGTGCCTTCGCGCATGCACGGCGCGAAAAAACCGCGGGCGCGTGAATGTTGCCATCCACGCGCCCTGCGGCTTAGTCCTTCTTCACTTCCTTGAAGTCGGCGTCGACGACATCGTCATGCTGCTGGCTCGCACCAGCCGATGCCGCTTCCGCGCCCGCCGCACCGGCGGTGGCACTCGCCGCGCCTTGCTGCGCCTGCATGTCGGCGTACATCTTCTCGCCGAGCTTCTGCGATGCAGTGGAAAGCGTCTCGATCTTGGCTTCGATCGTCGCCTTGTCGCTCGCGGTGCTCTTGAGCGCCTCTTCGAGATCTTTCAGCGCGGCTTCGATCTGTTCCTTCTCGCTTGCGTCGACCTTGTCGCCGTACTCGGCAACCGCCTTCTTCGTGCTGTGGACCAGCGCGTCGCCCTGATTGCGGGCATCGGCCAGTTCGCGCAGCTTGTGATCTTCCTCGGCGTTGGCTTCGGCGTCCTTCACCATCTTGTCGATTTCGGCATCCGTCAGGCCCGAATTCGCCTTGATGGTGATCTTGTTCTCCTTGCCGGTCGCCTTGTCCTTCGCGCCGACGTGCAGAATGCCGTTCGCGTCGATGTCGAAGGTCACTTCGATCTGCGGCACGCCGCGCGGTGCGGGCGGAATGCCTTCGAGGTTGAACTCGCCAAGCAGCTTGTTGCCCGCGGCCATCTCACGCTCGCCCTGGAACACCTTGATCGTCACGGCGCCCTGGTTGTCGTCCGCCGTCGAATACACTTGCGAGTGCTTCGTCGGGATGGTCGTGTTCTTGTTGATCATCTTCGTCATCACGCCGCCGAGCGTCTCGATGCCGAGCGACAAAGGCGTCACGTCGAGCAGCAGAACGTCCTTGCGGTCGCCCGACAGAACCTGGCCCTGAATCGCGGCGCCAACGGCCACGGCTTCGTCCGGGTTCACGTCACGGCGCGGATCCTTGCCGAAGAATTCCTTCACCTTCTCCTGCACCTTCGGCATGCGCGTCATGCCGCCGACGAGAATCACGTCGTCGATGTCGCCGACCTTCACGCCCGCGTCCTTGATCGCGGTGCGGCACGGTTCGATCGTGCGTTCGATGAGCTCTTCCACGAGCGCTTCGAGCTTGGCGCGGGTGAACTTGAGGTTCAAGTGCTTCGGACCCGACGCGTCTGCCGTGATATACGGCAGGTTGATGTCGGTCTGCGCCGTCGACGACAGTTCGATCTTCGCCTTTTCAGCGGCTTCCTTCAGGCGTTGCAGCGCGAGCACGTCCTTGCTCAGGTCGACGCCCTGCTCCTTCTTGAACTCGCCGATGATGTAATCGATGATGCGCTGGTCGAAGTCTTCACCGCCCAGGAACGTGTCGCCGTTCGTCGAAAGCACTTCGAACTGCATTTCGCCGTCCACATCCGCGATTTCGATGATCGAGATGTCGAAGGTGCCGCCGCCCAGGTCGAACACGGCAATCTTGCGATCGCCCTTTTCCGCCTTGTCGAGACCGAATGCCAGCGCGGCTGCCGTCGGCTCGTTGATGATGCGCTTCACTTCCAGACCGGCGATGCGCCCCGCGTCCTTCGTTGCCTGACGCTGGCTGTCGTTGAAGTACGCCGGAACCGTGATGACGGCTTCCGTCACCGGCTCGCCGAGGTAGTCCTCAGCGGTCTTCTTCATCTTGCGCAGCACTTCGGCGGAGATCTGCGACGGCGCGAGCTTTTGCCCGTGCGCTTCGACCCATGCGTCGCCGTTATCGTGCCGGACGATCTTGTAGGGCATGAGCCCGATGTCCTTCTGCACTTCCTTTTCGTCGAAGCGGCGGCCGATCAGGCGCTTCACTGCGTACAGCGTGTTGCGCGGGTTGGTGACCGACTGACGCTTTGCAGGCGCGCCGACGAGGATTTCGTTGTCATCCAGATACGCGATGATCGACGGCGTGGTGCGCGCGCCTTCCGAATTCTCGATGACCTTGACCTGATTGCCTTCCATCAGCGCCACGCACGAATTCGTGGTGCCGAGGTCGATGCCGATGATTCTGCCCATTTTTTATACTCTCCTAGCTTTGATCGCTTTGGCGCTGCGGCCGGAAACGCCGGCTTCGCGGCCGATTCAACGGGCCGAACGCCCAAAATTCATACCTGTACGCAAGATAAGAGCGCCGGTTTCGTTTTCAAGACCCTGAATGCGATGCGGTCTATAACTTTTTTCGCGTGTCCTGAATCCGTCATGCGTTCGCACTCGCCGCGCGGATCTTCTCACGCGCCGCCGCGACCGCCGCCTGGAATTGCGCGAGGCCGTGCCACCCAGTCGCACGGCCGAGCCGCTTGCCCCGGTGGAAGAAAAACCACGTCGGCACACCGTGCAGCATGAAGCGGCGGCCGAGGTCGCGATGCTCGTACACGTTGCTGTGAAACCATTTCAGTCCGAGCGCGCGGATGGCGTCGGGCTGCGCGAGCATCGCTTTCTTCGCGATCTCGCAGTTGAAGCAATCCAGGCCCCAGAAGAACACGACCGCCAGCTCGTCGCCCGCCGACGCCAGACCGGCGTCGAAACCGGCGGCGTCGAGCTCCTGCATGTTGAACCCAGCGAAAGCGGTCGAATCGACGGGCAAGTGGGCCATGAGCGGCAGCCTCGCGGATTTACTTCGGCGCGGCTACGGTGACGAGCGCCGGACGCAACACGCGGTCGGCGATGATATAGCCCTTTTGCAGCACGGCCACGACCGTGTTCGGTTCCTGATCGGCCGGCACCATCGAAATGGCCTGATGCCGATGCGGATCGAACTTCTCGCCGACCGGATTCAGCGCGACGACGCGGCCCTTTTCGAGCGCGCCGCTCAACTGGCGCAGCGTCAGTTCGACGCCCTCGCGCACCTTCGCGACATCGGTCGACTGATCGGCGAGCGCGGCTTCGAGGCTGTCGAGCACCGGCAGCAGATTCTCCGCGAAACTTTCGATGGCGAACTTGTGCGCCTTCGCCACGTCTTCCTGGCTGCGGCGGCGCACGTTTTCCGTTTCGGCCTTGGCGCGCAGGAATTCTTCCTGCAGCGCGGCGGCTCTCGCCTGCGCTTCCGCGAGTGCGGTCTCGGTGGCGTTCGAAGCGGCTTCGGGCGCGGCGTCGGCATTCGCCTGCGCTTGCGCTGCAACGGCTTCGTCGCCTGCCTGATTCGGGTTGGCGGCCTGGCGCGCGGTTTGGTCGGCGGGCGTCGGGTTCTGGCTCGCTGAATTCTCTTGCGTGTTTTCCATGTCGCTGAATGTTATTGCTGTGAGTGAATTGAATGGGAAGCGCGCTGGCCTCGGCGGCCCGTCACGCTTCCTGGTACTAGCCGCGGAAGTTGGGGCACGAGCAACGTTTTCAAGGCTTCGTCCGATGAAATTTGCCGACAGTTTGCCACCGGACGTGCGCGGGAAATACGCGGTAACGGACGCTTCGCCGCATCGCGCAAAATGAGATTGAGGGAATGGAGCCGCTCGCCTACACTTCGAACAAGCACCGCAGGAACACGTTAACCCTAATCCTACGAATGCTACATACCGCTTACGCCTCGCCCGTTTCCTGACCCTTGTGCGGCCGTCGGCCGCGCTGCCCGCTTCCGGGGATACCATGAAACTGACCTTTGCCATTGCGGTGGTCGCCCTGGTACTCGTTGCGGGAACGACCACCATCTGCATGTCCGGCGCCGTGACAGCCCGTACCTCCGAGTACGGCGGCGTTCACGCAACCGTCGAGCAGTACTTCAATCCGAACCTGAAAATTTGTCGATGACGCGGCGGTCGCGCTTCGTCGGCCTGCCCTGCATGCCGGCGGCCGGCTCGCGATACGTCTTGCGCCGCTCGGCTTCCGCCATGCGCTTCGTGCGGCCTTCGTCCGTTTCCGCGTAGAGCGTCTGCGCGACCGACGCGGGACCGCGCACGTCGCAGACACCGCGCACTTCGACTTGCCAGACGAGCCGCTCGATGTCGATCTCGACGAGATCGCCCACGCGCACGTCCTTCGACGGCTTCACGTTCGCACCGCCAATCTTCACGCGGCCCTTTTCCACGGCATCGCTCGCAAGCGACCGCGTCTTGAAGAAACGCGCCGCCCACAGCCATTTATCAATGCGCAAGCGCGCGCCGGGTTCCGTCGAAATGTTGTAGTTCATGGTGAATCTCTTGCAATTGGCGAATTCAGGCAGCGACCGTCGCGGGTTGCGCGGCCTGTACCGGCCATCCTTGCAGATGTTGTGCCGCGATCTCGCCGATTGCCTTGATCCATGCAGGCGACGCGTTCAGGCAAGGAATACGGTGGAACTGCTTGCCGCCCGCCTTCAGGAATTCGTCGCGCACCTCGATGCCTATTTCCTCGATCGTCTCCAGGCAATCCGCCGTGAAGCCGGGGCAAAAGACGTCCACGCGCGAAACGCCGCCCGCACCCAGTTCCGCGAGCGTCGGCGCGGTGTACGGCTGAAGCCACTCCGCGCGGCCGAAACGCGACTGGAACGTCACGCGGCATTCGACCGGCGTGAGCCCCAGCGCCGACGCCAGCAGCGAGCCGGTCAGCTGGCATTGATCGTGGTAAGGGTCGCCCAGGTCCATTGTGCGCTTGGGCACGCCGTGGAAACTCAGCACGAGCTTGTCGCCGGAAGCGAAGTCCGGCTGACCGTGAAGCCGCCAGTACTCGCGGACCTGTTCGGCCAGCGCGGAAATATACGCGGGATGGTCCGCGTAATGGCGGATGGTGCGAATCTCCGGCTGGTTGCGCACGCGCTTGAGCGCGGAGAAGGCGTCGTCGAAGGCGGTCGCGGTGGTCGACGACGAGTATTGCGGATACATCGGCACGAGAAGAATGCGCTCGGCGCCTTCCAGCTTCAGCTGATTGAGCATCGCGCCGATGCCGGGCGTGCCGTAGCGCATCGCGTAATCGACTATCACGTGATAGTCGTTCGCCGCAAAAAGCCGCCGCAATGCCTCGACCTGCCTTTCCGTATAGACGCGCAACGGCGAACCTTCGGGCATCCAGACCTGCGCGTACTTCCTGGCCGACGCGCGCCCGCGAACCGGCAGGATGATGCCGCGCAGAATGACTTGCCAGATGAACGACGGAATTTCGACGACGCGCGGATCGGACAGAAACTGCGCCAGATACTTGCGCACGGCCCGGGGCGTGGGCGCGTCCGGCGTGCCGAGATTGATCAGCAGCACCGCGACGCGATGCGAAGCGCTAGGCTGCGAAGGCAACTCGAGGTCGAAACGCATAGGAAGAGGCGGCCGAAGGTCATCGAAAGGTGAAGGCCATTATAGCGGCGCGTTCCGAACCGCAGCATCGGCCGAACGGCCTAGTGGCGGCGCGCCGAGCAGCGCGGCAAGATTCACCCAAATGCCGCTACTGCTGGCTGAGCGACATGGACAACAGGCGCGCGGTGATATCGACGATGGGAATCACGCGGTTGTACGCCATGCGCGTGGGGCCGATGACGCCGAGCGTCCCGACGATTTTGCCGTTCACTTCATACGGCGCGGTCACGACGCTCATCTCCTCGATCGGCACGAGATTGGACTCGCCGCCGATGAAAATCTGCACGCCTTGCGCGTGGCTCGATACATCCAGCAACTGCAGGAGGCTCGTCTTCTGGTCGAACAGGTCGAAGAGTTTGCGCAAGCGCGCCATGTCGGACGAAAGGTCGGCGACTTCGAGCAGATTGCGCTCGCCGGAAATCAGCACGGTCTCGCCGGGATCGGTCTCCGCCGTGCTCGCGACGACGGCTGCCTGCATCAGCGTGGTCATGTCGCCGCGCAGCTGGTCGATTTCCTCGCGCAGCCGGCGCCGCACTTCGTCGAAGGACAGGCCCGCGAAATGCGCGTTGATGTAGTTGGAGGCTTCGGTGAGCTGGGACGGCGAGTAATCGCGCTGGGTGGCCATCATGCGGTTCTGCACGTCGCCTTCGGGCGTCACGATGATGAGCAGAATGCGCTTGTCCGACAGCCGCATGAACTCGATCTGCTTGAACATGTGGCTGCGGCGCGGCGTGAGGATCACGCCCGCGAACGACGACAGGCTCGACAGGACGCTCGCCGCCGCCGCGACGATTTTCTGCGGCTCTTCGCCTTGCAGGCGCGTCTTGACCGCGGTGGTCATCGCTTCGTCCTGCGGCCCTTCGACCGTCAGCATGGTGTCGACGAAGAGGCGATAGCCGCGCGGCGTGGGAATGCGGCCCGCCGAGGTATGCGGACTTGCGACGAGGCCGAGGTCTTCGAGGTCCGACATCACGTTGCGGATGGTCGCGGGACTCAGTTCCAGGCCGGAGTGACGTGATAACGTGCGCGAACCGACCGGCTGACCTTCGGCGATGTAGCGCTCGATCAGCGTTTTGAGGAGGGTTTGTGCACGTGGGTCTAGCATGGGCAGATTTTAGCGCAACCTGTCATGGCGCGGCGATCGGCGCTGCCGCCGCATTCAGCGGCTCGCCAACTGTTCGTGAGCCGCTCGCGGGCCGTTCAATGTCTGCTCCATTCTAGCGATAAACGAAGGACGCGCCCGGGCAGCGCCCCGGTTCTTTTCGCCTTCTACCTATGGTGTAATGCCGGCATGGAAATTGGCCAATTCAAGACCGTCGCCCTTGTCGGGCGAACCAACACGCCCGGTATCGAAGCGCCACTGCGATTGCTCGCGGAGCATATCGCGAACGAGGGCTTCGAGGTCGTGTTCGAAGCGGGCACCGCCAGGGACGTTGGCGTGACCGAATATCCGGCGCTGTCGATCGCGGAGATCGGCGCGCGCGCGGATGTTGCCGTCGTGCTCGGCGGCGACGGCACGATGCTCGGCGTCGGCCGTCAACTCGCGCCGTATAGAACGCCGCTTATCGGCGTGAATCACGGGCGGCTCGGGTTCATCACCGACATCCCGCTTGCCGAGATGCGCGAGCGCGTGCCGCAAATGCTCGCCGGGGAGTTCGAGCGCGAAGAGCGAAGCCTGCTCGAAGCGCGGATCGTTCGCAACGACAGGCCCATCTATCATGCGCTCGCGTTCAACGACGTCGTGGTGAATCGCAGCGGGTTCTCCGGCATGGCAGAGTTGCGTGTCTCGGTGGACGGCCACTTCATGTACAACCAGCGCTCGGACGGGCTGATCGTTGCAACGCCAACCGGCTCGACCGCTTACGCGCTTTCGTCCGCGGGGCCCATTCTGCACCCGCAACTACAAGGCTTCGTGCTCGTGCCGATTGCGCCGCATTCGCTGTCGAACCGTCCGATCGTGCTGCCCGACGATTCGAAGGTCACCATCCAGATCATCGGCGGGCGCGACGTGAACGTGAACTTCGACATGCAGTCGTTCACCGCCGTCGAGCTGAACGACGCCATCGAGGTGCGGCGCTCGCGCCATACTGTGCCGGTGCTGCATCCGGTCGGCTACAGCACCTACGCCACGCTGCGCAGAAAACTGCACTGGAACGAGCATCCTTCGCAGGACTCGTCCACCTGAACGCACCCCTTCGCTGAACCTTTCCGAAGCGTCCATGCTCCGTCATCTCTCCATTCGAGACTTCGTCATTGTTGCCGCGCTCGATATCGAATTCGATTCGGGCTTCACGGTTTTTTCGGGTGAAACCGGCGCGGGCAAGTCGATTTTGATCGACGCCCTCGCCCTCACGCTCGGCGCGCGCGCCGACGCGAGCGTCGTGCGAACCGGCGAGGCGCGCGCCGACATCACCGCGGAATTCTCGACCCACGCGCACGTCGTCCGCTGGCTGGAAGAACACGCGCTTTCGCTGAACGGCGACACCGTGATGCTGCGCCGCGTGATCGATTCGACCGGACGCTCGCGCGCCTTCATCAACGGCACGCCCGCGACCCTTGCGCAATTGCGTGAAGTCGGCGAAATGCTCGTCGATATTCACGGCCAGCACGCGCATCAGTTGTTGATGCGGCCTGACGCGCAGCGCGAGCTGTTCGACACGCACGCCGGCCTCGTCGATACCGCGAGCGCCGTCAATCGTGCGTGGCGTGCCTGGCGCGATGCCCAGCAAGCCGTCGATGCCGCGCAGACCCGCGACCGTGAACTGCAACTCGAGCGCGAACGTCTCGCGTGGCAGTTGAGCGAATTCGACAAGCTCGCGCCACAGCCCGGCGAATGGGAAGAAGTGACCGCGGAGCATCATCGGCTGTCGCATTCGGCCAGTCTCATCGACGGCGTTCAGAACGCGCTTGGCGCGCTCTCCGAATCCGACGACGCGATGATCTCGCAGCTTGGCGCCATCATCTCGAAGCTGCGCGGCCTCGCCGATATCGATCCGGCGCTCAGCGACGTGCTCGCCTCGCTCGAACCCGCCGAGATTCAGTTGCAGGAAGCGTCGTACTCCCTCTCGCATTACGCGCAGCGCCTTGAGCTCGATCCCGACCGGCTCGCGCAAGTCGAGAAGCGCATGGATCAACTCCATTCGACGGCGCGCAAGTTCCGCCTCCAGCCCGAAGCGTTGCCGGAAGAGCACGAGACGCGCCGCCGTCAACTCGCCGAACTGGATGCCGCCGCGGACCTGGACGCGCTCAACGCCGCCGCCGCGAAGGCGAACGACGCTTATCTCGCGGAGGCCAAGGCGCTTTCGAAGGCGCGCGCGAAGGCGGCGAAAGTGCTCTCGAAGGCGGTCACGGAAGGCATGCAGGAACTGTCGATGGCAGGCGGCAGCTTCGAGGTCGCGCTCGTGCCGCTGGCGGAGGGCGGCGCCAACGGTCTGGAGCAGATCGAGTTTCGCGTTGCCGGTCACGCAGGCGTTGCGCTGCGGCCGCTCGCGAAAGTCGCGTCGGGCGGCGAGCTGGCGCGCATCAGCCTCGCGCTAGCGGTGATCGCGAGCACGGCAAGCCCGACGCCGACGCTCATCTTCGACGAAGTGGATACGGGCATCGGCGGGGGCGTCGCGGAAGTGGTCGGGCGGCTGCTGCATCAACTCGGGCGCGACCGTCAGGTGCTATGCGTCACGCATTTGCCGCAGGTGGCGGCGCGCGGCGATCAGCATTTCCAGGTCGCGAAGTCTTCCGATCATGCCGGCGGCACGGTCAGCACCGTGACGCCACTGGACAAGTCGAGGCGCATCGAGGAAGTCGCGCGGATGCTGGGCGGCCTGGAGATTACCGCGACGACGCGCAAGCACGCGAAGGAGATGCTGGCGGCGTGAGTCTGGCTGCGGCGCGGGTGCGCGAAAGGCGGCGAATTCTGCGCTGGCTGGCCGGGCGTTCCGGCGCGAAGAAAAGAGATTCTCACGCGCTCGCTGCCTTGAACATACTGCGTGCCGTAGACGTCTCCACGAAGAAAGCCCGGCTGCAGGAGCACGACGAACCAGCGCATTCGCAACGCCCGTGAAGATCGCGCGCTTCTTCTTCGGCGCGACCGCTGATCGGCGGATCTCGATGAGATGAAGGCCGCTCCTTGCGCCGCGCTCTCTCACTCGACCGCCCCAAACACCCGCTTCCACAACCGCGTCACCGCTTCCCGCTCGCCGCTGACTTCGTCGGCCGGAACGCGCGCCTTCTCCATTCCATCGAGCCGCAGCCTGTGCTGCAACTTCCGGTAGTGCCGATACGCCGCGCCGATCGTTTCCGCCTCATCATCGGAAATGAGCCCGCTGCGCGCCGCGATCTTGAGCAGCGTGATGTTTCCCGCGTTGCGCAGAAACTCGCGATGCGCCCGCGTATTGAGCAGCACCCAATACTGCACGATGAACTCGACATCGACCATGCCGCCGCGATCGTGCTTCAGGTCGAAAAGCCCGCTGCGATTCGGATGCCCCGCCGCCACGCGCTCACGCATCGCGGCGATTTCGCGCGCGAGCACGGCCGCATCGCGCTCCATGACGAGCACGTCGGCGCGGATCGCTTCGAACTGCGCGCCGATATCGGCATCGCCCGCGCTGAAACGCGCCCGCGAGAGCGCCTGATGTTCCCACACCCAGGCGGTATTCGCGGCGTCGCCTTCGCGCATCTGATAGCGGCGAAACGAATCCAGACTCGTCACGAGCAGGCCCGACTCGCCATTCGGACGCAGCCGCAAGTCCACGTCGAACAGCGTGCCCGCGCCTGTCGCCGTGGTGAGCCACGTGATGAGCCGGCGCGCGAACAACGCGTAGATATTGGAAGCGGCGTCGTCGGGGTCATCGTAAAGAAAGATCAGATCCAGGTCCGACGCATAGCCCAGTTCCTTGCCGCCGAGCTTGCCATATGCAATCACCGAAAAACGCGGCGTCGCGCGATGCCGCTTCGGGAACTGCTTCCACACGGTCTCGACGGTCACGTCGAGCACGGCGTCCGCGAGTTCCGACAAGCGATCGCTCACATGCTCCACCGTCAGCCGCCCGGCAAGATCGATCAGCAGAATGCGGAATACTTCCGCCTGGTGCGCATGCCGCAGCAGATCCATCTGATGTTCCGCGTCCTCGGCGGCGGCAAGACGCGCGCGCAGCGAACGCTTGAATTCGGGCCAGTCGAACGGGCTCGACATACCCTCGTCGTCGAGCAGTTCATCGAGCAATTGCGGATGGCGAATCAGATAGCCCGCCGCCCAGCGCGAGCCGGACAGCACCGACAGCACGCGTTCGAGCGCGGCCGGATATTCCGTCAGCAGCGCGAGGTACGCCCCGCGCTTGGCGGTGGCTTCCAGCAGATCGAACAGACGCGCGATGGTGTCGCCGCGCCGAGCGGCGTCGATGGACTGCGCGGCTTCGAGCGCCCGCTGCGCGACGATATCGAAGCGCTCGCGGCTTTGCGGCGGCAAACCCGCATAGCGCGACGAGTTCCATACGGCGGTCAGACGCGCCAGCACCGGCGAAGGGTCCGCGAAACCCAGCTCCATCAGACGCGCAGCGAGCTCTTCGTGCGCGGAATCGTCGGCGAGCGCGCTGCTCCAGACGCACGAGGCCGCCGAATCTTCGGCCACGCCGCAGCCGTTCTCGCCGCTGACCTTGTCGGCGAAGATCGCGTCGAACTGCTGCTCGACGAACTCGCGATGCGCGTCGAGCTTCGTCATCAGCGCGGCGTAATCGTGAAAGCCGAGCGACGACGCCAGCAGCGCACGCTCGTCATCGGCGACGGGCATCGCGTGCGTCTGCGCGTCGTTTCGATACTGCAGCCGATGCTCGACCGTGCGAAGGAAGAGATACGCCTCGCTGAACGCATCGCACACGGCGCTCGCAATCAGCCCGTGCGACGCCGCGCGCGCGAGCACCTCCAGCGTCGGCCGAATACGAAAATCCGCTACTTGTCCGCCGCGAATCAACTGGAATACCTGCGCACTGAATTCAATCTCGCGGATGCCGCCGCGTCCGAGCTTGATGTCGTCGGCCTTGTCGGGGCGCATGGACGCGCGCCGCCGCGCTTCCTGCCGAATCTGCACATGCAGCGAGCGAATCGCCGCGATCACGCCGTAATCGAGATAGCGGCGGTAGACGAACGGCGTGACGATCGCGTCGAGCTGTTTCGAAAGCCGCTGCGCGGAATCGCTTTGCCGCTCGGACACGAGCCGCCCCTTGATCCACGCATAGCGCTCCCACTCGCGGCCCTGCACGTAGAAATATTCTTCGAGCATGCCGAGGCTGCACACGAGCGGGCCGGAATCGCCATTCGGACGCAGCCGCATGTCGACGCGAAACACGTAGCCGTCCTGCGTGATCTCCGCGAGCGCGCCTATCAGCCGCCGTCCGAGCCGTGTGAAGAACTCCTGCGTCGTGAGCGGCGAACGCTTGCCGCCCGACGTTTCGCCGTCGTCTTCATAGACGAAGATCAGGTCGATGTCGGACGACGCATTCAGCTCGCGCCCGCCCAGCTTGCCCATGCCGACGACGCCGAGCGTGAGCCGCTCGCCGTTCGGGCCGCGCGGCTCACCGAAGAGCGTTTCGAGATCCGCTGAAAGCACCGCGAGCGCGCGTTGAATGGTGACTTCGGCGAGATGCGTCATTGCGCCGGTGACTTCGGCGACGTCCGCCGCGCCGCGCAGATCGCGCTCCATCACCGTGCAGAAGACGTCCATTCGCAGGCGGCGCAGCGCCGTCTTGAGCGCCGCTTCGTCGAGGGCGCCGCTTTGCGCGCAGCGCGCGCACAGGTCGTCGAGCCGCGCTCCGATCCACTCGCGCGTGACCGGCGTCTGCGCCCATTGCGCGACATTCGACGCGAGTTCGGGGCGCGCCGCAAAGGCGCGCGCCGCATAGTTGGAATAGCCGGAACTGCGCAAAATCACATCGGTCATGAATGGTTGGCTCGCTCGTTGCTTCGGTCGATTACTTGTCTTGAAAGGCGTCGCGGGCGCGCTTCGGCGGGTGTCGCGCGAATGCGTCCGAGCCTTGCCGGGCGCGGCTCGGCGGGCTTTTTCGAATGCGCAGCCCGGGGCCGTCCGCGCGATGCCCTGTGTTACATTCGAGAGTCAAATACGCAAACTCACGCAAAACTACCATATCGCCGATTAGCCGCCGCATGTCCGACAGCAGACGATCCGTCGACCCGACCGAAGTTGGACAAGCCAAGCCCAGCGGCAACGCCGAGCGCGTACTGTCGCGCGTGCTCAAAGTCATTCTGATCCTCGCCGCCGTGGCCTATTTCGCGGTGGCGTGCATCTATCTCGGCTTGCGTTACGTCGTGCTGCCGGAGATCGATTCGTTCAGGCCGCGGATCGAACAGGCGGTCTCCTCGAGAATGCATGCGCAGCTTCATATCGGCCGGCTTTCCGCGCGATGGTCGGGCATGCAGCCGACGATCGACATCGACAATCTTCGTATCGACGCCGCCGACGGTTCGCCCGGTCTCGCCGTGCCGCACGCGAGCGCGAGCGTCGCCTGGGGTTCGCTGCTGCACTTGCAGCCGAGGCTCGCGGACCTGACCGCCGATGGCCCGGACGTAATCATCGCGCGCAATGCGAAAGGCGAAGTGACCGTCGCGGGCCTGCCGGTGCCGACGCAACGCACCGGCTCGCATGCGTTCATGAACTGGCTGCTCGGACAGCAGCGCATTCTTCTGCGCGATGGCACGCTGCGCTGGCGCGACGCCGAGCGCGGCGCGCCGGAGATCGCGTTCAAGCGTCTGCGGCTCGCCATTCTGAACGACGGCTTGCGTCACCGCATGGCGCTCGATGCGCCCGCCGATGGCGACGTGCTCCACGGCCCGCTCGGCGTGCGCGCGGACTTCCGGCACGAGCCGTTCAGTGCGATGGGCGCGCCCGCCAACTGGACGGGACGTCTATATCTATCGACGGGTCCGGTCGACATGCCGACGCTCGCGCGCTACGTGAAAATGCCGTTCGCCCTCTATGACGGCCGCGTGGAGAACCGCATCTGGCTGAACTTCGCGCGTGGCGAGTTGCAGACCGCGAACGGCGATCTCGTCGGCGGCAACATCGCGCTGCGGGTTCGCGCGACGCAGCCGCTGCTGGAGTTGCCGGTGGCGCGCTTTGCCTGGACCGTCGACAAAAAGGACGGCGCGTACACGCTCGCACTGTCCGACGTTCGCGCGGAACTCGGACAACCCGCGCTGAAGGACGGCACGCCGGTCGCGCGTCTCTGGAGCGCGCAGACGCTCGCGGCTACGTTCCGTCCGCCGTCGGTGAACCGGGGACAGCTCTTTCGCGTGACGGGCGATCAGGTCGATCTCGGCATCCTCGCCGAATTCGCGCGGGCGCTGCCGCTGCCGCCGCGCGTGCTCGACGCGCTCGTGCGCTTCAACCCGCGCGGGCAGATTGCGAACTACACGATCTACAGCGAGCGCACGCCGCCCCGAAGCGAAGAGGAACTGAAGCAGCAGCGTGAAAAGGGCGACGCCAGGCTGATGCGCTACGCGTTCAAGGGCGAATTGCAGGGCATCAGCGTGCAGGCGCAGGAGCCGCCGCCGGGCCTCACCATCAACAATCATCCGCGCGCGGGCATCCCGGGCATCGAGAACCTGTGGGGCGCGATCGACGCGAATGAGTCGCAAGGCAGCATTCGCATCGATACGAAGAACGCGGCCGTCACGATTCCCGGCGCGTTCGACGATCCGCGTCTCAGCTTCGATTCGCTGCAAGGCCACGCGACATGGACCGTCGCGGACGCCATCGCGCCGGGCGAGTTGCGCCGCGCGTTCACGATTCATCTCGATACGCTGCGCGTAAAAAACGCCGACGCCGAAGGCGAAGTCACCGCCGCGTACTGGAATCAGGGCCACGGGCGCGGCAATCTCGACCTGAAGGCGAAGGTCGATTATCTGAACGCGACGCACCTCGTGCGGTACCTGCCGACGAGTCTCAACGAGCGCGTGCGCGTCTATCTCGGACACGCGCTGCAGGCGGGCGTCGCGCGCAACGCCACGCTGGAAGTCCACGGCGATCTCACGCGCTTTCCCTACGCGAAGTTTCCGGATGCGGGCGTGTTTCGAATCGAAGCGCCGTTCACCGGCGGCAAGTTCGATCCGACGCCGTTCCCGCCGCGCAAGATGGCGAACGGCATGCCGAACTTCTGGCCGGCGTTCGAGGGCATAGACGGCACGTTCACGCTCGCGCAGAACAAGCTCGGCTTCGACATCCATCGCGGGCATTACAAGGGCGTCGCGGTATCGCGAGTGACCGGGCGCATCGACGATACGGGCAATCGCGAGTCCAGACTACGGATCGACGGCGAAGCGCGCGGGCCGCTCGCGGACATGCTCGAATACGTCGACAACAGCTCGCTCGGCCTGATGGCGAAGCACGCAACGCGCAAGCTCCGCACGCAAGGCAACGCGTCGCTGGCGCTCACGCTCGGCATTCCACGTTATCGGCCGCCGCCGCCGACTCCGCCGCTGCGCCCCGACTACAAAGGCTCGCTGACGTTCGCCGACAACGAAGTCGCGTATGCCGGTCTTCCGCCGCTCACGCATCTGCGCGGCCGCGCCGAGTTCGCCGCAAAAGCCGTCAAGCTCGATACGCTCACCGCGCAACTGCTCGGCGGCGACGTGCGCGCGACCGGGGGCGTGCGGCCGGACGGCAGCTACGCGTTCGACGTGAACGGACGTATCGGAACGGACGCCGCGCAGCGCTTCGACGGTCGCATCACGCCGCCGGTCGCGCGGCTGATGAAGCGCATCGACGGCGCGGCGCCTTATGAAATGCACGTGCGCGGCGCCAGAAACGTGCTGCCGAACGTGCAGGCGAGCGCGGATCTGACGGGCGTCGGCATCGACTTGCCCGCGCCGTTCGGCAAGACGAAAGGCGCGCCGATGCCCTTCGCGCTCAGCTTCCAGCCCGCGACGGGCGGTCCCGCCGATCAGCATGACGCGCAGCTCACGCTCGGTCCGCTGCACGCGCGCTATGTGTTGCAGCAGATTGGCCGGGCGCAGGTCAAGGTCGATCCGCAAGACCCCGCCGAGCCGATGAACGTGCGCGCGGTGCTCAAGGCGGTGCGCGGCGCAATCACCGTGAACAAGCCTGCGGACCTGCCCGCGCAAGGCGTGACGGCCGCGGTCGATATGGACACGCTCGATGCCGACGCGTGGCGCAAAGTCATCGCCGACGCCGTGGCCGCGCAGCCGGATACGCCCGCGAACGCGGCCCCTCGCCCGCCGATGAACGAGAACGTCCGGCAGTTCATCCCGACGCGCGCCGCGCTTCGCGTCGGGACACTCAAGCTGCTCGACCGGCGCTGGGAGAACGTCGCCGTCAACGCAAGCGAGGACGCAAGCAATCGCAAGTGGCAGGCGAGCATCGCGTCGAACCAGATTGCGGGGAACGTCGCGTTCACGCCCGGCGCGGTGAAGGGAAGCCCCGGCGCAGTGCAGGCGCGGCTCGACAAAGTCGTGATTCCCGACAAGACGGAGAAGACGGAAAAAGCGGACAACGCGCCGGCCGCAACTGCGCCACGGAAGCCGCCGCGCAACATGCCGTCGATCGACGTGATCGTGAACGAACTGATCTTTCGCGGACACGGTCTCGGGCGGCTCGAAGTCGATGCGCATAACGAAACCATTGCCGACGAGCCGATCTGGACGCTCGACAAGCTGCAACTCGCCAATCCGGACGCCACGTTCACGGCCAACGCCATCTGGCGCACGCTGCCCGGCGCAACGAACGTAGCGCAGGCAAGCGATGCAAGCGACGAGCACGCGACGCGCCGCACCTCGGTCGCTTTCAGGCTCGACGTGAAGAACGGCGGCCAGTTCATAGACCGCTTCGGCCTGCCGCATACGGTCAACGCCGGTATGGGGACGGTGTCCGGTCACGCGGGCTGGAACGGCGGCCCGACTACGGTCGACTTGAATTCGCTCGATGGCAACGTCGCCGTCGATCTTCGGCACGGGCAGATTCTGCGCGCGCCCGCCGCGGCGAAGTGGCTGGGCATCTTCAGCCTGCGCAGCCTCGCGAATCTGCTGACGCTGCATTTCGAGGATGTCGTCGGCAAGGGACTGCCGTTCGAGAAGATCACGGGCAACGCGCGCATGGAAAACGGTATTGGCCGAACCGACGATTTCGTGATGATTACGTCGCCCGCGCGCGTGCAGATGCGAGGCACGGTCGATGTGCCGAAGGAGACGCAGGATCTGCGCGTGAAGGTGGTGCCGACGGTCGGCGCGGGCGCCGTGGCGATCGGCGCAGCGGTCATCAATCCGCTGCTCGGGCTGGGCGCGCTGGCCGCCGATCTCGCGTTGTCGAAATCCATCGAAAAGGCGTTCGAAGCCGACTATTCGATCACCGGGTCCTGGACGAAACCCGTGGTTCAGCGGCTGCATGGCGATCAGGGTAAGATCGAAATACCCGCGGCCGTCGCGATTCCGTCAGCCGCTCAATAAAAGCGGGCGTCGATTTCAGCGGGCGTCCGGACGTCCCTCTTCGACAAATCCAGCGCAACGAACATGAACGAACTCTCGAGCGAAAGCGCGGCGCAGCCGTTTAAGGTCGCCGCGCTGCAAATGGTCAGCACACCAGAGCGCGAACGCAATCTGGCCGACGCCGGGCGGCTCATCGCCGAGGCGGCGCAGGGCGGCGCGCAGCTAGTGCTGCTGCCCGAGTACTTCTGCTTCATGGGCTTCAAGGACACGGACAAGCTCGCCATCCGGGAAATGCCCGGTGACGGCCCGATCCAGCAATTTCTCTCCGATGCCGCGCGCGAACACCGCGTTTGGCTCATCGGCGGCACGTTGCCGTTGAAGTCGGCGGAAGAATCGCGTGTGCTGAATTCATCGCTCGTATTCGATCCCACCGGCAAGCAGGTTGCGCGCTACGACAAGATTCATCTCTTCAATTTCGAAAAGGGCGAGGAATCGTTCGACGAAGCCCGCACCATCTGCCCCGGCGGCGACGTGCGAACCTTCGACGCCCCGTTTGGACGCGTCGGCCTCTCCGTCTGCTATGACCTGCGCTTCCCCGAGCTCTACCGCAAGATGGGCGATTGCGCGCTGATCGTCGTGCCCTCCGCGTTCACGTACACCACCGGCAAAGCGCACTGGGAAACGCTGCTGAAGGCGCGCGCCATCGAGAATCAATGCTATGTTCTCGCCGCCGCGCAAGGCGGCAAGCACGAGAACGGCCGCCGCACGTGGGGGCATAGCGTGCTGATCGATCCGTGGGGAGAAGTCGTCGCGGTGCGCGAGGAAGGCGCGGGCGTCGTCGCGGGCATGGTCGATCCGGCGCGCATCGCGAGCGTCCGGCAGAGCCTGCCGGCGCATCGGCATCGCGTCATCGGCTGAGTCGAGCACCGCCCACGCATCTCGAAAATGAGCTTTTTCGCGGCCTTGAAGACGCGCGATCTTCCCCGCACATGGTGAGAACGAGTCAGAACGAAGCGGACAGTAGAATTGTCTGAATCCGTCGCGAATCCCGAACACGCAGCATCAACGCAATAGGCACCGCATGAACATCATCGAACCCGGCATCCGCAACCTGGTCACGGCAAAGGACGTTCTCCTGACGCCGTATGGCCTCGACGAAGGGCTCATCACGCGCACGCTCGCCGAAATTTTCACGCATCGCGTCGATTACGCCGACCTCTATTTCCAGTCCACGCGCAGCGAAGCGTGGAGTCTCGAAGAAGGCATCGTCAAATCGGGCAGCTTCAGCATCGATCAGGGCGTCGGCGTGCGCGCCGTCTCGGGCGAGCGTACGGCTTTCGCCTATTCCGACGATCTTTCGCCCGAATCCATCCGCCAGGCCGCGCTCGCGACGCGCGCTATCGCCAAGGCGGGCGGCGGCCGGCAGAAGGTCAAGCCGGCGAGCACGCTTACGGGCGTCTCGGGCCGCGACCTGTATCTGCCCGCCGACCCGCTGCATTCGCTCGACGCCAACGCAAAGGTGAAGCTGCTTGAGCGCGTGGAGCAGATGGCGCGCAGCCGCGATCCGCGCATCACGCAAGTGATGGCCGGGCTCGCGGGCGAATACGACGTCGTGCTCGTTGCGCGCAGCGACGGCGCGCTCGCCGCCGACGTGCGCCCGCTCGTGCGCGTGTCGGTCACGGTGATCGCGGAGCAGAACGGCCGGCGCGAGATCGGCACGGGCGGCGGCGGCGGACGCTTCGACTATGCCTATTTCACCGACGATATCCTGAAGAAGTACGTCGACGATGCGGTGCACGCGGCGCTCGTCAATCTCGAAGCGCGCCCTGCCCCGGCCGGCGCGATGACCGTCGTGCTCGGGCCGGGCTGGCCGGGCGTGCTGCTGCACGAGGCGATCGGACACGGGCTCGAAGGCGATTTCAACCGCAAGGGATCGTCGGCGTTCGCGGGACGCATCGGCGAGCAGGTTGCGGCGAAGGGCGTGACGGTGGTCGATGACGGCACCCTGCCGAATCGCCGCGGCTCGCTCAATATCGACGATGAAGGCAACCCGACGCAGTGCACGACGCTGATCGAAGACGGCATCCTCAAGGGCTACATACAGGATTCGCTCAACGCGCGCCTGATGAAAATGCCGGTGACGGGCAACGCGCGCCGCGAGTCCTACGCCGCGCTGCCGATGCCGCGCATGACCAACACGTACATGCTCAATGGCGACAAGGACCCGCGGGAGATTCTGGCGTCGGTGAAGAACGGGCTGTACGCGGTGAATTTCGGCGGCGGTCAGGTAGATATCACCAACGGCAAGTTCGTGTTTTCGGCGTCCGAGGCGTACATGATCGAGAACGGCAAGATCACGTATCCGGTGAAGGGCGCGACGCTGATCGGTAGCGGGCCGGAATCGCTCAAATACGTGACCATGGTGGGTAACGATATGTCGCTGGATAGCGGCGTGGGCGTGTGCGGCAAGGAAGGCCAGAGCGTGCCGGTGGGCGTCGGTCAGCCGACACTGCGCATCGAGAAGATGACGGTGGGCGGCACGGTTTGATGCGTTAATTCCGCATCGCCGACGGCCGGGATTCATCCTGGTCCGCCGGCTGATGCGGGTTTTCCGCATTTTCATGCGGCGCAGCTTGTCAGTTCCGCACCTTTGAGGTTATAAAGGCAGTCAATCTTTTTGCGACGCACCTTCGACCCATCATGTCCGCCAAGTTTTACTTTTATTTCTTTTGGCATCTCAAGCCGCTGGCGGATCGAGAGGGGTGAGTCGTAGGTAGTCAATACGCAAAACCGAAATTCCCGAAAAACCGCCAGCGAGCCTGGCGGTTTTTTTTCGCCCTTTGCCCTGGATCTTCACTGGGTCCGAATTGTTGGAGAACGAGAATGCCCCCGCACAATACCGATGATGTTCGAATCCGTGAGCTGAAAGAGCTGATTCCGCCCGCGCATCTGATCCGGGAGTTCCCTTGCGCCGAGCCCGTGTCGGAGCTGATTTTCAACGCGCGGCAGTCGATGCATCGCATTTTGCACGGGATGGATGACAGGCTGATCGTAATCATCGGGCCATGCTCGATTCACGATCCGAAAGCGGCGATGGAGTATGCGGGGCGATTGATCGAGCAGCGTCGGCGTTTTGCGGGCGAACTGGAAATCGTGATGCGTGTCTATTTCGAAAAGCCGCGCACGACGGTGGGCTGGAAGGGGCTCATCAACGATCCTTATATGGATAACAGCTTCAAGATCAACGACGGGTTGCGGGCTGCCCGGGAAATGCTCATGCATATCAACGAGCTTGGGCTTCCTGCTGGTACCGAATATCTCGACATGATCAGTCCGCAGTACATTGCGGACCTCGTTGCCTGGGGCGCAATCGGCGCGCGAACCACGGAATCTCAGGTTCACCGGGAGTTGGCGTCCGGATTATCCTGCCCGGTCGGGTTCAAGAATGGGACCGATGGCAATGTGAAGATTGCCGTCGATGCGATCAAGGCGGCTTCTCAGCCTCATCATTTCCTTTCGGTTACCAAGGGCGGACACTCGGCGATCGTTTCAACAGCGGGGAATGAGGATTGCCATATCATTCTGCGCGGTGGGAAAGCGCCGAATTACGATGCGGCTTCTGTCGATGCGGCTTGTAGCGATATCGGCAAGGCCGGGCTAGCGGCGCGTTTGATGATTGACGCCAGTCATGCCAACAGTTCCAAGAAGCACGAGAATCAGATTCCGGTCTGTGAGGACATTGGGCGGCAATTGGCGGCTGGTGAAGAGCGGATTGTCGGCGTGATGGTGGAATCGCATTTGGTCGCTGGTCGGCAGGATTTAAAGGAAGGGTGCGAGCTTACTTATGGGCAAAGTGTTACTGATGCCTGTATTGGGTGGGAGGAAAGTGTCGGGGTGCTTGAGACGCTGGCGAAGGCCGTCAAGCAGCGGCGAATCGTTAGAGGCGGGGGTAATTGAGCTGGAGCCGGGTGAAGTTAAAGGCGGATTTTGCCTAATCGGTGCTTCACCCGCTCGATGAAACATTCAGTGAAATTGCCACTTCGCATATCAACGCAAAAGGCGCTTTCTTGCGTTTTTACGCTGGCAAAAAGACAGCATTTCATTCCAAGCCTAAATACAACCGTCAGAACCCGAGCCCGCGGCCCAAACGCGGGCTTACATCAATTATCATTCTTCCACAGCACGTCCTGCCCGCCATCCGCCCGATTCAAAACCCGCGCCAGCACGAACAACAAATCCGACAACCGATTGACATATCTCCTTGGCGCGTCATTAACCGCATCGGCTTCGACGCGTGCCAAGGCAACAATCGACCGCTCCGCCCTTCGGCAAACCGTGCGGCAAACATGCGCCAAGGCCGCGCCCCTGGCGCCACCGGGCAAAATGAACTCCTTCAGCGGCGGCAGCGTCGCGTTATATTCTTCAAGCCATGCATCCAGGCGGGCGAGATGCGAGTCCTTGACCATCGAATGCCCTGGAATCGACAATTCCCCGCCCAGATCGAATAAATCGTTTTGAATCTGCATCAACGCATTGCGAATATTGGGCGGTAAGGGTTCGCACAACAAAACCCCCAAAGACGAATTCAACTCGTCGACATCGCCGATCGCGCCAATCCGCGCATCGTCTTTAGAAACGCGGCGGCCGTCTCCGAGTCCGGTGGTGCCATCGTCCCCAGTGCGTGTGGCGATCCTGCTCAGGCGGTTACCCATCATTGCTCCTCGTTTTCCGGTTCTCAAATCAGCCGGCCCATTATAGGCACGCGCTCTCCGGCTGTTCTTCCGGGCGCGTAAAATGAGATCGAAGCCTGAGCGCACTGCACCAATCGCGCAAGCCCCGACAAAATCAGCCGAAAAAGCTCCCGGAGACGCCTCGTGAACCACCCCGCCGAACCGCACGCAATCCAACTGACGCGCCGCCCCTTCCCCTCCGCGCTTCTCGACGCGCTGAAGCAGCAATTCGCCGAGCGCGTCACAACGAGCCACGCCGCGCGCGAACACCACGGCCGCGACGAATCCCCGTTCGACCCGCAACTGCCCGACGCCGTCGTCTACGCGCGCACCGCCGCGGAAGTTCAGGCCATCGTCCGGCTCTGCGCGCAGCATGGCGTGCCGGTCATCCCCTACGGCAACGGATCGTCGCTGGAAGGGCATCTGCTCGCGGTACAAGGCGGTGTATCCATTGACTTGTCCGAAATGAACAAGGTCATCGCGATCAACGCCGAAGACCTCACCGTCACGGTCGAGCCGGGCATTTCGCGCAAGCAGTTGAACGAAGCGCTGAAAGACACCGGCCTCTTCTTCCCCATCGACCCGGGCGCGGACGCGAGCATCGGCGGCATGTCGGCGACGCGCGCCTCCGGCACCAACGCCGTGCGCTATGGCTCGATGCGCGAGAACGTGCTCGCGCTCACCGTCGTGCTCGCGGATGGCCGCATCGTCAAAACGGGCACGCGCGCGCGCAAATCGTCGGCGGGATACGATCTCACGCGACTTTTCGTCGGCTCAGAAGGCACGCTGGGCGTCATCACCGAAGTCACCGTGCGGCTTTATCCGCAGCCCGAAGCGATCTCGGCCGCGGTCTGCGCGTTCCCGTCGATGGGCGACGCCGTACGCGCCGTTATCGAAACGATCCAGATGGGCGTGCCGATTGCGCGCGTCGAGTTCGTCGACGCGCTCGCCGTGCGCGCCATCAATCGCCATTCGAACCTGAGCTTGCGCGAATCGCCGATGCTGTTCTTCGAATTTCACGGCACCGAGGCAGGCGTCAAGGAGCAGGCGCAAACCGTGCAGGAGATCACCGCCGGAAACGACGGCACCGACTTCGACTGGGCGACGCGGCCCGAAGACCGCAGCCGCCTCTGGAACGCGCGCCACAACGCCTACTTCGCGATGCTGCAACTGAAACCCGGCTGCCGCGCCGTCACCACGGACGTCTGCGTGCCGATCTCGCGCCTCGCCGAGTGCGTCGAGGAAACCGAGAAGGCTTTGCGCGGCTCGCCGCTGCCGTGCCCTATCGTCGGCCACGTCGGCGACGGCAATTTCCACGTCGCGATGTTGCTCGATCCGGGCAAGCCCGAGGAACTGGAGGAAGCGGAGCGCCTGAACCGGCGCATCGTCGCACGCGCGCTCGAAGTCGGCGGAACCTGCACCGGCGAGCATGGCGTCGGGCTGCACAAGATGGGCTTCATGATCGACGAACATGGCGAGGACGGCATCGGCGTGATGCGCGCGATCAAACATGCGCTCGATCCGAACAACCTGATGAATCCGGGCAAGATTTTCGCGTTCACGCAATAGCGCAACCGGTCGCGCGCCTGATGGACGCAGAAGCCACAAGCGCGCAACATAATCATCGAATGAGCGCCATCACCCAGGCGCCGGGAGGAGACATGAACGCACCCGACGAACTCAAGCCGCAACTCGCGCCTGCTGTTTCGCCGAATTTGCCGCACGAGGAGGCGCCCGAGCTCACGGCCGACGAACTGGCCGTGCGTCAGCGCGAAGTCGTGCAGGCGCTGATGGCCGTGCTGCCCACGCACTGCCTGCTGTTCCGCGACGAAGACACGTCCGTCTATGAATGCGACGGGCTCGCCGCGTACCGGCGTCTGCCGCTCGCGGTCGCGTTGCCGGAAACCGAAGCGCAGGTGCAGCGCGTCGTGCAGATATGCGCTCGGCTCGCCGTGCCGATCGTGCCGCGCGGCGCGGGCACCGGGCTTTCGGGGGGCGCCATGCCGATTCGCCACGGCATCGTGCTGTCGCTTGCGCGCTTCAGGAGAATCGCCGAAGTGGATCCGTACGCGCGCACGGCCACCGTGCAGCCCGGCGTGCGCAATCTCGCGATTTCGGAAGCCGCCGCGCCTTTCGGTCTCTACTACGCGCCGGACCCGTCGTCGCAGATTGCGTGCACCATCGGCGGCAATGTTTCGGAGAATTCGGGCGGCGTGCATTGCCTCAAGTACGGCCTCACCGTGCATAACGTGGTGCGCGTGCGCGCGGTGACGATGGACGGCGATATCGTCGAGTTCGGCTCGCTCGCGCCCGATGCGCCGGGGCTCGACCTGCTGGCCGTGCTGATTGGCAGCGAAGGCATGTTCGCCATCGTCACGGAAGTCACGGTCAAGCTGATCCCCAAGCCGCAGACCGCGCAAGTCATCATGGCGAGTTTCGACGACGTCGTGAAAGGCGGCAACGCGGTCGCGGCGATCATCGCGGCCGGCATCATCCCGGCGGGCCTCGAAATGATGGACAAGCCCGCGACGCGCGCCGTCGAGGAGTTCGTCAACGCCGGCTACGATCTGGACGCCGCGGCCATCCTCCTGTGCGAATCCGACGGCACCTACGACGAAGTCGCCGAGGAAGTCGTGCGCATGACCGCCGTCCTGCGCGAGCATGGCGCGACGCGCATCCAGATTTCGCGCTCCGAGGCCGAGCGCCTCAAATTCTGGTCCGGCCGCAAGAACGCGTTTCCGGCCGCGGGCCGCATCTCGCCCGACTACTACTGCATGGACGGCACGGTGCCGCGCCGCGCCATCGGGCCGCTGCTCGCGCGCATCGAAGAGATGGAGAAGAAGTACGCGCTGCGCTGCATCAACGTGTTCCATGCGGGCGACGGCAACATGCATCCGCTCATTCTCTTCAACGGCAACGATCTCGACGAATGGCACCGCGCGGAAGCATTCGGCTCGGACATTCTCGAAGCATGCGTCGAGCTGGGCGGGACGGTGACCGGGGAACATGGCGTCGGCATCGAGAAGATCAATTCGATGTGCGTGCAGTTTTCGCCGCAAGAGCGCGATGCGTTTCACGCGGTCAAGCGCGCGTTCGACGCGCCGGGCCTGCTCAATCCCGACAAGGGCATTCCAACGCGCGCGCGCTGCGCCGAGTACGGAAAAATGCACATTCGCGGCGGCTTGCTGCCGCATCCCGAACTGCCGCGCTTCTGAGCCGCCGCCGCGCGCGGCGCCTTCCGCTATCCACGTTTGTCCGGGTACGGCTGCTTTAAGCGGCCGGTACAATCGACCGGACAGGCGTAGCTCAGCCATACAGAAGCCGAATACAAGAGCGGGACACCATGGAACAGGACGACATCGTCGCCGGCTGGGCCGAGCGGATAGGCGGCGCCAGCGCGGGCGGCACGCCGCTGCGCATTCGTGGCGGCGGGACGAAGGACTGGTACGGCCAGACCCTCCAGGGAGAAATTCTCGACACGCGGGCGTATCGCGGCATCATCGCTTATGACCCGGCCGAACTCGTCATCACCGCCAGAAGCGGAACGCCCCTTGCTGAAGTTGAAGCCGCGCTGAGAGAACATGGTCAGATGCTGCCGTTCGAGCCTCCTCACTTCGGCCGCAATGCAACGCTGGGCGGCTGCATCGCAGCGGGTCTCGCCGGACCGCGCCGCGCGTGGACCGGCGCGCCGCGCGATTTCGTTCTCGGCGCGGTCATCATGAACGGACACGGACAAGTGCTGCATTTCGGCGGGCAGGTGGTGAAGAACGTCGCGGGTTACGACGTGTCGCGCCTGCTCGCGGGCTCGCTCGGCACGCTCGGCCTGATCCTCGAACTGTCGATCAAGGTGCTGCCGCGGCCCGTCGCCGAAGCCACGCTCAAGTTCGACATGCACGCAACAGACGGCGTGCGCAAGCTCAACGAATGGGGCGGCCATCCGCTGCCGATCACCGGCAGCGCGTGGCGCGACGGCACGCTCGCACTGCGTCTCGCGGGCGCGGAAGCCGCGGTGAAGACCGCGCGCAATACGCTCGGCGGCGAAGTGGTCGACGCCGTCGAAGCCGACCGCTTCTGGATCGGCCTGCGCGAACAGACAGACCCGTTCTTCTCGGTGATCGAACCGCGCTCGGCGCTCTGGCGGCTCGCGTTGCCGTCGATTGCGGAGCCGCTGCATCTGCCCGGCGCGCAACTGATGGAATGGGGCGGCGCGCAACGCTGGTGGATTACCGACACCGATCCTCAGACCGTGCGCATGAGCGCAAAGCAGGCGGGCGGCCACGCGACCATCTTCCGCGCGGGCTCCGCCTACGACCGCAACGCGGGCGTGTTCACGCCGCTGCCCGCGCCGCTCATGAAAATTCATCGCGGCCTGAAGGCGGCGTTCGATCCGGCGCGCGTCTTCAATCGCGCGCGGCTGTACCCCGACTTTTAGGCATTGCGATGCAAACGAATCTCGCCGATTTCATTCGCGGCACCGCCGATGGCGACGAAGCCGACGCCATCCTGCGCAAGTGCGTGCACTGCGGCTTCTGCACGGCGACTTGCCCGACGTATCAATTGCTCGGCGACGAACTCGACGGACCGCGCGGACGCATCTATCTGATGAAGCAGATGTTCGAAGGCGCGACGCCGACGCGCAGCACGCAAACGCATCTGGACCGCTGCCTCACGTGCCGGAACTGCGAAACCACGTGTCCATCCGGCGTGGAGTACGGCAAGCTTGTCGAGATCGGGCGCAAGGTCGTCGAAGAGAAAGTAGAGCGGCCTTTGCGTCAACGCCTGCAACGGCACTTGCTCGCGAACTTTCTGCCGAACAGCACGCTCTTCACGCCCGCGATGAAGCTCGGCCAGCAGTTTCGCGGCATTCTTCCGCGCAAGCTGCGCGCGAAGATTCCGGTGCCGGAAAAGCCGCTCGCGCCGCCCACGCGCAAGCACGCGCGCAAGATGCTGATGCTCGCCGGCTGCGTGCAACCCGCGATGATGCCGAACGTGAACATCGCGACCGCGCGCGTCTTCGATGCGCTCGGCATTGAAATCGTCACCGCGTCGAGTGCCGGCTGCTGCGGCGCGATCCGCCTGCACCTCGGCTATAACGACGACGCGCTCGGCGACGTGCGCAACAACATCGACGCGTGGTGGCCGTATGTGGAAAGCGGCGTCGAGGCGATCGTGATGAACGCGTCGGGATGCGGCGCGACGGTCAAGGAGTACGCGCACTTGCTGCGCAACGATCCCGAGTACGCAGAAAAGGCGCAGCGCATCGTCGACCTGACGCGCGATCTCGCCGAGATCCTGCCGATGTACGAGGCGGAACTCACGGCGCTCGCACGGCGGCGCGGCGTGCATACGGTCGCGTTCCATCCGCCCTGCACCTTGCAGCACGGCCAGCAGATTCGCGGGCGCGTCGAGCATCTGCTGACGGCGCTCGGTATCGAAGTGCGTCTGCCCGCTGACGCGCACATCTGCTGCGGATCGGCGGGAACGTATTCGGTGCTGCAGCCGAAGCTCTCCTACGCGTTGCGCAACCAGAAGCTCGACCGGCTGGAAAAGACGGAGCCGCAGTTGATCGTGTCGGCCAATGTGGGATGCATCGCGCATCTGCAAAGCGGGACGTCGACGCCCGTCACGCACTGGATTCAACTGCTGGAGCATCTGCTGTACGGCTAGGCGGGTTCGTATAATGGCCCGATCGCTCCGAAAGCCGTCTCGCGCATGTCCATCGCACAACATCTCGAAGAAGTCCGTCAACGCATTGCGCAAGCCGCCGAACGCGCCTCGCGCGATGCGTCCGCCGTGAAGCTGCTCGCCGTTTCCAAAACCTTTCCCGCCGACGATGTGCGCGCCGCGTTCGACGCGGGTCAGCGCGCGTTCGGCGAGAACTATGTGCAGGAAGGCATCGCGAAGATCGCGGCGCTCGCCGATCTGCGCGGCGACATCGAGTGGCATTTCATCGGGCCGCTGCAATCGAACAAGACGAAGCTCGTCGCCGAGCAGTTCGACTGGGTTCATTCCATCGACCGTTTGAAGATAGCGGAGCGCTTGTCGGCACAGCGTCCCGAAGGCGCGCCCGCGCTCAATGTCTGCGTGCAGGTGAACGTGAGCGGCGAGGCGTCGAAGAGCGGCGTGGAGCCGGAAGAAGCCGCGGCGCTCGCGCATGCGGTCGCGGCGCTGCCCGGCCTGCGCCTGCGCGGCTTGATGGCGATTCCCGAACCCGCCGGCACGCTCGACGCCCAGCGCGTGCCGCACGCCCGCCTGCGCGACTTGATGCAGACGCTTCGCGCCGACGGCCTCGCGCTCGACACGCTCTCGATGGGCATGTCCGCCGACCTGGAAGCCGCCGTTCTCGAAGGCGCGACGACGGTGCGCATTGGCACGGCGATTTTCGGCGCGCGCGACTACACCACCTGATTTCTCACCCTCTGGCTCCAGGCTCACCATGAAAATCGCATTCATCGGCGGCGGCAACATGGCCGCGGCGCTCATCGGCGGTCTCATCAAGCGCGGCGTCGCGCCCGCGGATATTTACGCCATCGACATCAACGAGGAAGCGCGGGCGCGCACCGCTCAGCAGTTCGGCATCGAAACGGGCGCGGCCATCGACGCGAAACTCGCCGATTTCGACGCCATCCTGCTTGCGGTGAAGCCGCAGGTGCTCAAGGCCGTCGGCGAGGCGCTCGCGCCGCATTTGTCGCGGCAGACGGTCATCAGCATCGCCGCGGGCATCCGTGCGGCGGACCTTTCGCGCTGGCTCGACGGCTACACGCAGATCGTGCGCACCATGCCGAATACGCCCGCGCTGATCGGCATGGGCGTGACGGGCCTGGCGGCGCTTCCCGGCGTGAGCGACGACGCGAAGGCGCTTGCATCGCAAGTACTGGAAGCAGTCGGCTCGACCGTCTGGTTCGACGACGAAGCGAAGATCGACGCCGTCACCGCCATCTCCGGCAGCGGTCCTGCCTACGTGTTCTACTTCATCGAAGCGATGCAGGAAGCCGCGCGCGCGCTCGGCATGGACGAGGCGCAAGGCCGCGCGCTGGCGGTGGCGACCTTCACCGGCGCGGCGCAGCTTGCCGCGCAATCCGGTGAACCGGCGAGCGTGCTGCGCGAACGCGTGACATCGAAGGGCGGCACGACGGCGGCGGCATTGGCCTCGTTCGATGTAGAAGGCGTGAAGGATGCGATCGTGCGCGGCGCACTCGCCGCCGAAGCGCGCGCGAAGGAAATGGGCGACGAACTGGGCGCAGCCTGAGCCGGCGGGCGCCGCTGCAGTTTCCGGGACACGCCCTCGATCGCGCATTCCGCGAAGGCGGACACAGGCGACGAGTTCGTGCGCCTACGCAATGCTCGGGCTTCCGCGATGACCGGAGCCGGGAAAAGGAATGGCTGAAGCGCGCCGCGCGAACAAACTTATTGATTCACGAAGCGACGCCGTGAACGGATCTCATCGGCGGCGCGCTTCTCCCGGCAAGGTTCAACCGGCAAGCGCGTAATGCAGCGCGATGCCCGCGAACAAAACGCCGCCAAGCCAGTTGTTATGCCGGAATGCGACGAAGCACGCCATGCGCTCACGGTCGCGGATGAGCGCGTAGTGATAGGCCGCGCAGCCCGCCGCGCCAATCCAGCCGAGCCAGTACGGCCAGCCGAAGTGAAGCGCCATGCCGATGCCCGCATACACCGCCAGCGTCGCTGCATAGCAGAGCATGACGGCGAGCACGTCGTATCGCCCGAAGGTGAGCGCCGACGTGCGGATGCCGATCTTGATGTCGTCGTCGCGATCGACCATCGCGTATTCGGTGTCGTAGGCGACCGACCAGAACACGTTGGCCGCGAGCATGATCCACGCGAGCATCGGCACGTGGTCCTGCACGGCGGCGAACGCCATAGGAATGCCGAAGCCGAACGCGATGCCCAGATACGCTTGCGGGATCGCGAAAAAACGCTTGGTGAACGGGTACGTGCCCGCGACGAACAACGCGAACACTGACAGTTCCTTCGTGAGCGTGTTGAGCGGCAGGATCAGCAGAAACGCCACGACCGACAGCGCCGCGGCCAGCGCCACCGCTTCCCACGCCTTGATCTTGCCGGAGGTGATCGGCCGCTGGGCGGTGCGCTTCACGTAGCGGTCGAAGTCGCGGTCGGCGTAATCGTTGATCGCGCAGCCCGCCGAGCGCATCAGAAGCGTGCCGATGGTGAAGATCACGATCAGCATCGGCGATGGCCGCCCTTCCGAGGCGATCCACAACGCGTTGAGCGTCGGCCACAAGAGCAGCAGGCTGCCGATGGGCTTGTCCAGGCGCACGAGGCGCATAAAGAGCGGGAGACGGGCGAGCATGGAAGGCGATCGAAACGGGGATGGGCTATTTTAGACCAGCGTGGGAACGCCGGACTCGCCCAGCCGGCGCGGCTCTAAAAAGCAAAAACCCGTGCAGACCATCGCACGGGTTCTTTGACGCTGACTGCGAAGCCGCTTTACGCGAGCATCGAGCGCAACATCCACGCGGTCTTTTCGTGCGTCTGCATGCGCTGCGTGAGCAGGTCGGCGGTCGGCTCGTCGTTGGCGGCTTCGGTCGACGGGAAGATTTCGCGCGCCGTGCGCACGACGGCTTCCTGGCCTTCCACCAACTGGCGAATCATGTCCTCGGCCTCGGGCACGCCTTCGGCTTCCGGAATCGACGAGAGCTTCGCGAAATCACGATAGCTGCCCGGCGCATGCACGCCCAGCGCACGGATGCGTTCCGCGATGGAATCGACGGCCGTTGCGAGTTCGGTGTATTGCGTCTCGAACATCAGGTGCAGCGTGTTGAACATCGGACCCGTGACGTTCCAGTGGAAGTTGTGGGTCTTCAGGTACAGCGTGTACGTGTCCGCCAGAAGCCGCGACAGCCCCTCGGCGATCCGCCTGCGGTCTTTGTCGTTGATGCCGATGTTGACAGCAGGTGCAATGCCTTTTTTCGCCATGATGACTCCGTGAGAGAGTGATACGAACGTAGTGCGTGTTTCGAGCGTTCGACAGTGTATCTTAGAAACGTGGCCGCTTCGTTATGTGGCAAGGGTTTGAGCCGGCGCGAGCAGCGTCGCCGCGCGGATGCAAACTCGGGCGCACTCGGGCGCACTCACGCGAACACGCCGGTCCCCGCGCCATGCAGCGCCCCGACGACGACGAGCCCATAGCCCATCGCCAACGCGCCGAATGCAAGCGCGATGCGCGCGCCGCGCGTCGCCTGGCGGCTCGTCGCTTCCAGACGATCCACCGCCTGGCCGATGATGTTCAATGTGTGTGTCATGGTCGTCTCTCCTGTTGCGTCATCGCCGCGCGGTCAGACGGCGGCGGTATCGGGTTCGTCGATGCTCTGTCCGAGCGTGGCGAGCGCATCGACGACGCCTTGCGCATACGCCGGATCGGCGCGCCGGAAGTGCTCGATCTGCCGCGCGACTATGTCGTTCGGCACGCCGTGAATGTGCCGCGCGATGTTGCCGAAGAGCCGCTCGCGCTGCGCGTCGTCGAAAAGGCGAAACAGCGCGCCCGGCTGGCTGTAGTAGTCGTCGTCTTCGCGATGGTCGTAGCGATACACCGTGCCGGCGGCGAGCGGCGGCTCGTTCACGCTGGCGTCCCGAAATCGCCGTAGCGGTTCGGCTCGTAATTCACGCGGCCGCCGAGATTGCCGTCCACGCGCATTGCGCCATCGCGATGAAACGGGCTTGCTACCGGCGTGCGCGGCGCATTCACCGGAATCTGGTGGTGATTGATGCCGAGCCGATAGCGCTGCGTGTCGCCATACGAAAACAGACGCCCCTGCAGCGACCTGTCCGGCGAGAAGCCGATGCCCGGCACCACGTTAGCCGGCGTGAACGCCGCCTGCTCGACTTCCGCGAAGTAATTCTGCGCATTGCGATTCAGTTCGATCACGCCGACATCGATCAGCGGATGGTCCTTGTGCGGCCACACCTTCGTGATGTCGAACGGATTGATGTGGTACTTCGCGGCATCCGCCTCGCTCATTACCTGAATGCGGAAATTCCAGCGCGGAAAGTCACCGTGGTCGATGTTGTCGACGAGATCGCGCTGCGCGCTCTCGCGGTCGTTCGCTATGACGGCGGCGGCCTGGGCATCCGTATAGTTTTCGAGCGCCTGCTGGGACTTGAAATGAAACTTCACGTAGAAGCGTTCGTTATCCGCGTTGATGAACGAAAACGTGTGTGAACCGAAGCCATGCATCTGCCGATAATTCTTCGGAATACCGCGATCGCTCATGAGAATCGTCACCTGATGCAGCGATTCCGGATGACGCGACCAGAAGTCCCACGCCGCGATATTGCTGCGCAGGTTCGTGTACGGATCGCGCTTTTGCGTGTGGATGAAGTCGGGAAACTTGAGCGGATCGCGGATAAAGAACACCGGCGTGTTGTTGCCGACCACGTCCCAGTTGCCCTCTTCCGTGTAGAACTTGACAGAGAAGCCGCGCACGTCGCGCTCGGCATCGGCTGCGCCGCGTTCGCCTGCCACCGTCGAAAAACGCATGAAAATGGGCGTTTCCTTGCCGATTTCCGAGAACAGCTTCGCCTTCGTGTAGCGCGAAATGTCGTGCGTCACGCGGAACGTGCCGAATGCGCCAGAGCCCTTCGCATGCACGCGGCGCTCGGCAATCACTTCGCGGTCGAAGTGCGCGAGCTTTTCGAGCAGCCAGAAATCCTGCAGCGTGACGGGGCCGCGCGGACCTGCGGTCTGTGAATTCTGGTTGTCTCCGACGGGCGCGCCGCTGGCGGTGGTGAGTCGTTGGGTCGTCATCGTGATATTTCCTGGTTTGTGTCGGCTTGGGATGAGAGGCGTCAGGCAATGCGGCCGAAGTCGGCGAGCACATGAAGCGCGACGCTGCGCAATTCGGACCACGCTGTCGAGAGGTGGGTGGCGCGGTCTGGTGCGGGCGGCTGGACGGGCATCGCTTTCTTCCTGTGGAGACTATGGAAGGAGCTTAAACGATGCTATCGGATATCTGAATTCGATTAAATTTATCTATTCGATAGAGCGCTGCTGGCGGGGCTTCGTAGCGCTCCTTCGCTGAAGCGGCGGTGCTTGGCCGTCTGCGTTGGGCGCGGCCTTGACGAAGAGAGAAGCCACTAGCCGGATCGTTGTCGTACGAATGGTTCCGGCTGGCTTACGCCCATTGCGACTGGCCTGGCCGCTGGCAATTCCAGGTCCGAAAGCGTTGCAGTCCCCGATCATTCGCTCGCTGCAAACAAAAACGCCACGCTGTCTGAAACGAGCGTGGCGTTAGGGAATCCGCGGAAAAAGAAATGACTAATTAACCGCGACCGGCATATCCAGCTTCTTCACCCCCGGCAGATCACAAGCCGCGATGGCATCCGAGATCGCGTCGATCGCGGGCAGGCGCGTGAAACTTTTTCGCCACGCCAGCACCACGCGCCGGTCCGGCACCGGCTCGTCGAACGCGACGTAGCTGAGCAGTCCCGAGTCGATGCCCGCGGCGTGCGGCTTCACTTCCATCACCGACATGCGCGGCAGCACCGTGATGCCGACACCGCTCGCGACCATATGCCGGATCGTCTCAAGCGACGAACCCTCGAACGTCTTCTGGATGCCGTCCGCGTTCTGCGAAAAACGCATCAACTCGGGACAGACACCAAGCACGTGGTCCCGGAAACAGTGGCCGCTACCGAGCAGCAGCATGGTTTCATGCTTCAGATCATCCGGGTCGATCTTGCTACGGTTCTCCCACGCGTGGCCGGAAGGCATGGCAACGACGAAGGGCTCGTCGTACAGCGCGCGCACCATCAGGCCAGTTTCGGGGAACGGCAGCGCCATGATCGCGACGTCGATTTCGCCCTGCTTCAGAAGCTCGATCAGCTTGAGCGTGTAGTTTTCCTGAAGCATCAGCGGCATCTGCGGGACCGCCTTGATCATCTGCTTGACGAGCGTCGGCAGCAGATACGGTCCGATCGTGTAAATGACGCCCAGGCGCAGCGGCCCGACCAGCGGGTCCTTGCCCTGCTTGGCGATTTCCTTGATAGCGAGCGTCTGTTCGAGAACGCGCTGCGCCTGCGTGACGATCTGCTCGCCAATCGGCGTGACGCTGACCTCGCTCGTCCCGCGCTCGAAGATCTGCACGTTCAACTCGTCTTCGAGCTTCTTGATTGCCACCGACAGCGTCGGCTGGCTGACGAAGCACGCCTCGGCGGCGCGGCCGAAGTGCCGCTCGCGCGCGACCGCGACGATGTACTTCAATTCAGTGAGCGTCATTGGGGGCCAATGGGAGACATGGATTCAATAGGTTTGAGTTATACACCTGCGAACGCTGGTTCGACAACCTGTGCCGCCCCGCAGGTGCCTGCGACTGCGAATCAAATAGGGACCGACGAAACCGCCCGGAGTTCGCGCGCTATGCCTTCAGATATTGTTCGCGCGCACCGAGCCAGCGTGCCAGATGCCGCGTGACGGCGTCCGGGAAAGCCTCCAGCATATGCTGCGCCGCCTCGCGAGCCGGTTCGATCAGCCAGCCGTCGTTCTCCAGACTGGCGAAGCGCAGCATCGCCTCGCCCGACTGACGCGCGCCGAGAAACTCGCCGGGACCGCGTATCTCCAGGTCGCGCCGGGCGATCTCGAAGCCATCGGTGGTCTCGCGCATGGTTTGCAGGCGCGCGCGCGCCGTCTGCGACAGCGGATTCGCGTACATCAGCACGCACACGGACGCCGCAGTGCCCCGCCCGACGCGCCCGCGCAACTGATGCAACTGCGCGAGGCCGAAGCGCTCGGCGTGCTCGATCACCATCAGCGATGCATTCGGCACGTCCACGCCCACCTCGATCACCGTCGTCGCGACGAGCAACTGCACCTCGTTGCGCGCGAAGGCGTCCATGACCGCCGCTTTTTCGGCGGGCGCGAGCCGGCCATGAACCAGCCCGACGCGCAGCTCCGGCAGCGCGGCGACGAGCGTTTCGTAGGTCTCGACCGCCGTCTGCAACTGCAGCGTCTCGCTTTCCTCGATCAGCGGACATACCCAATACACCTGGCGCCCGGTAAGCGCAGCTTCGCGCACGCGGCCGATGATCTCGTCGCGCCGGGCATCGGACACGATCTTGGTGAGAATCGGCGTGCGGCCCGGCGGCAGTTCGTCGATGGTCGAGACGTCGAGATCGGCGTAGTACGTCATCGCGAGCGTGCGGGGAATCGGCGTCGCGGACATCATCAACTGGTGCGGTTGAAAGTCGCGCGCGCCGTCCGATGCATTGATGGCCTTTGCGCGCAGCGCGAGCCGCTGCGCCACGCCGAAGCGATGCTGTTCGTCCACGATCACGAGCCCGAGGCGCGCGAACTCGACCGTGTCCTGAATGATCGCGTGGGTGCCGATGACGAGCTGCGCCGTGCCGAGCGCCGCGGCCTCGTTCGCGGCGCGCTTCTCCTTCGCCTTGAGGCTGCCCGCGAGCCACGCCACGGACACGCCGAGCGGCTCCAGCCAGCCGCGCAGCTTGCGCGCGTGCTGTTCCGCGAGAATCTCGGTGGGCGCCATGAGCGCGGCCTGATAGCCCGCGTCGATAGCCTGCGCCGCCGCGAGCGCCGCGACGATGGTCTTGCCGCTGCCGACATCGCCTTGCAGGAGCCGCTGCATCGGATGAGACAGCGTGAGCTCGCCCGCGATCTCCGCGACGACGCGCTCCTGCGCGCCGGTCAGCGCGAACGGCAACGCGCGCAACAGACGCACGACGAGTGAATCGGCGTCGCCAGCGGGACGGCGCGGCATGGCGGGCGCGGCGCGCGTGCGGCGTTCCGCGTGAGCGCGCTTGAGCGAAAGCTGCTGCGCGAGCAGTTCTTCGAACTTGATGCGCGTCCACGCGGGATGCGTGCCGTCGATGAGCGCGGTTTCGTCGGAATCGGCGCGCGGATGATGCAGTGTCTTCACGGCGTCGAGCAGGCCCGGAAGATCGAGCGGCGCGAGATGCGCGCGCGCGACCGGCTCCGGCAGCAGTTCGGGCAACGAAACGCGGGTGAGCGCGTTGTCGATCGCCTTGCGCAGATAGGCCTGCGAGATGCCCGCCGTCGACGGATAGACCGGCGTCAGCGCTTGCGGCAGCGGCGTGTCGTCGTCAACCGGGCGTACCGCCGGATGCACCATCTCCAGCCCGAAGAACCCGCCGCGCACGTCGCCGCGCACGCGTAGCCGGGTGCCGATGGCCATCTGCTTGACCTGCGAGCCGTAGAAGTTGAGAAAGCGCAGCGTGAGTTCGTCGCCGGCGTCGTCGTGAATCCTGACTAGCAACTGGCGTCGCGGACGGTAGGCAATCTCGTTGTCGAACACGATGCCTTCCGTCTGCGCAATGTCGCCCGGAATCAGTTCGCCGATGGGCGTGAGCGACGTTTCGTCCTCGTAGCGCATCGGCAGATGGAGCACGAGGTCGATGTCGGATTTGAGGCCGAGTTTCGCGAGCTTGTCTGCCGTCTTGACGACGGGCTTCGCCTTTTCCGCGCCGCCCTCGCCCGCTTTCGCGCGCTTTCTCGCCGGTGCGGCCGCAAGCGCGCCGCTTTGCTCGGCGCTTTGCTCGGCGCTCCCGAGGGCATCGGCCGGGGAAGACAGACGGCGGTCGGGCAAGGGCATCTAATCTCTTCGCAAGTACAATGTGAGGTTTGTTCGGCGCGCTTTCGCCTTGATTGCGCCTTCGTTCGTGCGACTTCAAGCCATGTTCACGCTTTCCGATTTCGATTTTAATCTGCCGCCCGAGCTCATCGCGCAGAGTGCGCTCGCCGAGCGCAGCGCAAGCCGTCTGCTCGAAGTGGACAACCACGCCGCACCGGCCACACTCATGGACCGGCGCTTTTCCGAATTGCCGGATCTGGTCGAGCCGGGCGATCTGCTGGTGTTCAACGATACCAAAGTCCTGAAGGCGCGGTTCCTCGGCCAAAAGGCCAGCGGCGGGCGCGTGGAAGTGCTGGTGGAACGGCTGACCGGCGCAACGAGCGCGCTCGCGCAGATTCGCGCGAGCAAGAGCCCGGCTGCCGGCACCACGATCAGGCTCGCCGATGCCTTCGACGTGACCGTCGGCGAGCGCGTAGAGCCGTTCTACACGCTGCATTTCCCGGCCGATTGCCTGACGCTCATCGAGCAACACGGGCGCTTGCCGCTGCCGCCGTACATCGAGCACGACCCCGACGCCTACGACGAAACGCGTTATCAAACCGTCTACGCGGCGAATCCCGGCGCGGTCGCGGCGCCGACCGCAGGCCTGCATTTCGACGACGCGCTCTTCGCCCGGCTCGATGCGCGCGGCGTCGAACGCGCGACGCTCACGCTGCACGTCGGCGCGGGCACGTTCCAGCCGGTGCGCGTCGAGAATATCGGCGAGCACAAAATGCATAGCGAGTGGTACGCGCTGCCACAGACGCTCGTCGACCGAATCGCGGCCGTGAAGGCGCGCGGCAACCGCGTGATCGCGGTCGGCACCACGTCGATGCGCGCGCTCGAAGCCGCCGCCCGCGACGCCGCGCAAGCCGGCCGCCCCCTTTCCGCCACGAGCGCCGAGACGGACATTTTCATCACGCCGGGCTACGAATTTCGCGTCGTGGACCGTCTCGTGACGAACTTCCATTTGCCGAAATCGACACTGATGATGCTCGTCTCCGCGTTCGCCGGCATGGACACGATCCGCGAGGCGTATCGCCACGCGATCGAACAGCGCTACCGCTTTTTCAGCTACGGCGACGCCATGTTGCTGACGCGGGCCGCCTAGTTTTCCTTTCTCAACCACTATTGCGCCGGACTGTTTTCCGGTTGCATCGGAGTTTTATCGATGACTTCAGGCCACATTCCGCCCGACGACGGCCTCAAATTCGAACTGCTGACCACCGACGGCCAGGCGCGCCGCGGCCGCCTCACGCTGAATCACGGCGTCATCGAAACGCCGATTTTCATGCCGGTCGGCACCTACGGCACCGTCAAGGCCATCCAGCCGCGCGAACTCGAAGAAATACGCGCGCAGATCATTCTCGGCAATACGTTCCATCTCTGGCTGCGGCCGGGTCTGGAAACCATCGGCGCGCACGGCGGGCTGCATCGCTTCATGGGCTGGGATCGGCCGATCCTGACCGATTCCGGCGGCTTTCAGGTCTTTTCGCTCGGCGAATTGCGCAAGATAACCGAGGAAGGCGTCACGTTCGCGTCGCCGATCAACGGCGACCGGCTGTTCCTGTCGCCCGAAGTGTCGATGCAGATTCAAAAGGTGCTGAACTCGGACATCGTCATGCAGTTCGACGAATGCACGCCCTACGCGATCAACGGCGTGCCGACCTCGCATAAGGACGCCGCCGATTCCATGCGCATGTCGATGCGATGGGCTAAGCGCTCCATCGACGAATTTGCGCGGCTCGGCAATCCGAACGCGCTCTTCGGCATCGTGCAGGGCGGCATGTTCGAAGACCTGCGCGACGAATCGCTCGCGGGTCTCGCGGACATCGGCTTTCACGGCTTTGCTATCGGCGGGCTGTCGGTCGGCGAGCCGAAGGAAGACATGATGCGCGTGCTGAATCACATCGGGCCGAAATTGCCTGCCGACAAGCCGCATTACCTGATGGGCGTCGGGACGCCCGAAGACCTCGTGGCGGGCGTCGCGGCGGGCGTGGACATGTTCGACTGCGTGATGCCCACGCGCAACGCGCGCAACGGCTGGCTTTTCACACGCTTCGGCGATCTCAAGATCAAGAACGCGACCCACAAGAACTCGATGAAGCCGCTCGACGAGAGCTGCGGCTGCTACACGTGCCAGAATTTCACCCGCGCGTATCTGCACCACCTTCATCGCGTGGGCGAGATTCTCGGCGCGCAATTGAACACCATCCACAACCTGCATTACTACCTGCAACTGATCGGCGAAGTGCGCGAGTCGATCGAGAATCATTCGTTCGACGCTTTTCGCAAGACCTTTGCGGAAAATCGCGCGCGGGGCGTGGATTGAACGTCGTTCACCACTGCGACGAGTATTACAATTGCCTTTCGCACCGCTTCGCCGGACGTGCCGCGCAAATGCCTAACGGCTTGATGACAAAGCGCATTCCGGCGGCTTCGCGGCATGGGCGAGTGGTAGAATACCGGGCTAATTTCCAAGCCGGTTTTTGATCGTAAATTCGACGTATAACGGAGAGACCAACGTGTCGTTTATTTCCAATGCCTTTGGACAAGGCGCAACCGCGGGCAGCGCGGAATCGAGCCTGATGAGCTTCCTGCCGCTGATCCTCATGTTCGCGGTGCTGTACTTCATCATGATCCGTCCGCAGATGAAGCGTCAGAAGGAGCATCGCAACATGTTGTCGGCCATGGCCAAGGGCGATGAAGTGGTCACGAACGGCGGCATCGTCGGCAAGGTCACGAAGGTGTCGGAAGCGTACGTAGGCGTCGAAATTGCCGAGGGCACGGAAATCACCGTGCAGAAGGCCTCCGTGACGACTATTCTGCCGAAGGGAACCATCAAGTCGCTCTAAGGCCAGTCTCTTTCGCGTCCGGCGCGGCCTCGCTCCGAGCCATCCCGGTCACACGAGTCGGCTGAAACGGCTCGTCGCGCATACCGCCGGACGCCCTCTCCTCCGAAGCCAACTTTTCGTTCGGCCATCCTCATGAATCGTTATCCCCTCTGGAAGTATGTCGTGATGCTGGTGGCGCTCGTCATCGGCCTCGTGTACACGCTTCCCAACTTCTTCGGCGAAGCGCCTGCAGTGCAGGTGTCGAGCGGCAAGGCAACCGTCAGGCTGGATTCGTCGACGCTCTCGAGAGTCGAAGGCGCGCTCGCGGCAAGCAGCATCACCGCGGACGAAGTCACGTTCGACAATTCGCAGACCAACGCGAATATCCGCGTGCGCCTGAAGGACACCGACACGCAATTGCGCGTGAAGGACCTGCTGACGAAATCGCTCAACAGTGACCCGACCGATCCCCAATACATCGTCGCGCTGAACCTGCAGAGCGCCTCGCCGCGCTGGCTGACGGCGCTGCACGCGCTGCCGATGTACCTCGGCCTCGACCTGCGCGGCGGCGTCCACTTCCTGCTGCAAGTGGACATGGCGGGCGCGCTCAACAAGAAGCTCGACTCGGACGCAGCCGACACCCGCACGTATCTGCGCGACCGCAATATTCGCGATGGCGGCGTGAACCGCGTGGGGCAATCTGTCGTCGTGAACTTCTCGGATCAGTCCGTGGCGGATAACGCGCGCACGCTGCTCACCACGGGCGTCGCGGAACTGCAATGGACGACGCGTCAGGGCGGCGACGGCTTCCAGGTGGTCGGAACCTTCTCGCCGGGCACGCAGCGAACGGTGGAAGACGGCGCGCTGAAGCAGAACATCACGACGCTGCATAACCGCGTGAACGAACTGGGCGTCGCCGAGCCGGTGATCCAGCAGCAGGGCGCTGACCGCATCGTGGTCGAGTTGCCGGGCGTGCAGGACACCGCGAAGGCGAAGGACATCATCGGCCGCACGGCGACGCTCGAAGCGCGTCTCGCCGATCCGGTCAACACCTACGTCGGCCCGAACGATCCCGTGCCGCCCGGCGACGAAGCGTTCAGGCAGGGCGACCGCACGGTGCTGCTGCGCAAGCAGGTGATCTTCACTGGCGACCGCATCATCGACGCATCGGCGGGCTTCGACGATCATCAGCGTCCGTCCGTGAACATCCGCCTCGACTCGGCGGGCGGGCGCGCGGTGGGCGCGGTCTCGCGCGACAACATCGGCAAGCCGATGGCAATGGTGCTCTTCGAAAAGGGCAAGGGCGAAGTGCTGACGGTGGCGACCATCCAGTCCGAACTCGGCGACCGCTTCCAGATCACGGGCCAGCCGACGCCGCAGGCGGCCACGGACCTCGCGCTCTTGCTGCGCGCCGGTTCGCTCGCCGCGCCGATGGACATCATCGAAGAACGCACGGTCGGCCCGAGTCTCGGCGCGGACAACATCAAGAAGGGCTTCGATTCGGTCACGTATGGTTTCGCCGCCATCGCCGTCTTCATGATGCTGTACTACCTGCTGTTCGGCCTGATCTCCATGCTCTCGCTGTCGGTGAACCTGCTGCTGCTCGTCGCGATTCTCTCGATGCTGCAGGCCACACTGACGCTGCCGGGCATCGCCGCTATCGCGCTCGCACTCGGTATGGCCATCGACGCGAACGTGCTGATCAACGAGCGTATCCGCGAGGAACTGCGTAACGGCGCGCCGCCGCAGACCGCGATTCAGGAAGGCTTCAAGCACGCATGGGCGACCATTCTGGATTCGAACGTCACCACGCTGATCGCCGGTCTCGCGCTGCTCGCGTTCGGCTCGGGTCCGGTGCGCGGCTTCGCGGTGGTGCACTGTATCGGCATTCTGACGTCGATGTTCTCGGCCGTGTTCTTCTCGCGCGGTCTCGTGAACCTCTGGTACGGCGGCAAGAAGAAGCTGAAGTCGCTCGCAATCGGTCAGGTGTGGCGTCCGGACGGCGCAAACGCGGAAGCCGCAACGGCCGCGTATCTCGCGAGCCAGCGCGGCGACGAATCGCCCGTCGATGAAGTCATCGTGCCCGCCAAGGGCAAGCCGCGCACCGCCGCCGCGCCTCGCGCAAGCAGCCAGACGGCCGCGCGCAGCGGCAAGCCCGCCGTGCGCCGCCGCTCGGGTCCGGGCATCGATCAACAGAAACCGGGCCAGTCGCACTGAGTCCCTGAGCCCCGGAGAAAGGAACCATGGAATTCTTCCGCATTCGCCGCGACCTGCCGCTGATGGAGCGGGCGTTGATCTTCAACGCCATCTCGCTCATCACGTTCCTCGCGGCCGTCTTTTTCCTCGTGCATCGCGGGCTGCATCTGTCGGTGGAATTCACCGGCGGTACGGTGATCGAGGTGCAGTATCCGCAAGCCGTGCCGCTCGAACCGTTGCGCGGCACGATGGGCCGGCTCGGTTATGGCGACGCGCAAGTGCAGAACTTCGGCACCTCGCGCGACGTGCTGATCCGCCTGCCGCTCAAGCAGGGGCTGACATCGGCGCAGCAGAGCGATCAGGTGATGAGCGCGCTGAAAGCCAACGACGCGCAAGTGACCTTGCAGCGCGTGGAGTTCGTCGGCCCGCAGGTCGGCAAGGAACTGGTGACGAACGGGCTTGCCGCGCTGGCGTGCGTCGTGGTCGGGATCGTGCTTTACCTGTCTTTCCGCTTCGAATGGAAGTACGCGGTGGCGGGCATCATCGCGAACCTCCACGACGTGGTGATCATCCTCGGCTTTTTCGCGTACTTTCAGTGGGAGTTCTCGCTCTCGGTGCTCGCGGCGATTCTCGCGGTGCTCGGGTATTCGGTGAACGAATCGGTGGTCATCTTCGACCGGATTCGCGAGACGTTCCGCAAGCAGCGCAAGATGTCGGTCATCGAAGTCATCAACCACGCCATTACGAGCACGATGTCGCGAACCATCATCACCCACGGCTGTACGGAAATGATGGTGCTTTCGATGTTCTTCTTCGGCGGTCCCACGCTGCATTACTTCGCGCTCGCGCTGACGGTGGGTATCCTGTTCGGTATCTACTCGTCGGTGTTCGTGGCCGCGGCGCTGGCAATGTGGTTCGGCGTCAAGCGCGAGGATTTGATCCGGGACAAGAAGGACCGGTTCGATCCGAACGATCCCAACGCGGGCGCGCAGGTTTAACGCGCTTCCAATGCCATAGCGCAAAAAAAGGCCGGTCTTCGAAGACCGGCCTTTTTCATTTGCAGCGCCCGAAAAAACCGGCGCAGCGGACTTTACTGCTTCACGCCTTCGGCCTGGATATGCAGCACCGTCTTCAGGCTGAATCCATACGTCTTGCCGTAGTCCATTCCGAAGTCGCCACGGTCGAACGTCGCCGTCGCTTCCGTGCCGCACACTTCCTTCTTCATCATCGGATTGACGAAGCACTTGAAGCTCTCGATCTTCAGGTTGAGCGGCTTCGTCACGCCGTGCATCGTCAGCGAGCCGACCACTTCAGCGGGCTTGTCGCCGTCGAAGCGGATGGACGTGCCCTTGTACACCGCCGTCGGGTACTTGGCGGCATCGAAGAATTCGGCCTTTTGCAGATGCTCGTCCAGCTTCGCGTTGCCGGTGTTGATCGACGACACGTCGATCGTCACGTCCATCGTGCCCGTCTTTGCCGCGCGATCGAGCACCACCGTGCCGCTGCTCTTGTTGAACTTGCCGCGCCACGTCGAAACGCCGCCGAAGTGATCGGCCTCGAAGCTCGGATACGTGTGGTTCGGGTCGAGCTGATAGGTATCGGCGGCCATCGCGCTGAACGACAGGCCGGCGGCGAGCGCGCCCGCGGCGATCATCGAAAATTTCTTCAAGTGCTTCTCCTGACTGAATTTGCGTCGCATTGACGTTGGTTGAATTCGAGTGCGCCGCTTACTTCTTCGCAGCGACGATGTGAAACTTGATGACGACGTCGTCCGCCACGACCGACGTGTCCTTCCATTCGCCCGTTCCAATATCGAACTGCGTGCGCTTGATCGGCAACGAGCCGTCGAACGTTTCGGTCGCGCCATGCTGCGTGATGGTCACCGGCACCGTGACCGTCTGCGACTTGCCCTTGATCGTGATCTTGCCGGTCACCCTGAACTGATTGCCGCCTGCCGGCGCAATCGCGCTGGAGACGAACGTGGCGCTCGGATACGTCGCGCTGTCGAACCATTCCTTGCCGCGCACCTGCTTGTTGTAATCGTCGTCGCCGAGGTCGTAGCTGCCCGTGTCGATCGTAATGCTCGCGCTGCCCGCCGCAGGCTTCGCGGGATCGAATGAAATCTGCGCGGTGAACTTGTTGAACTTGCCGTCGGTGGGCACGTTCATTTGCTTCGACGTGGCGACGACCGAACTCTTCGCCATATCCACTTGCGCCTGCGCGCCGGCAGTCACGGCCAGCGATGTCGCGGCCACGGCGGCCAGCATCCAACGATTGAGTGTCACTTTCATGTGTGCCTTTTTAACGGTTCGACCAGCAACCGGTATTGGAAATCAAAAGCTGGCCGGAGCCAACAGCGGGCCGGAAACGCCCTGCCAACGGCGAGGAAACAATCGACCTTGCAACCGCGCTTATTTGATGAACGGCAGCATCCGGCCGAGCAAACCGTCGCGATCGACAAAGTGATGCTTGAGCGCGGCCAGCACGTGCATGACCACGAGCACCAGCAGTCCGTAATTGAGCGCGACATGCACGATGCGCAGTGTCGCCTTCAGCGCCTTGTCCGGGCCGATGAGGGTCGGCAGCGGCAGCACGCCGAGGTACACGACCTGCAATCCCGCCGCCGAACTGTAAAGGTAGCCCGATGCCGGAATCACGAGCATCAGCACATAGAGCAGGAAATGCGTGAGATGCGCCGCGCCCTGCTGCCAGCGCGGCACGCCCGTCGGCATGGCCGGCGCGCGATGCTTCACGCGCCACAGGAGCCGCAGCGCCGCGAGCACGAACACGGTCACGCCGATCCACTTGTGCCAGGAGAAGTACTTGAGCTTGGTCGGCGTGAAGCCGGGAATATCGGTCATGATCCAGCCGAGATAAAAGCCGCCCACGATCAATAACGCGATGAGCCAGTGCAGGCCGATTGCCGTCGCGCTGTACCGCTCGGCCGGGCCCGCCGGCGTCGTGACAACACTGCTTTCCATGATGCCGATGTCCTGTGTAACGGTTGTTTAGCGCGGGCCGTATTTCCGCCCGATGCATGCCGCCGCCATGCTACCTCAACAATGATTAAACGCCAGTGCGCGGGCAAAGTCGGTATAAATCGGGCGGAACCTTGCCTGGCGTGACTTTGCTCCCTGCTTGCACCGGATGTTGCACGTTCATGCAACGAACTATTCCGCTCATGCAACGGTCCATAACAGCGGCTTGCGGCCTGGGCGATGCAAACCACCGCCGCGAACAGAACGAAGCCGCCACCGCTTTTATTCCGCTCGCGACCATGAGCCGGGAAGTTTCGGCTCACTCGTGGTTTGATACCATGCTGCTACTCATCGTGCTGGCCCGGTCCTTGCTGTTTCTGCGCCGGGCCGGCTATGCGGCGCCTCAGGACACGCATGCGAACGTTTGGCCCCCCCGACTATGAACGTGAACCATTCAGACGAACTCGTGGCATGTCACGAGTGCGACGCCCTCTTTGTCAAGCGCGCGCTTCCCGCGCGCAGTTCGGCGAACTGTCCGCGTTGCGGCGCGCTGCTCTATCGCAGCGCTGCGCGCAATCTTGACCGCATCTGCGCGACGACGCTTGCCGCGCTCATTACCTTTGTCATCGCGCAGGCGTTTCCCATCGTCGAACTCGATGCAAGCGGCATTACCTCGCAGACAACGCTCATCGGCGCGATCGTCGCGTTATGGAACGAGCACATGGAGATTGTCGCGGTGCTGGTCTTCTGCGCGACCATCCTGTTTCCGCTGTGCGAGCTTACCGCGCTGCTTTACGTGCTGATGCCGGTGCGCGCGGGTTACGTTCCGCCGGGCTTCCATGTCACGCTGCGAGCCATTCAGTTCGTGCGGCCGTGGGGCATGATCGAAGTCTTCATGCTCGGCGTGCTCGTCACGCTCGTGAAGATGCTGAGCGTCGCGCGCGTCATTCCTGAAGCCGCGCTGTTTGCGTTCGGCGCGCTGACGTTGATGGTCGCCGTGGTGGTGAGCTTCGACCCGCGCTCGCTGTGGAGTATCGCAAACGGCCTTCCGCGGCGCGCGCGCAAACCCGGCGTATCTTCGGTGAGACAGAAATCGTGAACGACACACCGCTCGACGCGGCCCCACGCGAGCCCGGCGTCGAGCCTTCGACGCTCTTCACCACGGCCTCGCGCGAAAACGTTGTCTCGTGCCATGCGTGCGGGCTCGTGCAGCCGCTTGCCCGCACAATCGAGAAACAGCGCTGCACGCGCTGCGACGCGGTCGTGCACCGGCGCAATCCGGACAGCATCGCGCGCACGTGGGCGCTGCTCATCAGCGCGGCGATCCTTTATATTCCCGCGAACGTTTATCCGATGCTGCATACGTCGTCGATTCTCGGCGCGGAAGACGACACGATCATGAGCGGCGTCGCGCTCTTCTGGAGCGACGGCGACTATCCGCTCGCGGCGGTCATCTTCATCGCGAGCATTCTCGTGCCGATGCTCAAGCTGCTGTCGCTCGGGTTCCTGCTCGTCAGCGTGCAGCGGCGCTCGGTGTGGCGGCCGCGCCAGCGCACCAGGCTGTATCGCGTGGTGGAAGGCATCGGCCGATGGTCGATGCTGGATATTTTCGTCGTCACGCTCACCGTCGCGCTCGTGCGCTTCAAGTCGGTCGCGGTCATCACGGCGGGGCCGGCGGCGCTCGCTTTCGCGTCCGTCGTCGTGCTGACGATGCTCGCGTCCATGCAGTTCGACCCGCGTCTGATATGGGACAACATAGAACCGTCAGGAAAGAAATATGACTAGCGCCAACGGTCCGAACGGGCCGGATACCCCGAGCACGCCGAACCCGCCCGACAACGCGAGCGGCGGCGGTCTGCCGCCGAAGCTGCCGGAACCGGTGATCGAACCGCGCAGCCGCTGGCTGCCGTCGCTCGTATGGGTCATCCCGATCGTCGCGGCGCTGATCGGCGTGCTGCTCGTCGTAAAGACGGTGTCGAGCCGGGGTCCGACGGTCACGATCAGCTTCGTGAGCGCCGAAGGGCTCGAGCCCGGCAAGACCAAGGTCAAGTTCAAGGACGTGGACATCGGCACGGTCAAGACCATCACGCTGTCGAAAGACCATTCGCGCGTGCTCGTGGATGTCCAGCTCACCAAGGAAGCCACCGACTTCGCCGTGAAGGACACGCGTTTCTGGGTCGTGCGCCCGCGCGTGGCGGCAAGCGGCGTGACGGGGCTGTCCACGCTGCTTTCCGGCGCGTATATCGGTGCGGACGCCGGTAAATCGAGCGAGGACCAGAGCTACTTCGTCGGGCTGGAGACGCCTCCCGCTGTCACTGGCGACCAGAAGGGCCACACTTTCACGCTCCACGGCGAGTCGCTCGGCTCGCTGGATATCGGCTCACCGGTCTATTACCGTCGCGTGCAAGTGGGCCAGGTGACGGCGTTTTCGCTCGACAAGGACGGCACCGGCGTCACGATGCAGGTCTTCGTGGACGCTCCTTACGATCAGTACGTCGGCGCGAACTCGCGCTGGTGGCATGCGAGCGGCGTG
>Ga0308173_10000025_pt1 | contig 48287 bp, 47 predicted proteins | sample PhyPR1_FD_203716 | JGI IMG/M metagenome (GOLD analysis project Ga0308173, IMG submission 203716) | Soil microbial communities from UC Gill Tract Community Farm, Albany, California, United States - DLSLS.P.R1 | ecosystem: Environmental > Terrestrial > Soil > Agricultural land | place: USA... | reverse complement strand
CCCTGTTGGCTGCTGTTGCTCTGGCTGCATGCAACAAGTCTAGCGATACGGCTGCTCCGAGCGCTGCAAGCGATACGTCGGCTGCTTCGGCTCCGGCTGCTGCCGCTTCGGACGCTAACGTTGCTGCTTCGAGCGCTTCGGCCGCTGCAAGCGACGCAGCTTCGGCTGCTGGCGCGGCATCGGACGCTGCTGCTTCCGCAGCTGCTCCGGCATCGGGCGCAAGCCAGTAAGGCCGTCAGGCTTTACGCCAGCGTGCTACGCTGGCACAGGTCGCTTAATGCGGCCTGAACAAAAAAACCGGCTCTTGGGCCGGTTTTTTTATGCTTTGTTGCCTGTCGCTTGTTGTTTTACCGCTCTGCGCCGTGCGATGAACTCCCTCTAAAGCGTGAGCCAGTCGAACCCGTCGGCCTGCGTCGCCACAACGACATCGCCGGCTGAAGCGTCGAGCGCCGCGGCGAGCGCCGCCTGCGCAAGGTGCGGCAGATTGTTTTGCTGACTGAGATGCGCGGCCACCAGATGACGTAGTCTGGAACGATCGAGCGATGCCAGGATCGCGGCGGCCGCATCGTTATTCAGGTGTCCATGCGTCCCGCCAATACGCGCCTTCAGGGACGCCGGATAGCGGCTCGCGGCGAGCATCCCGACATCGTGATTGGACTCGAGCACGAGCGCGTCGCAGCCGCTCAGTACACTTGTGATATGCGGTGTCGCAACGCCCACGTCCGTCAGCACGCCAAGACGGCTTGCGCCGTCCGTGAAGACGTATTGCAGCGGCTCGCGGGCATCGTGCGGGACTGTGTAGGGCAGCACGCTTACGTCGCCAATGGCGACGCTCTCGTCGCCCCACAGCACGCGCAGATCGACCTTGGCTTCGTCCGCGCCGACCGCGCGCGCGGTGCCCCAACTCATATGAAGCGGAATGGACCATTTGCGCGCGAGCGTCAATGCGCTGCCGATATGGTCCGTATGTTCGTGCGTGATGAGAATGGCGTCGAGTTGTTCGGCGCTGCAGCCGAGCCGAACCAAACGGCGTTCCACTTCCTTCGCGGAAAAACCGCAATCGAGCAGCACGCGCGTAGTGGTCGCGCCGCTCGTCGACTCGACGAGCAACGCATTGCCTTCGCTTCCGCTGCCCAGACTGGCGAATCTCACAATGCCTGGCGCCTCGCCTAGTTCAACTGCGCATGCAGCAGCGACACGATGCGCTGCGCATCCGACGAGTTGTCCGGCTGACCGTTCGCATCGACCACGCCGATCTGCGTGAGCGTGTCCGCCTTGGGGCGCACGTTGACGAGGAACTGGCGCGTGGGCTTCGCGGAATTGCTCGAGAACAGCTTGCCGAAGAGCCCTTCCTTCTTCAGGTCCGCCATGGAGTCCGAATAATGCACGTAGTAGATGCCTTTTTCGCGATCGCGGTTATCGACCGTGAAGTTCGTTCGATCGAGCGCGAGGCCGACGCGCAGCCATGCGCGGTCGAAGGGCTCAGCCAGATCGAGCGTCGACGCCCCCGCCGCCTGCTCCACCGCCACCTTCGCGCCCGCCGGACGCGCCTGCGTGATCAGTTGCTTCGACTGGTCTTCGGTGAGGCCGAACTTCTGCATCATCTTCGCGAGCAGTGCGGCTTCGAGCGCCGGATTGCGCGGGCGGATTTCCCAGCGGGACGACGTCTTGTCGTGCCCGGTCAGCACTTCTTCCATCGCGCTATGCGTGACGGAGATGTCCGTCGAGCCGTCCGACGCGCGGTCCACCTGCGTGCGGAACATGTCGCGCGTACCCGACGAATAAGCGAAATCGATCAGCTTGCCGACGCTCTTGCGGAACCAGTCGTCCGGAATGTTCGCGCGGTTCTCCGCCCAGTCGGTCGCCATGATGCCCGTCTGCGGTGAATCGGTCTTGAGCGTGAAGCCGTTCTCGGTCCAGAACTCCTGCAACTGCGGCCAGATCTGGTCGGGCGAGCGGCCGTCTACGACAAGCCAGCGGCGGTCGCCATCGCTCTCGACGTGCATGCCATACGGGTCCTGCGCGTTCGGCACGCCGAGCGTCAGGTTGCCCGCGGGCGTCGCGCTGCGCTGCGCTGCGCCGCCGAGCGGGTTGATGGGCGGCGGCGCGGCGTAGCGCTGACTGATGTCGGCGGTGCTGAGGTCGGACGGAACGTTCAGCGCCGGCGCGGTCTCAGCCGCCTTGTAGTTGACGCGATCCGGCGCGAGCCAGTCGTTCAGCGTTTCGCAGCCGGCAAGCGCGAAGATGAGCCCGGCGCCAAGCGACAGCACGCTGAGGCGTTTGGCCTGAGTAAGAAGCGCGGAATGTTTCATGAGGTCCTTCTTTGCTGCGGATTACGTGCGGATAACGCATTGCCTCGCGACGGTCGCGCGCGTTGAACGCGGGCTATCGGGGCCAATGAACGGCGGATGATGACTGGCGAGATTCGCTCCCATCAATGGCAGCGGCGCGCTCTTGTTCGATTCGTGACCGAAATCGCGAAATCACAACACGACAAGCGCCGCCGCGCACGATCAGGCGAGCAGACCGGCGTCGCGCAGCGCGCCACGCACGACATCGTGAAAGCGTTCGTCGAGCGGCGTGAGCGGCAGACGGATGCCGCCTTCCATGCGGCCGAGCGCTTGCAGCGCCCACTTCACCGGAATCGGATTCGATTCGCAGAACAGTTGCTTGTGCAATTCGAGCAGACTCAGGTGAATACGGCGCGCGGTGATCGCGTCGCCTTGCAGCGCGGCGCGGCACAGTTCGCTCATCTGCTTCGGCGCGACGTTGGCCGTCACCGAGATATTGCCGTGGCCGCCCAGCAGCATCAGCGCGATGGCCGTGGGGTCGTCACCGCTGAAGATCGCGAAATTCGCCGGTGCGTGCTTGATCAGATACGCGGCGCGATCAATATTCCCGGTGGCTTCCTTGACGCCGATGATGCCCGGCACGCCGGCAAGACGCAGGATCGTCTCGTTGGTCATGTCGGCAACGGTGCGCCCCGGCACGTTGTAGAGGATCACGGGAAGATCGACGGCTTCCGCGATGGCGCGAAAGTGGCGGTACATGCCTTCTTGCGTCGGCTTGTTGTAATACGGGACGACTTGCAGCGTGGCGTTGGCGCCGAGCTTCCTGGCGTGCTTCGACAGTTCGATGGCTTCCGCCGTCGAATTGCCGCCCGCGCCCGCGATGATCGGGAAGCGCCCGGCCGCGTGCTCGACAGCCGTCTGCACCATCAGAACGTGTTCCTCCACCGACAGCGTGGCGGACTCGCCGCTCGTGCCCACGACAACCAGCCCGTTCGAGCCTTGCTCGACGTGCCAGTCGATCAGCTTTCGAAACGCCGGCAGATCGAGGCTGCCGTCCTCGTGCATCGGTGTGACGATGGCAGGAATACTGCCGCTGATCGGGATGCCGCCGTTAGTTCCGTTTGTCATGAAACTCTATGAATTTAATCGTGAATTTAATCGCGAAAAGCGATATTACGCGATTGTAGCGGATTAGCCCGTCAAACCGTAACGCGGCGAACCCGAGGGCGTGTTACCAAACGTGAGCGCGTTGCCCATGCGCGGCTCGGCGAGATGACTAACCTGCGATTCAAAAACCGCGCAAATTCGCTGCATGTAGGCAGCGCGCGGCGTTTCGATAAAACCGTCTTCGTAGGCGACCACACGAAGCCGCCCGCGCACCGCGTCGAGCAACTCGCCGGGCGCAAGCAGAAACGCGGGATTCGACGGCTTGCCGACGCTTTCGTTGCCCGCGGCAAAGGTTTCGTAGATCAGCACGCCGCCCGGCGCGAGCGACTCGATCAGATGCGCGAACAGCGGGCGATGCAGATAGTTGGTAACGACCACCGCGCCGAACTTGCGGTCGGCCGGAAGCGGCCACGGCGCGCCTTCGAGATCGGCGGCGAGCGTCGCAATGCCGTCGCACCCGGTCATCGACGCGAGCGCCTCCGCGTCACGGTCGACGGCGAGCACCGTGTGCCCGCGCGCCGCGAACCAGCGTGCGTGGCGCCCGCCGCCCGACGCGACGTCGAGCACATCAGCGCCGGGCGCAACGAGATGCGCCCAACGCGTGACCCAGGCGCTCGGAATGCCGGCGACCATCAGTTGTACGAAAGCCCCATTGCTTCGCGCACGTCGCGCATGGTTTCGGTGGCGAACTTGCGCGCCTTGTCGCAACCGTCCGCGACGATCGCGCGCAAGAGCGAAGGATCGTCCATATACTTCTGCGCGCGTTCGAGCATGGGCTGCTGCTCTCGCAGAATGCCTTCGATCACCGGCTGCTTGCAGTCCAGACAGCCGATTCCCGCGCTCCGGCAGCCCTTCTGCACCCATTCATGCGTGGCCTCGTCGGTATAGACCTGATGGAGCTGCCACACCGGGCACTTGTCCGGATCGCCGGGATCGGTGCGGCGTACGCGGGCGGGATCGGTCGGCATCGTGCGGACTTTCTTCGCGATGGTCTCGGCGTCTTCGCGCAAGCCGATAGTGTTGCCGTAGGACTTCGACATCTTCTGGCCGTCGAGGCCCGGCATGCGCGACGCCGCTGTCAGCAGCACCTGCGGCTCGACCAGGATGATCTTGCGCGCGCCTTCGAGATAACCGAACAGGCGCTCGCGGTCGCTCATGGACAGGCTTTGCGATTCCTGCAGCATCGCGCGGGCTTGTTCGAGCGCTTCATCGTCGCCTTCCTGCTGATACGCGACGCGCAGTTCGTGATACAGCTTCGCGCGCTTGCCGCCGAGCTTCTTCGCGGCGTCGAGCGCCTTTTCCTCGAAGTCCGCTTCCTTGCCGTATAGATAGTTGAAGCGGCGCGCGATTTCGCGCGTCATTTCGACGTGCGGCACCTGGTCTTCACCCACCGGCACCAGCGACGCGCGATACAGCAGGATGTCCGCCGCCATCAGCACCGGATAGCCGAGAAACCCGTAAGTGGAGAGATCCTTCTCGCGCAGTTTCTCGATCTGCTCTTTGTAGGTCGGCACGCGTTCGAGCCAGCCGAGCGGCGTGCCCATGCCGAGCAGCAGCGACAGTTCCGCATGCTCCGGCACGCGGCTCTGGATGAAAAGCGTTGCCTGCGAAGGATCGATGCCCGACGCCAGCCAGTCGATCAGCACCTCCCAGACATTTTTCTCGATGACCTCGGGCGTCTCGTAGTGCGTCGTGAGCGCGTGCCAGTCGACCACCGCGAAGAAGCACGGATACTCGGACTGGAGCCGCACCCAGTTTTTCAGCACGCCGTGATAGTGGCCGAGGTGCAGCGACCCGGTGGGCCGCATGCCGGAGAAGATACGGTCAGGGAACATGATCTTAGGGAAAGAGTGAAGCGAAGGGATTCAGAATGGCCGAGACCGCCGCATAGCCGACATTCACGAGCGGCCCGAGCCAGAAGCGCGTGAGCACGCCCGTCACGACCAGCGCCATCACGATGAAGAAGCCGTAGGGCTCGAGCTTCGCGAAGGCAATCGACGCGCGCACCGGCAACAGCGCCATCAGCACGCGCCCGCCGTCGAGCGGCGGCAGCGGAAAAAGATTGAGCACGCCTAGGACGAGATTCACCCCGACGCCGGCCGCGGCCATGCGCGTGAGGAACGGTTCGTCGACATGAAAGGCCGCGAGCAGCACCGCGAGCACGCCCCAGAGGAGCGCCTGCACGAAGTTGCTGCCCGGCCCCGCCGCCGCGACCCACAGGCTGCCCCAGCGCGGATTGCGCAGGTTGCCGAACGCCACTGGAACCGGCTTCGCGTAGCCGAACATGAACGCGCCGCTCGTCACGAAATACAGCACGATGGGAATGACGATAGTCCCCATCGGGTCGATGTGGCGCATCGGATTCATGGAAACGCGGCCGAGCACATAGGCCGTGTTGTCGCCGAGCAGACGCGCGGCGTAGCCATGCGCGGCCTCGTGCAGCGTGATCGCGAAGATCACCGGAAGCGCGTACACCGCGATGGTTTGTATCAGGGAAGGATCCATAGGGCGGTATTGTATCAAGCGGGGAGTCATCCTCACCGCGCTTAGCGCCTGGCGCACGGGGCGCAGCGAACGCCTATGCCGTCAGGCCGAACGGCTCCAGACTGCCCCGGCCCGCGCGCACCAGCACCGGCTCGCCGCTGGACAGATCGATCACCGTCGAGGGCTCGGCTGCACACGCGCCGGCATCGATCACGAGCTCGACCTGCTTTTCCAGCCGCTCGCGAATTTCCTCGGCATCGTTGAGCGGCTCGGTGTCGGGCGGCAGGATCAACGTCGACGCGAGCAGCGGCTCCCCAAGCGCTTCGAGCAGCGCCAGCGTGATGCTGTGATCGGGCACGCGCAGCCCGATGGTCTTGCGCGACGGATGCGACAGCCTGCGCGGCACTTCCTTCGTTGCCTGGAGGACGAACACATACGGCCCCGGCGTCACCGATTTGATGAGCCGGTACTGCTGATTGTCGACCATCGCGAAATTGGAAAGCTCCGACAGATCGCGCACGAGCAGCGACAGCAACTGCTTGTCGTCGATGCCGCGAATCCGCCGCAGGCGCTCGGCGGCGGTCTTGTCGTCGAGATGGCAGGCAAGCGCGTAGCTCGAATCGGTCGGTAACGCGACGATGCCGCCGTCGCGGATGATCTGCACCGCCTGATTGACGAGCCGCGGCTGCGGATTGTCCGGATGAATGCGAAAGAATTGGGACATGGCGACGCCTTCTTGTTCGATCGTGCCCGCGGATGCGATGCGCGCAGGCTGCGCGCGCGACGCCTCGGCCAATATGGTCTGTGCTGGAGATTCAAAAGCGCGAAAACGCAAGCGCCGCGGCTGAGGCGTTACACCCAGCGCTCCCAGACGGGCTTCAGGTCTTCGGGCAGCGGCGGAAGCTGGCCCAGGTCGATGCGGCCTTCCCCGGGCCCGTGGAAATCCGATCCGCGCGACGCCTCGAAGCCGTAGCGCCGCGCGACGTCAGCGTACTCGCGGTACTGGTCCGGCGTGTGACTGCCCGTCACGACTTCGATGGCCTTGCCGCCCAGCTGGATGAACTCGTCGAAGAGCGCGGCGAACTGGACCGGCGTGTAATCGTAGCGGCCCGGATGCGCGATGATCGCCTCGCCGCCCGCGTTGCGGATCCACTGCATGGCGTCGGCCAGCTTCGCCCAGCGATGCCCGACGTAACCGGGCTTGCCGTCGCCCAGATAGCGCGCGAAGACGTCGGACGTGGTCTGCGCGTAGCCTTCGTCCACCAGAAAGCGCGCAAAGTGCGTGCGCGAAATCATGTCCGGGTCGTCGGTGTAACGCAGCGCGCCTTCGAAAGCGTTCGGAATGCCGACTGCCGCGAGCGCCTCGCCGATGGCGACACCGCGCGCCGCGCGGCCGTTGCGCGTGGACGCGAGCCCGTCGAGCAGTTCCTGATTCTCCGGGTCGACGTTCATGCCGACGATATGCACCGTGCGCGACGCCCACGTCACCGAAATCTCGACGCCCGGGAGGTAGCGCATGCCGAGCGCCTCGGCCGCCGCGCGCGCTTCGCGCTGCCCGCCCAGTTGATCGTGGTCGGTGAGCGACCACAGTGCGACGCCGCCCGCATGCGCGCGCGCCGCCACTTGAGCAGGCGCGAGCAGGCCGTCGGAAACGGTGGAATGGCAGTGCAGATCGGCGTTAAGGGTGGGCTTCATGGTTTGTCATTTTACTTGAACGGCACGCAACATCGCTCGCGCCGATGCGGCCAGCAACCGCTGCCCTTCACGCGCAAAACGACTCGATCGACGCGGCGATGCGCTCGGGCTGATCGTGATGAATCATGTGCCCGGCGTCGCCGACGATCTCCTCGCGCCAGTCGGCGAAAGCGGAAAAGCGGCGCTTGAATTCGGCAATCGGCGTCGTTCCGGCAAACATCGCGAGGGTCGGCGACGCGTCTGCCTCCACGTGCAGCACCTTGGCCTGCACGCGCGACCAGACCGCCGCGACTTCGTCGAGCCGGTATAGCGTGGGACTGCGCAGCTTGTGTGCCGGGTCCGCAAGCAGATGGAAGGAGCCGTCGGCTTCCTGGCGGGACCAATGCTGCGCCAGAAAGCGCGCCCGCGAGCGCGGAAGGCGCGGATTCGTGCGGATCAGGCGGTCGGCGACTTCATCGAGCGTCGCGTAGCTCCGCAGTTGCGGCGGCGCGCGCAGATCGTCCAGCCACCTCGTAATGGCCCCAGGCGCTTGCGCCGGACGTGTCGCCGCGAGTCCGAAGCCTTCGAGGTCGACGACGCGCCGCACCCGCTCCGGGCGCACGCCCGCATAAAGCAGCGCCACGTTCGCGCCCATGCTGTGGCCGACGAGATTCACCTGTCCGGTGGGCGCGTAGTGGTCGAGGAGCGCGTCGAGATCGGCGAGATAGTCGGGGAAATGGTAGTGTCCGCCGCCCCGCTGCGCGACCGGCCAGTCCGACAAGCCGAAACCGCGCGCGTCGGGCGCGAGCACCTGCCAGGCGCCTGCGAGCGCATCGACGACGAACTGGAACGACGCCGATACGTCCATCCAGCCGTGCAGCATAAAAATCATGGGCGCGTCGGGCGAACCCCAGCGGCGCACGTGCAGTCGCACGCCGCGCGCATCGACGAAATCGGAGCGCGATTCTTTCATGGTCCCGCCTTGAGAAATCGACAGAAAAGGATGACCGTTCGAGTATAACGGCGATGCCGGATTTTCGAGACGGCGCGTCAGCTGGGACCGTCCGAGTCGTCCAGGCCGGCCAGCGCGCGAAGCTCCGCCTCGTCGAAGCCGGCGTCGCGGCGGGCTTCGAAGTTGAACGGGCCACGCAGCTTCGGGGCGTGATACTGCTCCGCGAGCCGTTCGTAGGCGGCGTGCGGATCGAGCGAAGCGTTCTCGCACAGGAAGCGGAACCAGCGGTTGCCGATCAGCACGTGCCCGATCTCGTCGCGCAGGATCACGTCGAGAATCGCCGCCGACGCGTGATCGCCTGCCTGCGCGAGCCGCTTGCGAATGGGCGGCGAGGCGTCCAGACCGCGCGCCTCGAGCGTGCGGGGCACGAGCGCCATGCGCGCGAGCACATCGCCGCGCGTGCGTTGCGCCATCTCCCAGAGACCGTCGTGCGCGGGAAAATCGCCGTAGGCGTGGCCGCATTCGGCGAGGCGCGCACTCAGAAGCGAGAAGTGATGCGCTTCCTCGGCGGCGACTTTCAGCCAGTCGAGATAAAAATCGACGGGCATCGACGGGAACCGCCAGACCGCGTCGAGCGCGAGGTTGATCGCGTTGAATTCGATGTGCGCGAGCGCGTGCAGCAGCACCGCGCGCCCCGCATCCGACTGCATGCTGCGGCGCTTCAGCGACGACGGCTCGACCAGTTCGGGGCGCGTCGGGCGGCCGGGGAGATCGTCCGGTTCGGGCAGCGCCAGTGCCGGATCGATGCACGACGCGTCGGCACGCGCACTTTCATACAACGCGCGCGCGCGTTCGGCTTTCACCGACGGTTCGCGCTCGCAAAGGATCGCCAGCGCGGCCCGGCGCACACATCGGGCGATGAGATCGGCGTTGGCGGGAGCATCGAAAGGCATTTGAACGTTCGGCATGACAGCGTCGCTGGGAAAGGCAGGCTCGGCGGCGAAATGCCGCAAACAGCTAAAATGTATCTCGGCGGTCGATACACCGTGCGCAACAACCGCGGTTCTTCGCACGGGAAAAGCGCCAAGGCGCGGATTGTAGCGCCGCGCGACCCGGCGAACCGGCCTCCATCACCCAAGGCAAGCCAGAGGAGACAACGTGGCAATTTACAAACTCGGCGACGACGCCCCCACCATCCACGGAAGCGTATTCCTCGCCGATACCGCGACGATCATCGGCCGCGTGACGCTGGAGGAAAATGCAAGCGTCTGGTTTGGCGCGGCGCTGCGCGGCGACAACGAGCCGATCGTCGTCGGGCGCGGCAGCAACGTGCAGGAAGGCGCGGTTCTGCATGCCGACCCGGGTTTTCCGCTGACGATTGCGGCGGACGTCACCGTTGGCCATCAGGCGATGCTGCACGGCTGCACCATCGGCGAGGGTTCGTTGGTCGGAATTCAGGCGGTGATCTTGAATGGCGCGGTTATCGGCCGCAATTGTCTGGTTGGCGCGGGCGCTATCGTCACCGAAGGCAAAGTGTTCCCCGACAACACGCTGATTCTGGGCGCGCCCGCCAAGGCGGTGCGCGAGATCGGCGAAGCGGACATCGCCCGCATGCGCGCGGCTACGGCGAGTTATGCCGACCGGCGTGAATACTATAAGGCGCAGCTCGTGCGCATCGGCTGAACGCGGCTCTGCGCGCGACGCAGAACCGCGCGTTTCGCCTCAACACCCAAGGAAGAGTTGTGAACGACCAGTTGCAAAAATTCATGTTCAACGCCGCGCCGGTACGCGGCGAAATCGTCTCGCTGCGCAATACGTGGCAGGAAGTGCTCGCGCGCCGCGCCTATCCGGCCGCCGTGCGCAACGTGCTCGGCGAAATGATGGCCGCGTGCGCTCTGCTTTCCGCGAACCTCAAGTTCGACGGCACGCTCATCATGCAGATCTATGGCGACGGTCCGGTGAAAATGCTGGTCGTGCAGTGCAATTCGAACCTGTCGCTCCGCGCGACCGCCAAGCTTGCCGAAGGCGTGGAAAGCGAACTGGAAAATGACATGACGCTTCCCGACCTGCTCAACCGCCACGGTCACGGGCGCTGCGTCATTACGCTCGATCCTTCGGACAAGAAGCCTGGCCAGCAGCCGTATCAGGGTATCGTGCCGCTGTCGGGCGAGCACGGGCCGCTCACGTCGATGGCCGAGGTGCTGGAACATTACATGCATCACTCGGAGCAGCTCGATACGCGCATGTGGCTCGCCGCCGATACGGACCGCGCCGTCGGCGTCCTGTTGCAGAAGTTGCCGGGCGACGGCGGCATCGTCCCGCATCCGGGCGAGCACGACTCGGACACATGGCAGCGCGTCTGCCATCTCGGCAGCACGCTTTCGACCGAGGAATTGCTGAAGGAAGAACCGGAAACGGTATTCCGCCGCCTTTTCTGGCAAGAGAACGTGCAGCATTTCGAGCCGGCATCCGCGCGGTTTCAGTGCTCGTGCTCGCGCGAGAAGGTTGGCGGCATGCTGAAGATGCTCGGCCGCGAAGAGGTCGACAGCGTAATCAAGGAACGCGGCAACGTCGAGGTGCATTGCGAGTTTTGCAACGAGCGCTATGAGTTCGACCCGGTTGACGTTGCGCAACTTTTTGTCGCAAAAGAGCTCTCACAAGGCGTGAGCCCGGCGTCGGGCCAGCGTCACTGAGCGCGGTCGAAGCGTTGTCTGACGGGCGTTTCAGCGCGCCGGACGCCCGCCGCAACGCCTGACGAGCGGAGTGGCGCGCGCGGCCCACGGGACTCGCCGCGCGCTATGATTGAATTCGTTCAGTTGTCCGACCCGCTGGAGGTCGCAAAATGAAAACCGTCCTGTCCTTCCTGAAGCTCTCGTCTGGCGTGGCGGCCGTGCTGCTTGCCGCCGGCTGCGCGATGGACCCGCCCGGCCCGTCGCCGATTTACAGCCGTCTGCCGAATACGCCGACGTCCGCGCAGCAGACGCTTACGTCCGAAGAGCAGATGCAGCGTTATAACGAGATTGACAAGCAGGCGCTCAGCGAATCGCAGCAAGCGGCAACCGCCGGCAACAACGCCAAGATGATGTCCGGCTACTACACCGCGCCGGTCAGCGTGTACGGCGGATATTCGAGCGGTGGCTGGGGCGGCGGTCCTTACTGGGGCACGGGCGTCGGCATCGGAACTGCCTGGTAGCCGCCTGGCATATTGAATCCCATAAAAAAAGCGCAGTCTCGACTGCGCTTTTTTTTGTACCGGCAGCGCTATCACTGCGCCGTTCCCTGCTTTTTTCCTTCGGCCGCTTTGTCCTTGCGGGCCTTCCGGTCCATGTCCCGAAGTTGCTGCCTGGAGCGCGACACCGGATTCGGCACGACACGCAGCGGCGCGGCGGACACCTGTCCGCGTGTCGAGCCGTTCAGGCCCGGCACGTTCGCCGAGTTGACGGGCGCGGTCGAGTTGGGCGAGACGAACTGCACGAATACCTCGCTGTCCTTGACCATGCCCATCTCGTAGCGCGCCCGCTCTTCCACCGCCGCGGTGCCGCTTTGCAGGTCCTGAACTTCGCCCTGAACCCGCTCATTGCGCAGCTTCAGGTTCGTGTTCCTGTCTGTCTGCTGCGCGAGCTGCTGCTGCAATTCATGCACGCGCAGCCAGCCGCCATGCCCCCACCACAGCGGGTACTGGATCAGCACCAGCAACAAGACCAGAACGACAGTTACGAGCCGCATCCAAGTAGCCGAAATAAGCGTCGCCCGGCGGCCTCGATTACAGCGAGCATCGAGGCCGGGGCGGCGGGCAGAAAAAGAGACTAACGTCCTTATCGACTAAAGCGGCGAAAGCTTTAGCGCAGGTTGTAGAAAGCCGACTTGCCGGGATAGCTTGCGATATCGCCGAGATCTTCTTCGATACGCAGCAACTGGTTGTACTTCGAGATGCGGTCGCTGCGCGACAGGGAACCCGTCTTGATCTGCCCGGCATTCAAGCCCACGGCGATATCCGCGATGGTCGAATCTTCCGTCTCGCCCGACCGATGCGAGATGACCGCCGTGTAACCCGCGCGCTTGGCCATTTCGATGGCCGCGAAGGTTTCCGTCAGCGTGCCGATCTGATTGATCTTGATCAGGATCGAATTGGCGATGCCCTTCTCGATGCCTTCCTTCAGGATGCGCGTGTTGGTCACGAAAAGGTCGTCGCCAACAAGCTGGATCTTCTTGCCGAGGCGCTCGGTCAGCGTCTTCCAGCCGTCCCAGTCGCCTTCGTGCATGCCGTCTTCAATGGAGACGATCGGGAACTTGTCCGCGAGCGTCGCGAGATAGTCGCTGAATTCGCCCGACGACAATTGCAGCCCTTCTCCCGCCAACTGGTACTTGCCGTCGTGGTAGAACTCGCTTGCCGCGCAGTCCAGCGCGAGCAGCACGTCTTCACCGGCGCGATAGCCCGCCTTTTCGATAGCCTGCAGAATGGTGGACAGGCACTCGTCGTTGCTGCCGAAGTTGGGCGCGAAGCCGCCTTCGTCGCCGACCGCCGTGCTCATGCCGCGATCCGACAGAATCTTCTTGAGCGCATGGAACACTTCCGCGCCGCAGCGAAGCGCTTCGCGGAACGTCGGCTGGCTCACCGGCACGATCATGAATTCCTGGATGTCCAGGCTGTTGTTCGCGTGCGCGCCGCCGTTGACGATGTTCATCATCGGCACCGGGAGTTGCATGGCGCCCGAGCCGCCGAAATAGCGGTACAGCGGCAGGCCGGCTTCTTCGGCCGCGGCCTTGGCGACCGCCATCGACACGGCGAGCAGCGCGTTGGCGCCGAGGCGCGACTTGTTCTCGGTGCCGTCGAGCTCGAGCAGCGTCTTGTCGAGGAAAGCCTGTTCCGAGGCGTCGAGGCCCATGATGGCTTCGGAGATCTCGGTATTGATGTGTTCGACCGCTTTCAGCACGCCCTTGCCGCCATAGCGGCCAGCTTCGCCGTCACGCAGTTCGATGGCCTCGCGCGAACCGGTGGATGCACCCGACGGCACCGCGGCGCGGCCCATCGTGCCCGATTCCAGCAACACGTCGCATTCGACGGTCGGATTGCCTCGCGAATCGAGAATCTCGCGGCCGATGATATCTACGATAGCACTCATGGTTTCCTCAAATTGACGATGAATTCTGTCAGTCACGACGAAGCGCTGAGACCTTCCGACGTCCGTCAGGTTCATTGCGGCGCTCGTCCCTTCCGCGCGGCTCTCGCCTGCTTTCTTCACATGGCTTGTCTTGCGACGCGGGCGCCGACCACGAGGCGCCCGCCGATTGCGTGTTACTGCGTAGCGCTTAACTGAAGTCGTTCTCGAGGAACGGACCGCTTTTGACTGCACGATCGAGCGCGATCAGCGTCGTCAGCAGCGCTTCCATGCGATGCAACGGCACCGCGTTCGGACCATCCGACTTTGCGCAGGCGGGGTCCGGATGCGTCTCCATGAAAATGCCGGCGATGCCTGTCGCGACCGCCGCGCGCGCGAGCACCGGAACGAATTCGCGCTGGCCGCCCGAACTCGTGCCCTGCCCGCCCGGCAACTGCACCGAGTGCGTGGCGTCGAACACGACCGGCGCATTGGTTTCGCGCATGATCGCGAGCGAGCGCATGTCGGACACGAGATTGTTATAGCCGAAAGACACACCGCGCTCGCAGGCCATGAAGCGATCTTCGGAAAGCCCCGCCTCGCGTGCGGCGTTGCGCGCCTTGTCGATCACATTCTTCATGTCGTGGGGCGCGAGAAACTGGCCCTTCTTGATATTCACCGGCTTGCCCGAACGCGCGCACGCGTGGATGAAATCGGTCTGACGGCAGAGAAACGCGGGCGTCTGCAGCACGTCCACGACCGACGCCACCGCCTCGATCTCATGCTCCGCGTGCACGTCCGTGAGAACGGGCACGCCGAGCTGCTTTTTCACTTCGCCGAGAATGCGCAAGCCTTCGTCCATGCCCAGGCCGCGAAACGACTTGCCCGAGCTGCGGTTCGCCTTGTCGTAGGACGACTTGTAGATGAACGGCACACCGAGCTTCTCGCACATTTCCTTGAGACGCCCGGCGACGTCGATCGTCATTTGCTCCGATTCCACCACGCACGTGCCCGCGATCAGGAAGAACGGCTTGTCGAGCCCCGCTTCGAAGTGACATAGCTTCATGCCTGCGCTCCCGCGGTTACAGCCACCTGCGCCGCGCCATTCTCATTGCTCGCCCCGATGCTATGGGCACGCGCCGCCTCGACGAACGCCTTGAAGAGCGGATGCCCGTCACGCGGTGTCGAGGTGAATTCCGGGTGGAACTGCACGCCGACGAACCACGGATGCATCGCTTGCGGCAATTCCATCATTTCGGGCAGATCCTCGCTCGGTGTCCGGGCGCTGATGATAAGGCCGCCCGCTTCGAGCTGGGGCACGAAACGGTTATTGACCTCATAACGGTGACGATGACGCTCGTTCACATCGCTGCCGTAAATGCGCTGGGCCATCGTGCCGGGCTTGATCGGGCACTTCTGCGAACCGAGACGCATGGTGCCGCCGAGATCCGATTCCTCGGTGCGCTTCTCGATGCGCCCCGCACGGTCGTACCACTCGGTGATGAGCGCGACGACCGGGTTCGTGGTGTCGGAGTTGAACTCGGTGCTGTTGGCATCCGAAAGACCGGCGACATCGCGCGCGAACTCGATGACCGCGAGCTGCATGCCGAGGCAGATGCCGAGGTACGGCGTCTTCGACTCGCGCGCATAGCGGATTGCCTTGATCTTGCCTTCCGTCCCGCGACGGCCGAAACCGCCCGGCACGAGCACGGCGTCCAGATGCTTCAGGCCGTCCGCGCCTCCGGCTTCGATCTGCTCGGAATCGATATATTCGATGTTGACCTTCGTCGACGTATGAATCGCCGCGTGACGCAGCGCTTCGATCAGCGACTTGTACGACTCGGTCAGTTCGACGTACTTGCCGACCATGCCGATGGTCACTTCGTGCTTCGGGTTCTCGAGCTTTTCGACGAGGTCCGACCACATCCGCAGATCCGCTGGTTGCGGCGAGAGCTTCAGTTCGCTGCAGACGATTTCGTCGAGCCCCTGCTCGTTGAGCATCTGCGGAATCTTGTAGATGCTGTCCACGTCCCACACGGAGATGACCGCGTCTTCATGCACGTTCGAGAAAAGCGAAATCTTCTGGCGCTCGTCGTCCGGAATCGGGCGGTCGGCGCGGCACAGCAGCACGTTCGGGAAGATGCCGATTTCACGCAGCTTCTGCACGCTATGCTGCGTGGGCTTCGTCTTCAACTCGCCCGCCGTGGCGATGAACGGCACCAGCGTCAGGTGCACGAAGCACGCGCTGTTGCGGCCCATGCGCAGACTCATCTGACGCGCGGCTTCGAGGAACGGCAGCGATTCGATGTCGCCCACCGTGCCGCCGATTTCAACGATCGCGACATCCGGCTGGCCGCACGTGGCCGCAGCCGCGCCGCGCTCGACGAACGCCTGAATTTCGTTGGTGATGTGCGGAATGACCTGCACCGTCTTGCCGAGATACTCGCCGCGGCGTTCCTTGCGGATCACCGATTCGTAAATCTGGCCCGTGGTGAAGTTGTTGGCCTTGCGCATCTTCGTACTGATGAAGCGCTCGTAATGGCCGAGGTCGAGGTCGGTCTCCGCGCCGTCTTCCGTCACGAACACTTCGCCGTGCTGGAACGGGCTCATCGTGCCGGGGTCGACGTTGATGTAGGGATCGAGCTTGAGGAGAGTGACTTTCAGACCGCGCGATTCGAGGATCGCGGCGAGGGAGGCGGCGGCAATACCCTTGCCGAGGGAAGAAACTACGCCGCCGGTGACGAATACATATTTGGTCATCGCTAGATGCTCGCGGGAAAAACGGATTATACCGTAAAGGCCGTCCGCGACCTAACGTGCGCCGGGTAGAAAGTGCCTGCGCCGACCGCCGTTTTGACGACGTTCGCGGCCACTGTTTCAATGCTCCCCTAACGCGTGCTCGCGCCCTTTTCCAAGCTGCTCAGGCCATCGCGTTGAGGAGCCGCTGCACCGCGCGCGCCGTTTCGATGGGCCGTTCCATCGGAAAGAGATGGCTGCCTTCCATCCACTCGAAACGCTCACCGGCGATGCGCCGCGTCATGCCGAGCCCGACCTGCCGCACTTCCGTGGAACGGGTGCCCGCGACGAAACCGACCGGCACAGGCGCGCCGTGCGCGAGCCGCGCGCCGAGCGTATGCGGCAGCGTCCGATAGATCAGGTATTCGACATGCCGGTCGAACGCGAGCGAACGCGCGCCGTTCACGTGCGTCTGCGGAATGCCGAAGTCGATGTAATCCGACAGCATGCGCTCGTCCCAGCGGGCAAACGCGGGCTTTCCGCGGAAATGACGCCACGCCTCGTCGCGGCTTGCCCAGTGCGTGCGGCGCTTTTTCGTCGCGGCCGCCGGCGACAGCCGCTCGTCGAGCCCCGTCCATTGCGTCGCGCGCAGCAGGCCGCTGCGCCATCCCGCGATGACGGGCGAATCCAGCATCACCACGCCCTTCACCCAATGCGGACGCTTGAGCGCCGCCATCACCGACAAATAGCCGCCCAGCGAATGCCCGACGAGCCACACCTTCGGATGCGCGCCGCCCGCATCTTCCGCGCCCTGGCGATAGCGGCTCATGTCGTCGATCAGTTCATCGACGAGATGCGGCCAGTCGCGCGTGACGGGAAAGCGCGCATCGTGGCCGTATCGTTCGATGCCGCGAATCTCGTAGTCGTCGGCGAGTTCGGCGAACACCGTGCGATAGGTCGACGCCGGGAAGCCGTTCGCGTGCGAGAAATGAATGATGTCCTTCAAGCGGCTCCTTCTTGTTATTGATGGCGATCTCAGCGCCCCATCCAGTAGCGCGCGTGCGTCTGCCGAAAGCGTTCCAGCACGATGTCCGAACTCATGTCGATGCGGGCCGCGCCATCGTCGTCGCTGCGCGTGAGCGCGATGTCGCGCATTCGATAGCGCGCGTACACCGTCGGGTTCGGATGGTGAAAACGGTTGCGATAGCCTACCTGAAATACCGCGGCGAGCGGCTCGACGGAATCGAGGAAAGGCTCGGTCGACGACGTGCGGCTGCCGTGGTGCGGCACGATCAGCAAATCGGCGCGCAGCGTGGCGGCATCGCGCGCGAGCAGCGTGCGTTCGACGTCGGCTTCGATATCGGCGGCGAAGAGCGCGGCGCGCCCCGCCGCGTTCGTGACCTTCAGCACGCACGCCTGATGATTCGGCTTGCCGGTCAGCGGTCCGGGATCGGGCCATAACACGCGAAAGTCCACGCCGTCCCACGTCCAGCGCTGGCCGGCCACACAGCGCAGCGTGTCGCTGCCGCGCTTGCGGGCGTCGGACCAGAGCGAATCGCTCGCCGGCAGCGACGCGAGCAGTTGCCGGACCGTCACCGCCTGCAACACGGCTGGAGCGCCGCCAGCGTGGTCCGAATCCGAATGACTGATGACGAGCGCATCCAGCGAGCGAGCGCCCGTCGCGAGGAGATACGGCGCGACGATGCGCTCGCCCGCATGCGTCGACTCGGGGCCGGGGCCGGCATCGAATAGCAGCGTGTGCCGCGCGGTCTCGACGACGAGCGCCGAACCTTGCCCGATGTCGAGCGCCGTCACGCGAAACGCGCCTTGCGCGACGGCATGCGGCGCGGGCGCGACGAGCGGCAGCCAGGTCAGCGGCACCGCGAAGCGCAATGGCCAGCCGCGCGGCGCGAGCGCCCACGCGGCGCCCGCGAGCGACGCGGCGAATGCCAGCGCGCCCGGCTGTGGCAGACGCCAGAGCGACCAGGCCGGGCCCGCATTCGCCAGCCGTTCGAGCGCGTCGCAGAGCACGGACAGCGCGGCGTGCGCCGCGTGAAGCATGGGCGCGTCGAGCGGCGCGGGAAGAATCAGCGCGGCGAGCGTCGCGGGCGTCACGACGAAGCTGATCCACGGGATCGCAAAAGCGTTCGCGAGCGGTCCGGTCAACGGGATCTGGGAGAACCAGTAGGCGGTCAGCGGCGCGAGCCCGAGCGTGACGGCATACTGGACGCGCGCGCCGGACCTGACGTGGCCGTAAGCCTTCGATGCGGCGCGGCGCAAGGCGTTTAGAAGCCTGCTCGCGAAGACGTTCGGCTTGGCGAGCGCATCGGGCGGCCGATATTTGCTCGCGGCACTCGCTTCGGCTCGCGCTGCCGGCGCGATCTCGTCGGGCAGCGAGGCATCGCGCGCTTCCATGCCTGCGAGCCAGTCGTCGGCTTCGTCCGCGCGCGCCTTCGACGCCCGCCTTCCATACGCCGCGATCGCGTGCAGGATGGCCGCGACAGCGCAAAACGACAGCCAGAATCCCGGCGACGTCACCGCCCACGGATCGACGAGCAGCACCAACGCGAGCGCCCACGCCAACACGAGCGACGGCGGCGCGCGCCGCCCGCCTGCGAAGGCGATTGCGAACACGACGAGCATCCACAAGGTGCGTTGCGCCGGCACGTTGAATCCCGCGAGCGCGGCATAGAACGCGGCAAATAACGCCGCGCCCAGCGCCGCCACTTTCGGCGCGGCGACGACGAGCGGCGCGGCGACACCGCGCACGCGAACGCGCTTCCACAGGGCACCGCACATCAACGCCGCGAGTCCCGCGACGAAGCCGATATGCAGCCCCGAATTGGCGACGAGATGACTCGTGCCGGTGGCGCGAAGGATGGCCCAGTCGGCGTCGCTGACGGATTCCTGCGCGCCCACCGCGAGCGCGACGATGATCCCGCGATGCGGCGCATCCGCGAGCACCGTTTCGATGCGATGGCGGATGCGCGCGCGCCAGCGGTCGATGGTCAGCCACGGGCCGATGGCATCGGCGCGAAGGCGGCGCGGCGCGCGCGCGAGCGTGACGGAACCTGTCGCGCGGATGCCGCGTTCGAGCAAACCCACTTCGGCGTCGCGCAGCGAGAAATTGGCATTCGCGTGCGGGCGCTTGAGCCGCGCGCTCAGCGTCCAGCGCTGGCCGGCGCGCAGCACAGGCGGCGCGTGGGATTCGTCCCGCTCGGCAGGCGTCCAAAGCAGTCTCACGATGCGCGGAAAGTCGCGCAGGCCCGCCCCGTTCGCTTCGACTTCGAACAGAAAGCGCATGCCCTGCTCCTGCGGTTCCGGCAGGCTGCGCACGAAACCGGTCAGCTCGATATCGCGCTGTTCGTACTCGACGGGCAAGTGCGGCCGCAGCGCAAGTTCCGCACGCAATGCCGCGTAAGCAAAGCCGAACGCTACGGCCAGCAGCGCAAAACTCGCAACGCCCACACGCGCGCGCGCAACGCAACCTGCGCAAGCCGCGAAGCACAGAAGCGCGATGCACACCGCCCCGCCGGGCAACGCCGCCTGTTGCTGAAGCCACCAGACGCCCAACGCAAAACCCACCAACACGGCACGCACGCTCTGCTCTCTTCCTTGCCAGACCTCGAACACGAACGCATCTACCGGACGAACATCAGTCGTCCGAAGCAAATGCAACCCATGAACGATTATGAAGAAGCGAGCGCGAGACGGGGCAGCGCGTCGTGCGCGTTAGCCGTTGTGCCTAGTGAAAGCGCCTCTTCGCCGATGCCGCGCAGTTCCGCGAGCACCTTCGCGATGCCCGCGACCTGGTCCGGCGTATTGCGGCCCTTGTAGCGCCACGCGGGGGCGATGTCGGGCGCATCGGTTTCGAGCACGATGGCATCGAGAGGGAGATCGGTCGCGAGCCGCCGGATCTGCCGCGCGCGCTCGAACGTCAGATTGCCGCCGAAGCCGAGATGCATGCCCTGTGCAATGAACGCCTCGGCCTGCTGAAAACTGCCGTTGAACGCGTGCGCGATGCCGCGATGGATGTCATGCACGCGCAGGCCCTTCAGCACCTTGTCCTGCGACTTGCGCACGTGGCAGATCACCGGCACGTCGAATTCGCGCGCGAGCTTGAGTTGAGCGTTGTAGAAGAACTGCTGGCGCGCGTCGTCGAGCGTCGGCACGAAATAATCCAGCCCGATTTCGCCGATGCCGACGAACCGTGCATCGTCGATGCTCGCCGCGATCTGCTCGCGCAACACGCGCAGATCGTCTTCGGTGGCGCGCGGCGTGAAGAGCGGATGGATGCCGAGCGCATACGCGCCGCCTTCGATGCGATGCGCCAGCGCGCGCACGGTATCGAAGTTCGACCGCTCGACGCCCGGAATCACGATGCGCGTCACGGCCGCACCGAGCGCCGCGCGGGCGACGGCGTCGCGGTCCGGGTCGAACTCAGAGGCATCGAGATGACAGTGCGTATCGATCCACATGGCGCTCTCCGCGGCCCGCGCCGCTTATACCGGCACCGACGGCTCTTCGTGCAGCACGCCGTCGCGCAGACGCATGATGCGGTCGCAGCGCGCCGCGAGATCCGGATCGTGCGTGACGATCACGAAGCTCGTTTCGAGCGTCTGCGACAGCTCCAGCATTAGGTTGAACACCGTATCGGCGGTGCCGCCGTCCAGGTTGCCCGTGGGTTCGTCGGCGAGCACGCATGCCGGACGCGTGACGAGCGCCCGCGCAATGGCCACGCGCTGCCGCTCGCCGCCCGACAGTTCGCCCGGCCGATGCTTCGCGCGATGCCCGATGCCCACGCGCTCCAGCATGCCCATCGCCTGCTTGCGCGCGGCTTCTTCGGTCATGCGGCGGATGCGCAGCGGCATCGCGACGTTATCGAGCGCCGTGAATTCGGGCAGCAGATGATGGAACTGATACACGAAACCGAGCGCCCGATTGCGCAACTCGTTGCGCTCTTTTTCCCTGAGCTCGGTGAACGGCCTGCCGAGCAGCGAAACCTTGCCGGCACTAGGCTCGTCGAGGCCGCCGAGCACATGCAGAAGCGTGCTCTTGCCCGAACCCGACGCGCCGACGATGGCGAGCTTTTCGCCGCGCCGCACTTCCAGCCGCGCGTTGTCGAGCACTTGTACGTTGAAGCCGCCCTGCACGAAAGTCTTCGAAACCGCCGACGCGTGCAGCACGATGTTGTCTGCCGGAATCAGGTCACTCATAGCGCAGCGCCTCCGCCGGACGAACTTTCGCGCCGCGCCAGCTCGGATAGAGCGTGGCCAGCGACGACAACAGGAAGGCGATCACGCCGATCTTCAGCACATCGCCCGGTACGAGTTCGGACGGCAGCTCGCTGATGAAATACACCGATGGCGGCAGGAACTGCACGCCGAGAAGATGCTCGATCATCGGCACGAGCCACGGAATGCTCCACGCGATCAGGCAGCCGAGCGACATGCCGAGCGCCGTGCCGATAAAGCCGATCGTCACGCCCTGCACCACGAAAATCTTCATGATGGAGCCCGGCTGCGCGCCGAGCGTGCGCAAGATGGCGATATCGGCCTGCTTGTCGGTCACGGTCATCACGAGCGACGACACCAGGTTGAAAGCCGCGACCGCAATGATCAGCGTAAGAATGATGAACATCATGCGCTTTTCGATCTGCACGGCTGAGAACCACGTCTTGTTTTGCTGTGTCCAGTCGCGGATATACAGGTCGCCCGAAAGCGTGTGCGACAGTTGCCGCGCGACTTCGGGCGCGCGCTGCATGTCCTTCAGACGCAGACGCACGCCGGTCGGCGCGGGAAGACGAAAGAGCGCCTGTGCGTCGCGGATCGAAATGAGCGCGAGCGTCGAATCGTATTCGTAGTGGCCGGATTCGAAGATGCCGACCACCGTAAACTGCTTCAGGCGCGGCATCATGCCGGCGGGCGTGATGGTGCCCTCGGGCGCGACGAGCGTGATCTTGTCGCCCGTCATCACGCCCAGATTCGTGGCGAGATCGGCGCCCAGCACGATGCCGAATTCGCCCGGCACGAGGTCCGTGAGCCGGCCGGCGCGCATTTCCTTGCCGATGTCCGACACTTCCGGCTCCAGCGACGGCTCCACGCCGCGCAGCGCCACGCCGCTCACCGCGCCTTGCCGCGTCAGCAATGCCTGCGCTTCGACATAAGGCGCCGCGCCGGTCACTTCCGGATTGCGGCGCGCTTCCTGTGCCGTCAGTTGCCAATTCGGCATGGAGCCGGTCGGCGAGAAAATTTCGACATGCGCGAGCACCGACAGCATGCGGTCGCGCACTTCCTTCTGGAAGCCGTTCATGACCGACAGCACGACGATCAGCGCGGCCACGCCGAGCGCGATGCCCGCCATGGACACGAGCGCGATGAAGGAGATGAAGCCGTTGCCTGTGGTGCGTTTGCTGGCGCGCGTGTAGCGCCAGCCGATCTGCCATTCATACGGGAGTTTCAAGCGAATCCTTTCTTCTGCTGTTGCTGCGTGGCTGTCGCGGCCGAACGTGGATGTCGCGGCCGCGCGTGATGCGTATCGCCGGAATCCGTCCCGTGGATGCCGCGCATGGCCGAACCTTTCGCGCTTGCGCCGCGAGATTTGCGAAAGTTTGCCATACATGGCGTGGGCTCCGTAACAAGCGCGGGTCGGTATGCGCGCTGAATCCGTCTCCCGCCGCCAATTGAAGAAGCCGCCATTCCACCGCCGGGCGCCCGCGATAAAGCCGCGCGCTTTGCCCTACAATGCCGACCATCATGCCTGTTCCCGACCTTCACCTCCTGCTGCCGTTCGCCCTGCCCTCGGCGGCCGACGCCGCCACCGCGCTGCACGGACTGGAGAGCGCGGCGCTCGACAGGCTGCTCGCCCGCGCCACGCTCGAAGAACGCGTGATCGGCGAAGACTTCCAGCGCACGCTGCCCCACGAACGCTGGATTGCGCGACGCTTCGATGTCGTCGCGCCGAACGCCGGGCAGCGCCATGCCGACGAAGCCCCGCTCGCGCCCTACATGCTGCTCGCCGATGGCGGCGATCCCGGCTCGTCCGGCGACACGCTTTGGGCGTGCATCGAGCCGGTCCATGTCCGAATCGCGCACGATCATCTGGTCCTGATCGATCCGGCCACGCTCGGCGTTCGCACCGAGGAAGCGCGCGCGTTGCTCGCGACCGCGCGGCCGGTCATCGAAGATCTCGGCATTGCGCTGCAAGCGCCGACGCCGCTGCGCTGGTACGTATCGGGCGATGCGCTCGGCGCGCTCGCGGGCGCGTCGCCGTTGCGCGCGGCCGGGCGCAACATCGAAATCTGGCTGCCGCACGAAGCGCGCACTGGCGAGCGTTCGCGCGCGTGGATGAAGCTGCAGAACGAAATCCAGATGGCGTGGTTCGAGCACCCGCTCAACGAAGAACGCGAAGCGCGCGGCCTGCCGCCCATCAATTCGATCTGGCTGCACGGGCAAGGCGCGCTGCGCCCCGTGACGAGCCCATTCGCCCGCGTGATGTCCGAGGCCGCCGCCACACGCGGCCTCGCGCTCGCCGCCGGACTCACGCCCGCGACGCCGCCGGAGAGCTTTGCATCGTTCGCGGACGGCAAGGCCGATCAGGCCGCAGGCGCGACGCTCGTTGAACTGGATCCGTTTTCCGCGCCGTTCATCGAACAGGACTGGGCGCGCTGGAATGCAGCGCTCGAGGCGCTGGAAGCCGCGTGGTTCGCGCCCGCGCTCGACGCGCTGTCGGACGGCTCGCTCAGGCGCCTCGGCCTCACGCTGTGCGGCGATACCGGCTCCGTAACGCTCTCGGTCACGCGCGCGGATTTGCGCAAATTCTGGCGCCGCCGGCCTATCGCGGCGCTTTTCATCGAATAAGGTCCTACCTGCATGACGCGAATCGTTACGCGCGCCTCCTCCCCCGCCGACGCGGAAGCGCTGACGCGCCACGGCCTGCATCCCGTCATTGCGCGGCTGTATGCGGCGCGCGGCGTCACGTCGCCGGATGAAATCGAGACCGAGTTCAAGCGCCTGCACGCGCCCGTCGGCCTCAAAGGTTGCGACGATGCCGCCGTCGTGCTCGCCGATGCGCTCGCCGCGGGCAAGCGCATGCTCGTGGTCGCCGATTACGACTGCGACGGCGCGACCGCCTGCGCGGTCGCCGTGCGCGGGCTGCGCATGTTCGGTGCGACTGTCGACTATCTCGTGCCGAATCGCTTCGAATACGGCTACGGGCTTACGCCGGAGATCGTCGAACTGGCGGCGCGCTCGCCGCTCGGGCCGCCCGAACTGCTGATTACCGTCGATAACGGCATCGCGAGCGTCGATGGCGTCGCGGTGGCGAACGCGCTCGGAATCGACGTGCTGGTGACGGACCACCACTTGCCCGGCGACGAACTGCCGGCCGCGCGCGCCATCGTCAATCCGAATCAGCCGGGCTGCGCGTTTCCGAGCAAGTGCATCGCGGGCGTGGGCGTCATGTTTTACGTCCTGCTCGCGCTGCGGGCGGAATTGCGCCGGCGCGGCGCCTACGAGCACGCGCCGGAGCCGCGTCTCGACGGGTTGCTCGATCTCGTCGCGCTCGGTACGGTCGCGGATGTGGTCAGGCTCGACTGCAACAACCGGATTCTCGTCGCGCAAGGTTTGAAGCGCATTCGTTCGGGGCGCATGCAGCCGGGCATCGCCGCGCTGTTTCGCGCGGCCGCACGCGATGCGCGCGCCGCCTCGGGCTTCGATCTCGGCTTCGCGCTCGGCCCGCGCCTGAACGCGGCGGGACGGCTGTCGGATATGTCGCTCGGCATCGAATGCCTGACGACCGACGACATCGGCCGCGCGTGGGAACTCGCGCAGCGACTCGATTCGATGAATCGCGAGCGGCGCGAAATCGAAGCGGGCATGCAGCAGCAGGCGCTCGCGGAACTTCAGAACTTCGATCCCGGCGAGCGCGCGACGCTCACGCTGTACGATCCCGGCTGGCATCAGGGCGTGATCGGCATCGTCGCGGGACGGCTGAAGGAGCGCTATCACCGGCCGTCGTTCACTTTTGCGCACGCCGACGAGCACGGCACGCTGTCGAAAGGCTCGGGTCGGTCGATTCCGGGCTTCCATCTGCGCGACGCCGTGGATCTCATCAGCAAGCGCGAGCCCGGCCTCATCCACAAGTTCGGCGGCCACGCGATGGCGGCGGGCCTGACGCTCGCCACCGCCGAGATTCCGCGCTTCACCGCCGCATTCGAAGCGGTCGGACGCGAATGGCTCACCGCGGACGCGCTGTCGCGCACGATCGAGACAGACGGCGAACTCGAAGACGCGTACTTCACGCCGCAATTCGTCGAACTGATCGACGCCGCCGTCTGGGGCCAGGGCTTTCCGGCGCCGACGTTTTCCGGCGAGTTCGACATCGCCTCCCAGGCGCTCGTCAAGGAAAAGCACCTCAAGCTGCAACTCGTGCGCGGACGCCAGCGTTTCAACGCGATCTGGTTCAACCACGTCGATCCTTTGCCGCCACGCGCGACCGTCGCCTACCGGCTCGTCAGCGATTCATGGAACGGCGTCGCACGGGTGCAGCTGATCGTGGAGCACGCGGGCTGAGCGGGTTTCGGCGCGTCGCGCCAGCGCGGGAAATGCGTGTCGATCGGCTATAATTTCACCTTTTTACGAAGCCGAAGATCGACAATGGAAGCAGAACGTCTCAACGCGATCGAAAGCCTTCTGGCCGACCTGCGCCGCCGCGCGGGCGAGCTACGGGGGTATCTTTGACTACGACGCCAAGTCCGCGCGCCTGGCCGAAGTCAACAAGGAACTAGAAGACCCGAACGTCTGGAACGACTCGAAGAAGGCCCAGGCGCTCGGTCGTGAAAAGAAGCTGCTCGACGGCGTGGTGACGACGCTCACCGCGCTCGACAACGATCTGCGCGACGCCAACGATCTCTTCGAGATGGCGCGCGAGGAAGCCGACGAAGACACGCTCGTCGCCTGCGAAGCCGACGTCGATGCGCTGAAAGCGCGCGTGGAAGGCATGGAATTCCGCCGGATGTTCTCGAATCCGGCCGATCCGAACAACTGCTTCATCGACATTCAGGCGGGCGCAGGCGGCACCGAGGCGTGCGACTGGGCCGCCATGCTGCTGCGCCAGTACCTGCGCTACTGCGAGCGCAAGGGCTTCAAGACGGAAGTGCTCGAAGAATCCGAAGGCGACGTGGCGGGCATCAAGAGCGCGACCATCAAGGTGGAAGGCGAATACGCCTACGGGTATCTGCGCACCGAAACCGGCATTCACCGGCTCGTGCGCAAATCGCCGTTCGATTCGTCGGGCGGGCGGCACACGTCGTTCTCGTCCGTGTTCGTGTATCCGGAAATCGACGATTCGATCGAAATCGAAGTCAATCCGGCCGATATCCGTACGGACACGTATCGCGCGTCAGGCGCGGGCGGGCAGCACATCAACAAGACGGACTCCGCGGTGCGTCTCACGCATGCTCCGACGGGCATCGTCGTGCAATGCCAGAACGACCGCTCGCAGCACCGCAACCGCGCGGAAGCCATGCAGATGCTGAAGGCGCGTCTCTACGAATTCGAGATGCGCAAGCGCCAGGCCGAGCAGGACAAGCTCGAATCGAGCAAGACGGACGTGGGCTGGGGCCACCAGATTCGCTCCTATGTGCTCGACCAGAGCCGCGTGAAGGACCTGCGCACCAGCGTCGAAATGAGCAACACGCGCGCCGTGCTCGACGGCGACCTCGACGACTTCATCAGCGCGAGCCTGAAACAGGGCGTTTGATCGTTGCTGGCGCGGATACCGGCTCACGGTATCCGCGTTTTCGTTTCTCTCGCGCGCGGCGCCATGCGCTGCCATTCACCGTATCGAAAGCCAGAATCATCATGACCGAACCGACTCAGACGAGCGCCGCTCCCGAACTGGAAGACAACCAGATCATCGCCGAGCGCCGCGACAAGCTGCGCTCGCTGCGTGAGCAAGGCGTCGCCTACCCGAACGATTTCCGCCCGACGCATCAGGCGGCCGCGCTGCAAGGCGAATACGCCGAAACCGACAAGGAAGCGCTCGAAGCGAATCCCCTGCACGTCGCGCTCGCCGGCCGCATGATGCTCAAGCGCGTGATGGGCAAGGCGAGCTTCGCGACGGTTCAGGACGGCAGCGGCCAGATTCAGTTCTTCATCACGCCGGCGGACGTCGGCGCGGACGTTTATGAAGCGTTCAAGAAGTGGGATCTGGGCGACATCGTCGCGGCGAAGGGCATTCTGTTCCGCACCAATAAGGGCGAACTGTCGGTGCGCTGCACCGAATTGCGGCTGCTCTCGAAGGCGCTGCGGCCCCTACCGGACAAGTTCCATGGCCTCGCCGACCAGGAAATGCGCTATCGCCAGCGCTACGTCGATCTGATCGTCACGCCGGAATCGCGCAAAACGTTCATGGGGCGCACGAAGGCCGTCACGTCGATTCGCAACTTCATGGCGCAGGCGAACTTCATGGAAGTCGAAACGCCGATGCTGCATCCCATTCCCGGCGGCGCGGCGGCGAAGCCCTTCGTAACGCATCACAACGCGCTCGACATGCAGATGTTCCTGCGCATTGCGCCGGAGTTGTATCTGAAGCGGCTGGTCGTCGGCGGCTTCGAGCGCGTGTTCGAGATCAATCGTAATTTCCGGAACGAAGGCGTGTCCCCGCGCCACAACCCGGAATTCACGATGATGGAGTTCTACGCGGCGTACACGGATTACCGCTGGCTGATGGACTTCACCGAACAGCTCATCCGGCAGGCCGCCGTCGATGCCCTCGGCACCGCGACCATCATGTATCAAGGGCGCGAACTGGATCTGTCGAAGCCGTTTCATCGTCTGACGATCAATCAGGCAATTCAGAAATACGCGCCCCAATACACCGACGCGCAGCTGACCGACGCCGTGTTCCTGCGCGCGGAACTGAAGAAGTTCGGCGTCGATACGACGCAGCCGGCGTTCCTCAACGCCGGTGCCGGTTCCTTGCAGCTTGCGTTGTTCGAAGAGACGGCGGAATCGCAACTGTGGGAGCCGACGTATATCGTCGATTACCCGATCGAAGTGTCGCCGCTCGCCCGCGCGTCGGATTCGGTGCCCGGCATCACGGAGCGCTTCGAGTTGTTCATCACGGGCCGCGAGATTGCGAACGGCTTCTCCGAGCTGAACGATCCGGAAGATCAGGCCGCGCGTTTCCAGAAGCAAGTGGACCAGAAAGACGCCGGCGACGAAGAAGCCATGTATTTCGACGCCGACTATATTCGCGCGCTGGAGTACGGCATGCCGCCGACGGGTGGTTGCGGGATCGGCATCGACCGTCTGGTGATGTTGCTGACCGACAGCCCGAGCATCCGCGATGTCATTCTGTTTCCGCATCTGCGGCGTGAGGACTGAGCGAAAGCCCGGTTGTTCGCATCGAGAAAAGCGCGCCCGCCGAGGCGCGCTTTTTTTTTCGCCTTGCGGGGCCTGGTTGTAACCAGTGGTAAAGGCCTTGGCTCACTGCACGCCGCGACCCCGCGCTGTCCGGCCGTGCATCGGGCTTGGCATCCAATGTGCTCGTGCTTGGCGGATAGCTAGCCAAAGCTGTTACAACCTGAAAAGCGGCCGACGCCGGTATACACCAAAATGGGTGGTGTCAGCGGTTCGCCTCGAACGGAGGTCAAACATGGATAACGACATCAGCAAACTCAGCCCTTCGGCTCAGCCCGAGCAGCGGCGCCTGCATCCGCTCGTTGCGACGGCGGCAGGCGCGGTGATTGTCGCGAGCCTCGCCGCGACAGCCGCGATTACCGGGCTATTTCCAGGGGCGCATAGCAATTCGGCGCAGAATCCGCAAACTCAGTCGGCGGCCGTAGCGCAGCAACCGGTGACGACGCCGGTCGCGCCACCCGCTGCGCCCACGACGCCCGTGCAGTCCGCCGCGCCTCAACCGGCGCCGCAGGCACAGCAAGCGCCGGTTCAGCAGCCGCCCGCGCAGCCATCCTACGCGCAGCAGCAGCCGCAACAACCGGCCTACTGCTCCACATGTGGCACCGTCGAAGCGATCTCCGAAGTTCGCCGCGAAGGACACGGAACGGGCATCGGCGCGGTGGGCGGCGCGGTGGCGGGCGGTGTCGTCGGCAATCAGTTCGGCCGGGGCAGCGGGCGCACGGCGATGACGCTTCTCGGCGCGCTCGGCGGCGGTCTGGCGGGCAATTCGGTGGAAAAGCATGTTCGCAGCGAAACCGATTACTCGGTGCGCGTGCGAATGGAGAATGGCAAGACGCGCTACTTCACCTACAAGGAGCCGCCGCCTTTCGCGCAGGGCCAGCACGTGCGGGTTCGCAACGGCGCACTGGTCGCGGCGGGATGATCGTCGCGCGCGTGTCATGAAAAAGGGCGACGGGGTGTGCGACCCGTCGCCCTTTTTTGCATCGAAAAATCCGCCTTAATGATCCCGCTGCGAACTGCGCGCAGGATTCGGCTTGCCGCGCATTGCCATGTACGCCCACCAGAAGTATCCCGAGAAGCCGTACAGCACGAAGAGGCAAAACAGCATGACCGGCGGGTCCGACGACACCAGCACGAACGCCACCACGACGAGCAGCACGCCCGCGAACGGCACGCGATAGCGCACGTCGAGCGCCTTGCCGCTGTAGAACGGCGCGTTGGACACCATTGTCACGCCCGCATAGATGGTGAGCGCGAACGCCACCCACGGCAGCCACACGAGCTTGAGCGGCACACGATTGTCGGTAGCGAGCCACACGAAGCCGGCGATCAGCGCCGCCGCCGCCGGGCTCGGCAAGCCCTGGAAGTAGCGCTTGTCGACTACGCCGACGTTCGTATTGAAGCGCGCGAGCCGCAACGCCGCGCCCGAGCAGTACACGAAGGCCGCGAGCCAGCCCCAGCGCCCGAGGTCCTTGAGCACCCATTCGTACATCACGAGCGCCGGTGCGACGCCGAACGAGACCATGTCCGACAGGCTGTCGAACTGCTCGCCGAACGCGCTTTGCGTATGGGTCATGCGCGCGACCCGGCCGTCCATGCCATCGAGCACCATCGCGACGAAAATGGCGATCGCCGCAATCTCGAAGCGCACGTTCATCGCCTGGACCACAGCGAAAAAGCCGCAGAACAGCGCGGCCGTGGTGAACGCGTTGGGCAGCAGATAGATGCCGCGCTTCCTCAGGAATTGCTGCCGCTTGGCGCGCCGCGTCTCCACGGCGCCTACGTCCTGCGCCGCCTTGTTGCGACGGAACGCACGCGGCGGCGCTCCGTTGGGGCGGGTTCGGCGCGGTTTGAATGCCGCCATCGACTTCTCCGCGTTATTCCGCGAACTCGGCGAGGATCGTCGACGAGGCGGATACCTTCTCGCCAATCGACACGCGCGGCCGGCTGCCCACCGGCAGATACACGTCGACGCGCGAGCCGAAGCGAATGAAGCCATAACGCTGACCGCGCGTGAGCGGTTCGCCCGCGTGGACGTAGCAGAGAATGCGTCGCGCGATCAGCCCCGCGATCTGCACCGACGTGACGGTATGGCCGGTCGCGGTGTGCAGGACGATCGCGTTGCGTTCGTTTTCCGTGGAAGCCTTGTCGACGGCCGCGTTCAGATAAGCGCCGGGAAAGTACTGGACCTTGGTGATCGCGCCGTCCACCGGCGAGCGTTGCGAGTGGACGTTGAACACGTTCATGAACACGCTGATCTTGAGCGCCTCGCGGCCCGCATACGGATCATGCGCGGTTTCGACCGCAACGATGCGCCCGTCCGCCGGACACAGCACCGCGTTGGCCTGCGTGGGAATGGGGCGCGGCGGATCGCGGAAGAACTGGACGACGAAAATCACGATCAGCCAGAAGATCCAGGCGAAGTCGAAGCCGCCGATCGCCTGCACGAGAATGGCAACGACGGCCGCGATGGCGATGAACGGCCAACCTTCGCGGGCAATGATCGGATGAGGATAGTTCATGAACGAGGTCTGTGTTTTCTAAAACCCGTAGGATAGCAAAAGCCGCCCGAAGCACAGCGGCTTCGGACGGCTTTCGTTACAGCAAGAAGCGTGACGCGAGAATTTAGTTCTTCGACTGGTCGACGAGCTTGTTCTTCGCGATCCACGGCATCATGGCGCGCAGCTTGCCACCGACCTGCTCGATCTGATGCTCGGCCGTCAGGCGGCGGCGCGATTGCAGCGTCGGCGCACCCGCGCGGTTCTCGATGATGAAGCTCTTCGCATACTCGCCGGTCTGGATGTCCTTGAGCACCTGCTTCATCGCCTTCTTCGTCTCTTCCGTGACGATGCGCGGACCCGTCACGTACTCGCCGTACTCGGCGTTGTTCGAGATCGAGTAGTTCATGTTCGCGATGCCGCCTTCGTAGATCAGGTCGACGATCAGCTTCAGCTCGTGCAGGCACTCGAAGTACGCCATCTCGGGCGCGTAGCCTGCCTCGACCAGCGTCTCGAAGCCGGCCTTGATCAGGTCGACAGTGCCGCCGCACAGCACGGCCTGCTCGCCGAACAGGTCGGTTTCGGTTTCTTCGCGGAAGTTCGTTTCGATGATGCCCGCGCGGCCGCCGCCGTTGGCCGCCGCGTACGAGAGCGCCACGTCGCGCGCCGCGCCCGACTTGTCCTGCGCCACGGCGATAAGGTGCGGCACGCCGCCACCCTGCGAGTACGTGTTGCGCACCGTGTGGCCCGGCGCCTTCGGCGCGATCATGATGACGTCCAGATCCGCGCGCGGGATCACCTGGCCGTAATGCACGTTGAAGCCGTGCGCGAACGCGAGCGCCGCGCCTTGCTTGATGTTCGCGTGGACTTCCTTCGCGTACACCTCGGCGATCTGCTCGTCCGGCAGCAGCATCATGACGACATCGGCGCCCTTCACGGCTTCGGCCACTTCCTTCACCGGCAGGCCGGCGTTTTCGGCCTTGCTCCACGAGGCGCCGCCCTTACGGAGGCCGACCGTCACGTTGACGCCGCTTTCCTTCAGGTTCAACGCGTGCGCATGGCCTTGCGAGCCATAGCCGATGATGGTGACCTGCTTGCCTTTGATGAGGGAGAGGTCGGCGTCTTTGTCGTAGAAAACTTTCATGGTGGTTCCTTGTCCTGGGAGTCTGTCTCCGCCCGCGCGGAGTGGATGAATCGAATTGCGTGTGGTCGCTACACTTTGAGAATGCGCTCGCCCCGGCCAATGCCTGAGCTGCCCGTGCGAACCGTTTCGAGGATCGCCGTGGCGTCGAGCGCCTGAATGAACGCATCGAGCTTGTCGCTCGCGCCCGTCAGTTCCATGGTGTAGGTCTTCTCGGTCACGTCGATGATGCGGCCGCGGAAGATATCCGCCATCCGCTTCATCTCTTCGCGTTCCTTGCCGACCGCCCTTACTTTGATGAGCATCAGCTCGCGCTCGATGTGGGCGCCCTCTGTCAGGTCGACCACTTTCACCACCTCGATCAGGCGGTTCAGGTGCTTCGTGATCTGTTCGATCACGTCGTCCGAGCCAATGGATACGATGGTGAGCCGCGACAGCGAACTGTCTTCGGTCGGCGCCACCGTCAGCGTTTCGATGTTGTAGCCGCGCGCGGAAAAGAGACCGACGACGCGCGATAACGCGCCCGGTTCGTTTTCCAGCAGTACGGAGATGATGTGTTTCATGTGTCGTGTTTCCCGTGTTGTCCAGATGTCGCGCCCGTCACTGAACCCGCGCGCCGCTCATGTCTTTTGTGGAGACAGGCGCGCGCGAGCCCGGCATGAAGAGCTCTCTTATAGATCCTCGGAACCGAGCAGCATTTCCGTGATGCCCTTGCCTGCTTGCACCATCGGGAAGACGTTTTCGGTGGGATCGGTCTGGAAGTCGAGAAATACGGTGCGATCTTTCAGGCGCAGCGCTTCCTTCAGCGCCGGCTCGACGTCCGCGGTTTTTTCGACGCGAATGCCGACATGGCCATACGCTTCGGCGAGCTTCACGAAGTCAGGCAGCGCGTCCATGTAGGAACTGGAATAGCGCTTCTTGTATTCGATCTGCTGCCACTGGCGAACCATGCCGAGATAGCGGTTGTTGAGCGAGATGATCTTGATCGGCGTGTTGTACTGCTTGCACGTCGAAAGCTCCTGAATGCACATCTGAATGGAGCCTTCGCCCGTGATGCAGACCACTTCCTCGTCCGGATAGGCCATTTTCACGCCCATCGCGGCCGGCAGGCCGAAGCCCATCGTGCCGAGCCCGCCCGAATTGATCCAGCGGCGCGGCTTGTTGAACGGATAGAACTGCGCCGCCCACATCTGATGCTGGCCGACATCCGAACACACGAACGCGTTGCCGTCCGTCAGTTCGTGCAGCTTCTGAACGACGTACTGCGGCTTGATGATCTCGCTCTTGCGGTCGTAGGCGAGGCAGTCTTTCGCGCGCCAGCCTTCGATCTCGTCCCACCAGGACTTGAGCGCCTGGGTATCCGGGCCGTGCTCCGCGTGCTGAAGCTGCTCGATCAGGTCCTTGAGCACTTCCTTCACGTCGCCGACGATCGGAATATCGACCTTCACGCGCTTGGAAATGGACGACGGATCGACGTCGATATGAATGATCTTGCGCGGCGACGAGGCGAAGTGCTTCGGATCGCCGATCACGCGGTCGTCGAAGCGCGCACCGATGGCGATCAGCACGTCGCAGTGCTGCATCGCCATGTTGGCTTCGTACGTGCCGTGCATGCCGAGCATGCCGAGGAACTTCCTGTCGCTCGCGCGATAGCCGCCGAGACCCATCAGCGTGTTGGTGACGGGATAGCCGAGGAGATCGGCGAACTGGTTCAGCTCGCGCGATGCATCCGCGAGAATGATGCCGCCGCCGGTGTAGATATACGGGCGCTTCGCCGACAGCAGCAGTTGCACCGCCTTGCGGATCTGGCCGGAGTGGCCCTTCGTCACCGGGTTGTAGGAGCGCAGGGACACGCTCTTGATCGGCTCGTAGCGGCACGGCGCTTTCGACACGTCCTTCGGAATGTCGATCAGCACCGGGCCGGGGCGGCCGGTACGGGCAATGTAGAACGCTTTCTTGACGGTGGCAGCGAGATCGCGCACGTCCTTCACGAGGAAGTTGTGCTTCACGCAGGGCCGCGTGATGCCGACGGTGTCGCACTCCTGGAACGCGTCGAGGCCGATGGCCGCGGTCGGAACCTGCCCGCTGATGATGACGAGCGGAATGGAGTCCATATACGCGGTGGCGATGCCGGTGACCGCATTCGTGACACCAGGGCCCGACGTCACGAGGCACACGCCCACTTTGCCGGTCGAGCGCGAATACGCGTCGGCGGCGTGCACGGCGGCCTGCTCGTGGCGCACGAGAATGTGCTGGATCTGGTCCTGCTTGTACAACTCGTCGTAGATGTAGAGTACCGAGCCGCCGGGATAGCCCCAGATGAACTCGACGTTCTCGTCGGCCAGCGCGCGCATGAGCACGGTGCCGCCAATGGAGTCAGCCGGGTGTGAGGGGGTGGTATCCGACGTGGAGAATTCCGCGCTAGGCATGTTCATTCATCACCTTTCGAATTTTCGGCAAAAAATTGATCGGGTGCTCTCTGCCGGGCTTGTGGCTCGGGTTCAAGCGGCGCGTCTTGGTTTGACGGGCGGGCTTCTTGGGCTCGCCCCAAAGCAGACATTTCACTTTATGATGCGAGTCGAGAAAGATAGCCCGGTTTTGCGAAACGGGTCAAGCAAAAACTTCCCCGAACGCTTTTCCGGCGCTTCGTGTGCGGGCGGGCTCGGCCAAATTTCGGCGCTGCCGGGCAACAAATCGTTTGCGAATGCTCCGGCGGCGGCGAAAATTTGCTAGCATCCGCAGGTTTTCCTGTAACTCCACAATCTCTTTCGACGCAAATTCGTTGCGCCGGGTCCCCAACGGATGGCATCAGACAAGGAACTCGCCGATTTTCTGGCGGGCGTCGAAAGACGCGCGTTCAAGCAGACCGTCTACACCGTGCGCGATGACGACGCGGCGCTCGACATCGTCCAGGACGCCATGATCAAGCTCGCGGAAAAGTACGGCGATCGTCCGTCTCCCGAGCTTCCTCTTTTGTTCCAGCGTATCCTTCAGAACGCGACGCACGATCACTTTCGCCGCCAGAAGGTGCGAAATACCTGGGTCAGCCTTTTCTCGTCGTTCGGCAGCGCGGACGACGACGAATTCGACCCGCTCGAAACCTTCGAATCCGGGGATGGCGCGGCTGGCAGCGAGAGCAGCGAGAACAAACTGGAGCGAGAGCAGGTGCTGAACCTGATCGACGCCGAGATCCAGAAATTACCGGCGCGTCAACGAGAAGCTTTTCTCATGCGTTACTGGGAAGATATGGATGTCGCAGAGACGGCCGCCGCGATGGGCTGCTCCGAGGGCAGCGTGAAAACGCACTGTTCACGCGCCACGCACGCTCTCGCGCTAGCCCTGAAAGCCAAAGGGATCACGCTATGAGTTCCGCTCTTGAAACGAAAGAAAACGAGTTCGCGCTGCAGGTGATTCGCGCGCTCGACGAAAATATATCGACTATTCCGGCCGCCGCGGCCGACCGGCTCGCGCAGGCGCGCCGGAGTGCGATCGCGCGCAAGAAGCCGGAGAAAGTCGCCGTCACCGCTGCCGCGCCGGCGTTCACGCCGGTTTTTGCCGGCGCCGGCGCGACGCTTTCAGCCGGCGGTACAGGGGACAGGCACGCCCGCAGGGGCCTGTTCGCACGGCTCGGCGGCTTCGGGCTTGCCTGGCCGGTGTTTGCGCTCGCCGTCGCGCTGGGCGGCATCGCCTACTGGGAAGATCAGGAACGCAAGGCCGAACTCGCCGAAATCGACGCGGCCATGATGAGCGACAGCCTGCCGCTCGACGCCTATCTCGACCACGGTTTCAACGCGTACCTGACGCGCAATCACTAAGCATCGAACCAAGCGGGGGATTTTCGGGTGAGTTACAAGCGCGGTCTCGCGATTGTCTTCGGCTGCGCGATTGCGGGTCTGGTCGCGTTCGCCGCCACCTACCCGCGCTTCTACTCGTCCACCGCCGCCGCGCCGAACGCGGCCGCCGCACCGAGCGGCGCCGGCGCCGACGCGGCCCTTCTGCCGCTGGGCGCGCTCTCCGCCGAAGGCCCGCTCTCGTGGAACCGCCTGACCGAGGCGCAGCGCGTCGCGCTTGCGCCGTTCGCGACGCAGTGGGACTCCTTCAGCGACGAGCGCAAGCAGAAGTGGCTCAGGATCGCATCGCGGTATCACCGCATGTCGCCCGAGGCGCAAAAGCGGCTCCAGCAGCGCATGCAGGAGTGGGTGCGCATGACGCCGGACGAACGTAAGGTCGCGCGGGAGAATTATCAGGTATCGAAATCGGTGCCGCCCGAGAAGCGCGAAAAGGCGTGGGACGCCTATCAGAAGCTCTCCGAAGAACAGAAGAAGAAGCTCGCCGCGACCGAGCGCAGCCGTCGCCCGACCGTGGTCAGCGCACCGCCGACGGGCAAAACCGAAGTGAAGGATATCAACCGCCTGGTCACGGCGCGCGAGCAGGCGCACGTGCCCGGACATGCGGGCGGCGAATCGGGCGCGGGTGCGGCTGCGCCGGGCACGCCGTCGCAGCAGGGCATTCCGAACGCCGCGAGCATCGTTCCGGCCACGCCGATTCCCGTCTCGCCGCAGCAGGCGCCCTCCATGTACAACGGGTCGTAAGCGCGTGACGAGCGCCCGCGCCACCGCGACCGTCCCGCCGCTCAACGCGCCCAGCCTGCGCCGCCGCCTCGCGACGATGGTCTATGAAGGCGTCATCCTGTTCGGCGTCGTGTTCCTCGCCGGATACCTGTTCAGCACGCTCACGCAGCAGCGCAACGGCCTCACGCATCACAATGTGCTGATGTCGTGGATCGGGCTCGTGCTCGCGGCCTATTTCGTGTGGTTCTGGACCCACGGCGGCCAGACCTTGCCGATGAAAACCTGGCGCCTCAAGATCGTCGATGCGCACGGCCAGCCCGTGACGCCCGGCCGCGCGCTCGCGCGCTACGCGCTGGCGTGGCTCTGGTTCCTGCCGCCCCTCGCGCTGCATCCGCTCTTTTCGCTCGCGGTGCCCCAGACGCTCATCGTGTTCGCGGTATGGATCGCGCTGTGGGCCGCGGCCGTCCGGCTCGATCCCGCGCGCCAGTTTCTGCACGACCGTCTCGCGGGCACGCGCATCGTTCCGGCGCCATCCACCGTCAGGTAAGCTCCCTCCTCCGTAATAAGAACTTCTCGTGACTGTCACGGCTCGGTCACCGCCGCGTGGCGCAATGCGCATACCGAAACCCGATGCGCGAGCCAATGGCCCTCCACTCGTCAGTCACGCCGGCATTCGATCCTGCCTCCGCTTATCGCTTCCGCAGTTCCGGTTTGCGCGTCGATCCCCCGGCGCTCGCGCCCCAGTCGCCGGACGCATCCGAGCCAGACGTCGAAGGGGAACCGGCGGACGCGCCGCAACGCTACCGCACGATCTGGCTCTCGGATATTCATCTCGGCTCCGGCGGCTGTCAGGCTTCCTATCTGCTCGATTTTCTGCGGCATCACGAGTCGGAGTATCTGTATCTCGTCGGCGACGTCATCGACGGATGGCAGCTTCGCAAAGGCTGGTTCTGGCCGCAGGCGCACAACGACGTCGTGCAAAAAATTCTGCGCAAGGCGCGCAAGGGCACGCAGGTCGTGTACATCCCCGGCAATCACGACGAAGCGGCGCGCCAGTTCTGCGATCTCGCGTTCGGGGACATTCACGTGCGCGGCGAAGCGTTCCATACCACGCTCGCGGGCAAGCGGCTGTGGATCGTGCACGGCGATCTTTTCGATGGCGTGATTCAGCACGCCAAATGGCTCGCCTATCTCGGCGACACCGCCTACACCGGCATCCTGCTGCTCAACCGCTGGTTCAACCGCGTGCGCACGCGGCTCGGCTTCAATTACTGGTCGCTCTCGCAGTATCTGAAGCATCAGGTGAAAAATGCGGTCAACTTCATTTCGCAGTTCGAACGGGTGATGACCGACGAAGCGCGCCGCCGCGGCTGTGACGGCGTGGTGTGCGGGCACATCCACAAGGCGGAGATCCGCGATATCGACGGCATTCTCTATTGCAACGACGGCGACTGGGTGGAAAGCCTGTCCGCGCTCGTCGAAACCTGCGACGGCGAGTTGAAGGTCGTCTACTGGACCGTCATGCGCTCGCCCGCGCAGAGCGCCACGAAAGCAGGCGCGACAGTCTAAGCGCGCCCGTCAGCCCACCCGAGGATACCGCTATGAAAATCATGATCGTGACCGATGCATGGGAGCCGCAGGTCAATGGCGTCGTGCGCACGCTGAAGAATACGAGCAAGGAATTGCTGGCGCTCGAGCATCGCGTAGAAATGCTCACGCCGCTCGAATTTCGAACGATTCCCTGCCCGACGTACCCCGAAATTCGCCTCTCGCTGATGCCGCGCCGCCATGTCGCCGAGCGCATCGACGCGTTCGAACCCGATGCGCTGCATATCGCCACCGAAGGCCCGCTCGGGCTCGCGGCGCGCGCCTATGCGCTGCGTCACAAGCTGCCGTTCACGACCGCCTATCACACGCGCTTTCCCGAGTACGTGAAGGCGCGCTTCGGCGTGCCGCTCGCGCTGACGTATCGCTTCCTGCGCTGGTTCCACGGACGCTCGCAGGCGGTGATGGCGCCCACGCCCGTCGTAAAAAGCGATCTGGAGGACTACGGATTCACGAACGTCGTGCTGTGGACGCGCGGCGTCGATCTCGACATTTTCCATCCGATGAACTCGAAGGTGCTCAACACCGCGCGGCCCATTTTTCTGTACGTCGGGCGCGTGGCGATCGAAAAGAACGTCGAAGCGTTTCTGAAGCTCGATCTGCCCGGCTCGAAGTGGGTCGCGGGCGAAGGCCCCGCGCTCGCCGAACTGAAGTCGCGCTATACCAACGTGAATTATCTCGGCGTGCTCTCGCAGCAGGAACTCGCGAAGGTCTACGCCGCCGCCGATGTCTTCGTGTTCCCGAGCCGCACCGACACCTTCGGCCTGGTGCTGCTCGAAGCGATGGCGTGCGGCACGCCCGTCGCGGCGTATCCGGTGACGGGTCCTATCGACGTGCTCGGCGAGCACGGGCCCGGCGCGCTCAACGACGATCTGCGCGAAGCATGCCTGAACGCGCTGAAGATCGATCGCGCCGATGCCCGCGCGTGGGCGGAGCGCTTCTCGTGGCGCGCGGCGTCCGAGCAGTTCGCGTCCCATTTGAGGCAGTTCGGGCCACGCGCGACGAGTTCCGACCGGGCGGCCGCATGACGCGTCGGCCGCTGGCGCAGGAGCGGGCCGAAGCAAACGCGCGCGCCGCGCCGGGCCGCGCGCCCGATCCATTCGACGACGACATCGAAGACAGCGCCGATACGCCGTTGCAAGCAGGCGAGCCGCTCGGCCCCGACGATCTGCCCTTCAATCCGTATAAGGGCAACCGAGGCTTCACGCGCGCCTGGCACGCAATGAAGCATTCCATCGCAGGCGTTCGCATCGCGATTCGCGAGGAAAGCGCGTTCCGGCAGGAGCTGACGCTCGCCGCCGTCCTGCTGCCGTGCAGCGTGTTCGTCCCGGTCGCGCCGGTCGAGCGCGCGGCGCTGATCGCATCGGTGCTGCTCGTGCTGATCGTCGAGCTGCTCAATTCGAGTGTCGAGGCGGCCATCGACCGTATCTCGCTCGAACGGCACGAGCTTTCCAAGCGCGCGAAAGACTTCGGCAGCGCCGCCGTGATGGTGGCGCTCGCCGTCTGCGTCCTCACCTGGGCGATGATCCTCTGGCCGCTCGCGCCCGCCTTGCTTGCGCGGCTCGCGCACGCCTTCGACTGACCGCGACGCAACCGCGCCGTATCTCGTTAAAGAGACGCCCCGCCGCAGAGGCAAGCCCGGAACGGGGAACGCGCGGTTTATAATCGTCCGACATTCTCAAAAATAGCAACGGAACCGGACGCGGGCGCAGTTTGCACGAGGCCGCCGCAACCGGATGCCAAGGTCGGACGACATGGAAGCCAAACCTCCCCGCCGTACCCGCGAACGGATTCTCGAGCTGTCGCTGAAGTTGTTCAACGATATCGGCGAACCGAACGTCACCACGACGACGATCGCCGAAGAGATGGAAATTAGTCCAGGGAACCTGTACTACCATTTCCGGAACAAGGACGACATCATCAACAGCATCTTCGCGCAGTTCGAGCAGCAGATTCAGAAGCGCCTGCGTTTTCCCGAGGATCATCGCCCGACCATCGACGAGATGTGGTCCTATCTCCAGTACATGGCGGATTTCCTCTGGACCTATCGCTTCCTGTATCGCGATCTGAACGATTTGCTCGCGCGCAACCGCACGCTCGAAACGCACTTCAAGCAGATCATCACGCACAAGGTGCGCTTTGCCGGCCAGCTCTGCGAAGCGCTCGTCGCGGATCAGGAAATGGTCGCGACGCCCGAAGAGATCGACGTGATCGCGACGAACATGGGCGTGATCGCGACGTACTGGCTCTCCTATCAGTACGTGATGAACCCGCGCAAGTACAACGATCAGGAAGCGATTCGCGCAGAACTGCATCAGGCGAGCCTGCACATCATCTCGATGATGGCGCCGTATCTGCGCGGCCGCTCGCGTCAGATCTTCGACGACCTCGTATCGGGTAAGCTGCCCAAGCGCCAATACGCGGACTATCTGCCGCCGCGCGATGACGTAGCCGGTGCGCCCGCATCGAAGACCGAAAAACCGAAGGATTCCCGATAATGAAGGCAGTCTGTGTCTATTGCGGCTCCGCGACCGGAGCCCGCCCTGTCTATGCGGAAGCGGCCAAGGCGTTCGGCCGCGCGCTCGTCGCAGCCGACTTGTCGCTCGTGTATGGCGGCGGCCGCGTCGGGCTGATGGGCCTCATCGCCGATGAAGTGCTCGCCGCCGGCGGACGCGCGGTCGGCGTCATCCCCGAATTGCTGCTTGCGAAGGAAGTCGGCCATACGGATCTGACCGAACTGCATGTCGTGCCCGACATGCACGAGCGCAAGAAGAAGATGGCCGATCTCTCCGATGCGTTCGTCGCGATGCCCGGCGGCGTCGGCACCTTCGAAGAGTTCTTCGAGGTCTACACGTGGGCCCAACTCGGCTATCACCAGAAGCCCGTCGGCCTGCTCGATGTGAACGGCTATTTCGACCCGCTCATGTCGATGCTGCGTCACACGATCGAGGAAGGCTTCATGCGCGCGCCGTATCTGGACATCATCCAGATCGCCGCCGAACCTGGCGAGATGATCGCGAAACTCGCCGCCTACACGCCGCCCGCCCAGGACAAATGGTCGGAGAAGCGCAACGCCGTCTGAGGAGACGAACCGATGTCGAAAGTGATCCTGATTACCGGCGCAAGCCGCGGCATCGGCCGCTCGGCGGCGATCCTCGCGGGCGCGCGCGGCTGGTCGGTCGGCGTGAACTACGCGTCGAACGCGAACGCCGCCGATGAAACCGTCGCCGCGGTGCAGGCCGCGGGCGGCAAGGCTGTCGCAATCAAGGGCGACGTGCGCGACGAAGCCGCGACGATCGCGATGTTCGACGCCACCGAAGATGCGTTCGGCCAGCTCGACGGCGTGGTGAATAACGCGGGAATCGTGGCGCCGGGCGCCGCGCTCGCCGATATGGACGTGGAGCGGCTCCGGCGCATTTTCGACACCAACGTGCTCGGTGCGTATCTCTGCGCGCGCGAAACGGCGCGGCGGCTCTCCCGCACGCGCGGCGGCAAGGGCGGCTCGCTCGTGAACGTGTCGTCGGCGGCGGCGCGGCTCGGAGCGCCGAACGAATACGTCGACTATGCGGGATCGAAAGGCGCGATCGACGTGCTGACCATTGGGCTATCGAAAGAGCTCGGCCCGCAGGGCGTGCGCGTGAACGCAATTCGCCCTGGCCTGATCGACACCGAAATCCACGCGAGCGGCGGCAAGCCGGATCGCGCGGCGGTGCTCGGCGTGCAGACGCCGCTCGGGCGTCCGGGCACGGCGGATGAAGTCGGGGAATCGATCGTGTGGCTGCTCTCGGATGCGTCGTCGTATGTGACGGGCGCGATTCTGGACGTGACCGGCGGGCGCTGAGCGCGGCAGCAGCGCAGTCTAAAAGCCGCCGCTCTCGGCGAGCCACGCCGCTTCCCCGGGCAACGTCTCGCGCCCGAGAATCCGGTTCCGGTGCGGAAAGCGCCCGAACCGCTCGATGACTTCCGCATGCTTCAGCGCCCATTCGTAAAAGCTCGCGACGCCGGTTTCATCGCGGAGCTTCGCGAAGAGGCGCACCGCTTCGCGCTGACTGGCGAGCGTTTCGTCGTGTTCGAAAGGCATGTACACGAACGCGCGATGGCAAGCGCTCGGCAGGCTCAGATCGTCGCCCTTCTCCACGAGCGATGCCGCCAGCGCCAGCGCCCGCTTATCTCCCGCAAATGCGCGCGGCGTATTGCGATGACAATTGCGCGAAAATTGATCGAGCACCACGATCAACGCGAGCGTCGATAGCGGCGAACGCTCCCAGTCCTGCAAGCCGCCCGACTGCGCTTGCTCGATCAGGCCGCCGAAACGCTCGGTGAGCATCGCGTCGAACGCGCGCTTCTTCGTCCACCATTGCTTGCGCTCTGTGCCGAACTCCGGCGAGCCTGGCGCGCCGAACCAGACGTCCAGGACTTCCTGAGCGCGCGGATCGACGTTCAAGCCAGCTCCAGCACGAGCCGCCGCGTGCGCGCGCTTTTCTTCTCCAGCTTCGCGATACGCAGTTCGCCGATCTCGCCCGTATTGCGCACGTGCGTGCCTCCGCACGGCTGCAAATCCACGCTCTCGATGCGCAGCAGCCGCACCCGGCCCAGGCCCATCGGCGGCTTGACGCTCATCGTGCGCACGAGTTCGGGGCGCGCGGCCATTTCGTCGTCGGTGATCCACTCGGTGCGCACGTCGTGCGATCCGCCGACGAGTTCGCGCAGCTTCGACTCCACCGTGTCGCGTTCGATCGGCTCGACGGTGGCCAGATCGAGCCGCGCGTAGTCGCTCGTGATACTGCATCCATCGACCGGATAGGGCAGCACCGCGCAAATCAGGTGACTCGCGGTATGCAGCCGCATATGCCGATACCGCCGCTCCCAGTCGATCTCCGCGCTCACCGTGTCGCCCGCCTTGAGCTTCGCGAGCGCCTCTTCCTGGCCGGGCGCGGGCACATGCACCGCGTCATCCGGCGTCGCGCCCTCGAACTTCGCCTTGCGCGTGTCCGCAACTGCGATGATCGTGCCGTCCGCGAGCGTCAGCGTGCCGGCGTCGCCCGCCTGGCCGCCGCCGAGCGGATAGAACACGGTCTGATCGAGATGGATGCCCGCTTCGTCGATGGCGGTAACGGTCGCGTCGCAACGCGTCTGATAGGCGTCCTCGCGAAAGAGTGCGCGTGTGCTCATGACCTGGATTCCTTGCGATAGTCGGGGATGCCGGAGGCGGCCAAGCGCAGATGATGCCGCACGCGGGCGCGGCCTCACCCTGTACACCTCGCGACGAATCAACCGGGACGGTTGCGCATCCAGTCGGCGGTATCGAAAAACGATGTCAGCAGGCGCTCGCGCAGCGGCTCGGGCAGGCCGATATCTTCCATCGCCCAGGCCATGCAGCGCAGCCATTGATCGCGCTCGCCCGACGCAATGGCGAACGGCAGATGCCGCGCCCGCAAGCGCGGATGCCCGAAGCGGCTGATGTAGTGATCCGGCCCGCCCATCCAGCCGCACAGGAACCAGAAGGTCTTGTTGCGCGAATTGTCGAGCGTCGGCGGATGCAGCGCGCGAATGCCTGCGAACTCGGGTTCCAGGTCCATCAGGTCATAGAAACGGTCGACGAGCGCGCGCACGCGCTCCTCGCCGCCGACTAGCTCGAACGCGGTCGGCGCGGTGTCGGCATTTCGATACTGCTTCCTCGGAAGACGGTTGATTCACTTCGCTCATTGCCTTGTTCTTTCAAAAAGCTACGCGTCGCGCAGGGACTGGAGCGCCGGGCGTGCCAGCACGCGCCGCAAGCCCAGCCAGCCGCCGATCCCCGCGCACGCGATGCCCGCTACAACGCCCGCCGGCACGAGCCACGGGTTGAAGTCGATATGAAACTCGAAGACGCGCGACGCCAGCACGTAACCGATGCCCTGAGCGCCGAGCGCGGCCATGAGCCCGGCAAGCCCGCCGACCGCAACGAACTCCGCGATCTGCACCGAACGAATTTGCCGGTGTGACGCGCCCAGCGCCCGCAGCAACGCGGATTCGCGCATGCGTTCGTCGCGTGTGCCGGCGAGCGCCGCGTACAGCACGAGCACGCCAGCCGCGAGCGTGAAGAGGAACAGGAACTGGACCGCGCCGATCACCTGCGCGAGCGTGCGCTGAATTTGCGCGAGAATCGGCGCCGTGTCGATGGCGGTCACGTTCGGGTACGCGGCGATCAGGCCGTCGATCATGCGCTGATCGTTCGCGGGCAGGTAGAAGCTCGTGATGAACGTCGCGGGGAGATCGGAGAGCGCTTCGGGCGGCATCAGCACGAAGAAGTTGACCTTGAACGAATTCCAGTCCACCTTGCGCAGGCTCGTGACGGGCGCTTCGACCGGCATGCCGGCCACATCGAAGCGCAGCGTGTCGCCCAGTTTCACGCGGATGGTCTTCGCAATGCCCTCTTCGATCGACACCTGCGGCTTCGCGCTCGCCCCGAACCACGCGCCCTGCGTCACGCGGTTGTCGTCGGGCAGCGCGGTGGTGTAGGACAGGTTGAATTCGCGGTCGACGAGCCGCTTCGCGTCGGGCTTGTCGTAGCTGTCGGGATTGACCGGCTTGCCGTTGATCGCGACGAGGCGCGCGCGGATCATCGGTGAAAGCGCGGTGCCGGGCTGGCCGTGACCGTGCAGATAGGCGAGCACCCCGTCACGCTGATCCGGCTGGATGTCGATCAGGAACTCGTTGGGCGCGTCGGGCGGCGTCGCGTCGCGCCATCCCTTGATGAGATCGTTGCGCGTCATGGCGATCAGCAGCAGGCACATCAGACCGATGCCGAGCGCCGTGATCTGCAGCGCGCTCGCCCCGCTGCGCCGCTCCAGCGACGCCAGCGCGTAACGCCAGCCGACGCCCGCGCGGCTTCGTTCCCGCCGCACGAAGCGCGCCGACGCCCAGAGCGCCGCCCGCGCAATCGCGCCGAACAGCAGCAAGCCCGCCGCGAACCCGCCCGCGACAATGCCGCCGAGCTTCAGCTCGCCCGCCGCGATCACGAGCAGCGCCGCGAACAGCAGCACGCCGACGCCATACGCCGCGTAGGCGACGCGCCCCGCTTCGCCCAGTTCGCGGCGGATGACGTGGACGGGCGGCACGCGCGTGAGCGGCAAAAGCGGCGGCAGCGCGAAGCCGAGCAGCAGCACGAGGCCCATCGCGATGCCTTGCAGTGCGGGCCAGACGCTCGCCCGCGGCAGTTCCACATCGACGAGCGAGCCGAGCCAGTGCAGCAACACGAGATGCCCGATGAAGCCGAGCACGATGCCCGCCACGCTGCCGATCACGCCAATCGCCAAAAATTCGTTCAGGAAGAGCGCGCGCAGCGTGCGCTGGCTGACGCCGAGACAGCGCATCGCGGCACAGCCGTCGAGATGGCGCCGCGCGAAGCGATGCGCGGCCATTGCAATGGCGACCGCCGCGAGCAGCGCCGTCAGAAGCGAGACGAGCGTCAGAAAGTGGCTCGCGCGGTCGATGGTCTGCCGCACCTGCGGCTGCCCGTCCGACAGCGATTCGAGCGCGACGCCGCGCAGCTTGCCGCCATCGGTTTTATCGCGTGCGAACTGCGCGTAGCGCTCCACCTGCGCGTCCGGCCCCGCCACCAGCAGCCGGTACGTCACGCGGCTTCCATAGCCGATGAGCCCGGTTCCGGCGATTTCATCGGCGCGCATCATCAGACGCGGCGAGAAGCTGACGAACGAAAAGCCGCGATCCAGCTCGCGTGTGATGACAGCCGCCACCGTGAACGTGCGCGTGCCGACTTTCATCGTGCCGCCGACTTTCGTCTTGAGCGCGTCGAGCAGCGACGGATCGACCCAGACGGTTCCGGGCGCCGGAATGCCTTGCGCGGGCCGGTCGGGGGCATCAGGCCCTGGCGCGATGCGCAGCGCCCCGCGCAGCGGATAGCCCGGCGTCACGCCCTTGATCGCCGCGAGCCGCGACAGCGGCGCAGGCGATCCCGAGCTGACCATGCTCGGGAAAATGGTCGTACCGGCGGTTTCGAGGCCGAGCGATCGCGCTTCGGTCGCGAACATCGGATCGACGGGATGATCCGAGCGCACGACGAAATCCGCCGCAATCATCTGACGCGCATCGCGCGCGAGCCCCTGGCGCATGCGATCCGCGAGAAAGCCGACGCTCGATAGCGCCGCAACCGCCAGCACGAGGGCCAGCAGGAGCATCGTGAGTTCGCCCGCGCGCCAGTCGCGCGCGGTCATGCGCCAGGCCTGGCGCACGGTCTGAAGGAAGTCGAGTCCGGCTGACGGATGCGTGTCGTGAGCGGAAGGCGGCGCTTTGGCCGCGGGTTTGTCGTTGCGGGCCGCCGTGCTCAATCGTGCTTGCTCCACAGCCGGTTGATCGGATTATGCGTGCCGGGCAGCATGTGCTTGGCCATGCGGGAGACGCCGCCATGCACGCCGCGCGCCAGGCGCGGCAGCGCCCAGCCGGCCACGACCAGAAACGCGATCAGCATGACGAGGAACAACAGGGGCACGAACAGCGCAAGCGCGAGCCCGAGCAACGCGCCGACATCTTCGGTTGCGGAAGCGGCCCAGTTCGACACCGGCTCCGGCGACAGATTGATGAGCGCGCGCGTGCCCGCCTTCGCGAAATGCGACGCCCCGGCGAGCGTGCCACCGGCGAGCGCGGCGACGGTGAGCATGGCGGGATCGGCGTTGCCGAGCGATCCGGCGGCGAGCACCGCGCCGGCCGGAATGCGGATCAGCGTATGGATGGCGTCCCAGAGGGAATCGACAGCGGGAATTTTGTCGGCGAGAAATTCGACGACCGCAAGCACGCCCGCAACGCCGATGACCCACGGCGAGCCGAGCACGGCCAGCGAATCCGGCAGATGAATGACGCCCATGCGCTCGAAAAGGCCGGCGACGAAGACAGTGAGGTACAGGCGCAGCCCGCTCGCCCATGAAAGGCCCGCAGCGAGCGAAAGTGACTCCAGCATTGCCGCCTCCTTGTTGCGCCAGCCGCGGGCGTGGGCCTTCGGCTGGTTGCTACCGGCTGAAACGATTCGCTTGCCTCCGCGAATAGCCGGAAGAAGCCGCGATGCGGACGGTCTTGCAACGATACCGCCAGTCTCCCCGCATGCAGAGCGCCCGCCAAGACTGACTTCAGACCATTATATCCACGCAAAAGCGCGCGGTGCAGGCAGCGTTCGAGCGATTGCCGTTCCCGATGATGGAGAGGACCGCTGCTGACCCAATCGAAGCGATGGAAGCGGCGACTGTTTCAGTGCCCCGACGTCATCTTGAGCCCGATCAGTCCGGCGATAATCAGAATTGCACTGACGATGCGCGCCGCCGACACCGCCTCGCCCAGGAACACGATGCCGAACACGAACGCGCCGACCGCCCCGATGCCCGTCCAGACCGCGTAGGCCGTGCCGAGCGGCAACTGGCGCATGGCCATGGCAAGCAGTACGAAGCTGCCGATGGCGGTGACGAGCGTGAACACGGACGCGCCGGGCTTCGTAAAGCCTTCGGACGATTTGAGCCCCGCCGCCCACGCGACTTCCAGCAGACCAGCGATAAAGAGAAGAATCCAGGACATCGGGTGACTCCATTGAAGATGGGGCCGTCCCCGATGAGTCGGTGCGCGTGCGGTCGTCCAGCACGGCTTTTGCTAAGAAGCGA
>Ga0308173_10000024_pt1 | contig 48944 bp, 46 predicted proteins | sample PhyPR1_FD_203716 | JGI IMG/M metagenome (GOLD analysis project Ga0308173, IMG submission 203716) | Soil microbial communities from UC Gill Tract Community Farm, Albany, California, United States - DLSLS.P.R1 | ecosystem: Environmental > Terrestrial > Soil > Agricultural land | place: USA... | reverse complement strand
TTCCGGACCGTCTCCGCTTGTTTACTTCCAATCGCGATGACGGTGTCGATGGAACACAGCACGCCGGGTGGAATCTCGTCCGGTTCCATGGTAATCAGCAGCGCTCCTGTGGGACCCTTCACCGGACCATCCTGAATCGCTCGCTGGAGGACGGGCATCAAGTGGTGCGCGCCATCGACGATGACCCAATGGGGGCGGCCGGTGCGAATGCGCAGTTCGCGCACGCGCGGCAACAGATCTTCGAAAAATATCTGGCGCTTCTGCGATGGGACGCCGAGCAGATTGACAATCAAGCTTTGCCCCGAGCCTGCCAGAGCCTTGAGCACCTCGTCGATGGTGGGCGCACGCTTCTTGTCGCCTAATACGATGGCCCCTTCGGGCGCCTGATGATCGCCTCTGGGATCGATTGCCAGAAACTGGTAACCCGCCTCGGCAAGCCGCTCCGAGATACCGGCGATCAAGGGTGATCTTTCCTTTTCCGAAGCACGCGGCGCGAGCAGGCTGGTTCCATAGACGGGCATCCGCAACGGTCGATCCTTCGTGGTCCCCAGCATGATGCTGTCTCGATCGTTGCGGGCGGGCACGCTCGCCAGATCGTCTTCCAGCAGGCGGCCGATCAGTTCGGCGACGCCCTCGCTGCTGGCGGCGTTTGTCACAAAATCCGCCTTGGCCTTGAGCGCGGGGAGTGCGTTCGCGACGGCTACCGCGCGTTCGCAAACTTTGAGGAAGGCGTGGTCGTTCTCGGCATCGCCTACTCCGACCGTGTTGTGGACCGACAGGCCCAACTGCCGCAGTGCCGAATAAAGGCCGGTCGCTTTGTTGACTCCGGACGGAAGAACCATGGCCGCGCCTTTGTTAAAGATGATCTGGAGCTCCAGGCCGAGTTCTTCGATTGTCTGCAAGACCGTTTGCTTATGATCGTCCAGAGTCGCCACGAGTACCTGCCCGACTTCCAGCGGCTCCACGCCCTTACGGGCCAGCGTTGCGGCAAACTCTTCCGGCGGAGGTTCGCATAGAGCGGTTTCGGTCTTCGTTCTGGTGTTGTAGAGAACCGCGCCATTCTCGGCGACAATCTGTTCAAACACTTCGAACTCCGGAAATACGGCCTTGAGGTCGGGCAACAGGCGGCCGGTAACAAGGATGAGATGGCGTCCGGTGTCTCTGAACCGGCGCAGCATCTTCAAAGTGTCCGGATGAACAACGCTTCCTTCCGCGAGAGTGGCATCATAATCGGTTGCGAGTGCAAAATAGCGCATTCATTGCTATTCATAGCGCAGTGGGTCCAATTCGGACTCAAGCGAGTTCGACTCGAGCAGGTCGCGCAGGGCCAGGAGGAACGTCTGGCACATGTTTCCATCCCAGACCCGATGATCGGCGCAGCAGGTCAAGTGAACTGTAAGACGCGCTGCCGGTACGCCATCAGCGGCTACGATGCGTTCACGCACGCTTCCGGCAGTGAGTATCGCGGCGGTGTTGAACAGCGGCGTTTCGAACCGGTCGACACCTGGCACAATGCTGACTTGGAAGGTCCCAGAACCTCTACGGCGAAATGCAAAGGATTGGCGGAGAATCCGCAGCAGGGCGCGCCGTACGAATCCGAACGGCAGAATCCAGCCCCATTTACGTAATAACGTCAGCATTCTGCTATCGGCAATCCGAGCTTCCGGCGTACGCCTGACAACCTCATCGGCTATGGCGCGGAGATTCTTCCGGCCCGCATCGTCGATCAGCAGCACCGGAGCCATAAACTTGTCACCGGAGACGGAGAGCCCAATATCGACTCGGGCCGGACGGTGCACTCGATTGCCGCAAACCATCACGTGCAGGTCCGGGCTGGCAGCCAGTACAAGCGCGGCCGCACGCACGATCAGGTGCGTGTAGGTCAGGCGAATGCCTTGCTCCCTGGCGGAATCGAGAAGACGCTTCGCACGCGTCATGTCCACTTCGAGCGATTGGGAAAAGGACGGCGGCCGGCACAGTGCAAATCCATCGCGCAGCCAGCGCTCGGCATAATCCAGTTTCCGGACTTCGTGCCCGCGCAAACTCCCGGCGGGGCTCGCGTCCTGTCGGGAAAGCCAATGAAACATGATACGAGAGATTCGGAAAACCGGCAGCTTCTGGACGATTAGGTAGTGTCGAATCCGAAGGAACGATCTCACGCGTGGGCACAAATAGCGGCAGCGTGCGTAGGGACGGAGTGTATGTGATCAAGAAAAAATAGACGCCGATTTCGGCATCCAGCGGGTACGGCTCACCACGTTCCGGCTGTTATACTGCGTTTCGATGCCAAAGAAAGTGACCGTAATCGGGGCCGGTAATGTTGGAGCGAACACTGCACAAAAGATAGCTGCAAAAGAACTGGCCGATGTTGTTCTTGTGGACGTTGTGGAAGGCGTGCCGCAGGGCAAGGGCCTGGACATGCTTGAGTCTGCCCCGGTAGAGGGATACGATGTGCGGATCACCGGAACCAACGGGTATGAGGAAACCGCCGGATCTGACATTGTCGTCATCACGGCGGGATTTCCGCGCAAACCGGGCATGAGCCGCGACGATCTTTTGCTGGCGAATTATGAAGTGGTGAAGAGCGCGACGGAACAGGCCGCCAAACGCTCTCCAAACGCCATTCTCATTCTTGTCACGAATCCTTTGGACGCGATGTGCTGGACGGCGCTGAAGACGTCGGGTTTTCCGCGCGAACGCGTGATCGGAATGGCAGGCGTTCTGGATAGCGCGCGATTCCGCACGTTTATCGCGGAAGAACTGAACGTCTCTTTTGAGAATGTCACGGCGATGGTGCTGGGCGGACACGGCGATACGATGGTGCCGCTGGTTCGATTCACGAATGTCAGCGGCATACCGATTTCGGAACTGATGGACAAAGCGACGATCGAGCGTCTGGTGCAGCGGACGCGCGATGGCGGCGCTGAAATCGTGAAGCACCTGAAGACCGGCAGCGCTTATTACGCGCCGGCGGCCTCGGCGGTAGAGATGGTTGAATCCATTTTGAAAGACAAGAAGAAAGTGCTGCCGTGCGCCGCGTACCTAGACGGCGAGTACGGGATTCGCGAGCTCTTTGTGGGAGTGCCGGTCAAGCTGGGTAAGAACGGGATCGAAAAGATTTACGAGATTCAGCTCCAGGATGACGAGCGAGCCGCGTTGAAGAAGAGCGCGGATGCAGTCCACGAACTGATCACGGTACTGAAACAGAAAGTGCAATAGACTTTCGTCGAATTTGTAGCGAAAGCCCGGCAATATCCGCTAATCTGACGAGCATGGCGACACACATATCCGCCAATGGAGCATCGGCGGAGGACGGGAATCGCCGGATCGATCCCGCGCATGCCTGTTATGGCATGAGGCTCGCGTCCTCAAAGATCCACAGGTGGGGCGTGTATGCGACGGAATTTATTCCGAAAAACCGGAAGGTAATCGAATACACGGGCGAGAGGATCAGCCGGCGGGAGACGAAGCGCCGCGCCGAGGCCAGCGACCTGATCTACCTGTTCACGCTGGACGCGTACTGGACGCTGGATGGGTCGGTCGGCGGTTCCGGCGCAGAGTATATCAACCATTCGTGCGATCCAAACCTGGTAGCCCGCATCCTCCGCGGCCACATTCTTTATATGAGCCGGCGGGACATCAAACCTGGTGAAGAGTTGACGGTGGATTATCAATTCGACAAACAAGTGGAGCGCGTTACGTGCCGCTGTGGCGCGGCCAAATGCCGCGGGACCATTAACTTGTTGCATTGAAGCGCCGCCGGGTGTATTCTTCCGCCTGAACGAAAATTATTCCGTACCGTGAATCGGGTGCAAGATCCGAACCTCCGGTCGGGCGCTTGCTCTAAGGCACATAAGCAGAATACTTTACGGGTAACGACGAGGGCGCATGCGGCTATGGCAGAGCAGTTGCTTCTGATGTGTGGGGAGGATACAGCTATATGCTCTGGTACGCCTGGGTGTTTCTGGTAATCGCGATTATCGCCGCTATTTTCGGCTTTGCCGGTATCGCCGCGACTGCGGCCGGAATCGCAAAAATCCTGTTCGTTATTTTCATAGTCCTGTTCCTGATCAGCCTGTTCTTTGGCCGCAGCAGGGCCGTTTAGTAGTCTCACTTGCACTCTGAACCACCCGACGCCTCCTTGGGCGCGAATCTCATTCCCAGCGCAACGCAATAGCAGGGTCAATGCGGGTGGCTCGGAGTGCAGGTATATATCCGGCCAGCAGTGCAACAATTGCAATCACGCATGTCGCGCCGGCTAGTGTTAGCGGGTCCGCTAGCTGAATTTCGAAAAGCTGGTTTTGCACATAGCGCCCCAGGCCAAGCGCGAGAGGCAGCGCGATTCCAATTCCGATTGCAGTCAAGACGGCAACTTCCAGCATGACAAGCTTGAGGACGTTCCGGCGTTGCGCACCTAACGCCATTCTGATTCCGAGTTCGCGCGTGCGCCGCGTCACCGTGTAGGCCATCAGTCCGTAAAGTCCGACTGCGGCAAGCAAAGTAGCCAGTATCCCGAACGCTGCCGAGAGCATGCTAATCAGGCGATCGACATACTGGGTATCCTTTATTTGCGTCTGCAGACTCTTGAGATCGAAAACCGGCAGAGCAGGGTCGATGGCCGCGACGGTTCTCCGGACCACCGGAGAGACGGTCTTCGGATCGCTGTACGTTCTGAGATAGAAGGTAATGCCGGACGGATGTTCACTTTGTAGAGAAGCTGTCCACACCTGGTTCTCGGGCGCTGTCCTCAGGTCGACTTGTTTGACATCTTTGACAACACCGACAATTTCCATCCCCATCTTTGTGGTTAAAGGATCTCCGAATCCAATGTGAAAGCCCAGCGGATTGCGACCCTTGAAAAAGAAGCGCGCGAAACTTTCGTTTACGATGGCAACTTGCGGTGCGCCAAAGAGGTCGCGCCCGGTGAATTCGCGGCCAGCAAGTAACGGGATTCCCATGGTGGAGAAGAACCCGGGAAGGACGTGATTCACGGTTGGATTCAGGTTTTCACCTTCTTTATATGGGTGGCCTTCCACGCGGGTAGTGTCCATCTCGCGATTCCCCGCCAGGAGCGATTGCTCGGCCGCCGAGGCAGCCAGCACGCCGGGGATTGCCGTCAGCTTTGCCTGCAACTCCGCAAACAACCGCCGCGCTTTTTGATCAGAGTAACCGGAAAGAGAGGGATCGATAGAGAAACTGAGGACATGGCTGGTTCTCATGCCGGTCGCCGTGTCCATCAGCTTGTAAAGGCTTCGCGCAAATAATCCCGCGCCGATCAATAAGAGAAGTGAGAGGGTAATCTGAGCCGTCACCATCACTTTCCGGAGCTTTTGCTGCCCACCCACAACCGAGCGGGTCTCGTTCCTGAGCGTTCGCATGATATCGGGCTTGGCGATCTGGAGAGCCGGCGCAAGGCCGAACAAGACCGCCGTCAATACGCTAATGGCCAATGTGAAGAGGAGAATTCGTTCATCGGGCGCGGTAGAAATCAAGGGCGCGAGCGTATCGAGCGGCAAAGCGCGCATAAGGATGGAACCGCTCCATGACGCGACCAGGAGACCGGCAGCGCCCCCGGCAAGCGAAAGAACGAGGCTTTCGACCAGGGCGGTGCGAATAATCGCAAGCGGCCCGGCGCCCAGCGAGAGGCGGACCGCGGTTTCCCTTTGCTTTGCCGCCGAGCGCGCCACCAGCAGATTTGCAACGTTTCCGCAGGCAATCAACAGCAGTGTTCCCACCATCGCCATTAAGACCAGCAGAGGGGTTGAGAACTGATCGCGAATACTGGAAAGACCCCTGCCGGCATTCTCCAAAGTGAACTTATTTTTCAAATAGCGAGCGCGGAATCGGGGTGTGGCATGGGAATTGACCTTCAGGTCTGCATCCTGTTCCTGGCGATAAAGAATGGTCGCCGCCGCTTCAGCCTGCCTGGGTGAAACATCTGGCCGCATCCGGGCCACGATGTTCAGCCACACCGAAAGGCGGTCGTCCATTCTGTCCCAGGTGGGAGTCACCGCGGTCTTCATCATCATGGGAACGAAAATATCGGCCAGCGAGCCTGGATCCGTTCCTTTGAAGCCCTTCTGCGCCACCCCAATGACGTTCATTGGATGGCCATTTACGTCCACGGTTCGATTCAGCACGCCCGGATTGCCGCTGAATCGTTTTTGCCAATAGGCATAACTCAGCACGACGTAGGGTTCGGCATTCCTTGCAAGGTCATCCTGCGGCGTCAATGTCCTTCCAACGGCCGTCCCCACTCCGAGCACCTGAAAATAGTTGCCTGAAACAAGCTCTGCATTCGCCCGATCCGCAACGCCGTTCCAGCCCACGTCGATTTGCGTACCGAAGCGGGCGATGACCCCACTAAAGATCTTGCTGGTCTTATCGCGGAAGGCGACGTACATCGGGTAAGAAGAAGTGTGAGGCCCCATGGAGAAGCCGGAGAATGCGCCCTCCCAACTAAGCGATACAAGCTGCTGCGGATTCTTAACCGGTAAGCTGCGGAGCAGCACCTGATCGAGCAACGAAAAGATGGCTGAATTGGCTCCGATGCCGAGCGCCAGCGAAAGGATTGCTACACCGGTAAACAGCGGACTCCGTGCCAAGCCGCGCACGACCAGCTTCAGGTCCGTAAGCAGACGTTCCATTGGGCCTTTTCATGCACGTGAACGGCAATCCCCAGGGTGCCGAAATCCCGGAAAGGGAAAGCCGTTCCGCGGCCGGGTGTGCCGGAGGCGGAACGGCGCTGTGCGGAAACGGACATCGGGTTCCCGGCCCATTGTTAGTAGGGGTAGCCGTAGTTCGGATACGGGTTGTACGGGTAACTATAGCTTGGCGCCGGGGTGTAGTAGTAATAGCGGGGCGCGGGCGTGAAGTTGAAGTATAGATAATCACGGGTCCGGCGATTCTGCCAGCGGCCGCGATCCCGCCATTCGTTCCGGCCCCAGCCGCGATCGCGATCGCGATTCTGGTGTCGATCCCAATCGCGGCGATCGCGCCGGTCGTGATGTCCATCGCGGTCGTGGCGGTCCGCCGCGTTTGCTGTCGCCGGCTGCAGAACCATCATTCCAGCAGCCAAGACTAACCCTAAAATTCCGAATCTCTTGAACATGGAAAACCTCCTTATGGTTCTCGAAAGGTCAGCTGCCGATTCGCGCTATTAGCGGCGGTAATCGGGTTTGTGGAACCGCGCAACGCGATGCTCAACCCGATGCTTCCGCAGATGGCTGTTGTAGTGAACCGGCGCGCGGCGCTGTTTCACCACGCGAATCTCGCTGCGGTATTGCCGGACGACCCGGGTGTCGCGACGCTCTGGAGAATGCGCGCTGCCGTTGTGCAAACCTTCAGCAAACGTGGCCGCTGGCGCCAGCAACATTGCACCTGCCAATACCAAACCGAAAACTCTAAATTTCTTGAACATGGGGAACCTCCTTTTAGGTCCTCGGAAGCTTTTTTCGCTTCCTGGCCTTTGGATGTGCCGCGCGCTATTATGGGCAGGCCGAAAGACAGTGAGGCGCTATGAAACCGCTTTAATGCGGAATCATTTCAGCCACTCGCTACAATCGACGCAGCATGGCCCAAACGCCCTGGGGCGATCTTCCCGTCAATGATGCTCATGTTCACTTCTTCTCGCGCGAGTTCTACGCTAGACTTGCGCGGCAGAAAAAGCTGAGTGATGCCGATGCGCTTGGACGGCTGCTGAATTGGGAGATACCCGCGCCCGATCCGATGAAGCTTGCGCAACGCTGGGCCGCGGAACTCGACCGTTTCGGAATTCAGCGTGCCTGCCTAATTGCAAGCGCACCGGGCGATGAAGCCAGTGTTTCCGCTGCGGTGAAGAGCGCGTCCGACCGCTTCTTCGGCTATTTCATGCTGGACCCGCTGCAGAGCGATGCATTGGATCGGGTAAAGGCCGCCGCGGCTAATCCGCACCTTCACTGCATCTGCCTGTTTCCGGCCATGCACACGTTCTCGATCGCCGATCCGCGGCTGGCGCCGATCTTCGAACTGGCTTCCGATCACCTGCTCAGCGTGTTTGTCCATTGCGGGGCGCTCAGCGTCGGGGTACGGAAGAAACTGGCTCTGCCCAGCCAATTCGATATGCGTTTTTCGAATCCGCTTGATCTGCACCCGGTGGCGCTGCATTTCCCGCGCATCCGGTTTATCGTTCCCCATTTCGGGGCGGGGCTGTTTCGCGAGGCGCTGATGGTGGCGGACCTTTGCCCGAACGTTTATCTGGATACCTCGAGTTCGAACCGCTGGATGGCGTATGAAAATCTGGATCTTCGCAGCGTTTTCCGCCGCAGCATCGATCTGCTGGGAGTTGACCGGCTGCTATTCGGGACCGATTCCAGCTTCTTCCCGCGCGGCTGGCAAGCCACGATTCTCGAAGTGCAAACCACGGCGCTGTATGAGCTTGGACTCGACAAGCAGCAAGCCGGACAAATTTTGTATCAGAACCTGGAGCGCATTCATGAACGGCGCGCCGCATCCACCGGTGGCGAAAGCAGCTCAGATTAACCTGTACCGCAAGTTCGCTCCCATTCCGTACTTTGTTTCAGGACGCCCGACATGAAGCAAATGTCATTTGGACTGCCCCGCCGTACGCGAAAAGCGGAGCGGAACAAACCACCGTTCAGCTTGCGGCCCGGCATCCGCCAAGCCCAACTTTCGGGCACGCCGATTTTCGACAAAGTGACCGCTTTCGCGCGCGATAACTGGCAGGCTTTGGAATCGTACCAGCCGGGTCTGCTCATCGGGCATGCGGCTGAATTGGGGGAGCTGGCAGAATCGGTTCGCGCGGGATTAATCGATCTGTCCAGTGTGGATCATGCCGTGTTCGCGCTTACCAAATGCGGCGACTCGCCGATCAGCGACATCCTTCGAGTTCTCCTTTGGCAATGCTTCGGCGTTCCGGTTTACGAACTGCTGGTCACGGAAGATAGCGAACTGCTTGCGGCAGATTGCGAAGCGCAGGAAGGCTGGCATTTGCAGCCGGGCATGGAAGCAAGTCTTCTGGACCGGGAGATCGTTTTGCGAACACCGGGCATCAGAGCTCTTCATACCGGCCTGACTGCTGAAATCGAGGCGGAAGGTTGCCCCTGCGGCCGAATAACGCCACGGATCATGAACGTGGAACGCTTGCGCGGTCCGGCAGCGGCCCGGCGTTTAGCGGCAATCGCGTAAATTGACGCGGCCCGGAGAGGCCTTTCGCCACCGTTCGCGAAGAAATCGGGAACCTTTTGACGCGCGCAAACTCTGTTTCCTTAGGAGATTATCTTTGTCCACCTTGGGAGTAATGGCGGAAATGGACCGCGCTCTGTGGGAGGCGATCCCGGATGAGGAAGTGGTGAGGCGGGTTCGCGCGGGGGAGACAGCGCTTTATGAAATCCTAATGCGCCGGTATAACCAGAGGCTGTACCGTGTCGGGCGATCCATCTTGCGCAACGAAGCCGATGCGGAAGACGTGATGCAGGAAACGTACGTCCGGGCGTACGAGCATCTTGCAGAGTTCAGGGGCTCGGCACAGTTTTCGACCTGGTTGACCAGGATTGCGATTCATGAGGCACTAGCGCGAGTCCGGAAACGGGCAAGAACCGACGACTTCGATGCACTACCGAATGCAGAGCTGCACATGACGCCAAGGAACACAGCATTTAGCGACAATCCGGAACACCAGACGTACGACCATGAGCTGAAGGTAATCCTGGAACATGCAGTCGACCGGCTTCCGGAGGACTACCGGTCGGTTTTTGTGCTGCGAATCGTTGAAGAATTGAGCATTGCCGAAACCGCCGAATGCCTCGACCTGACCATTGAGACGGTCAAAACACGGCTGCATCGTAGCCGGGCTCTGTTGCGCAAACAGCTGCAGCGGCGCGCCGGTATTGTGGCTAAGGAAGTTTTCCCATTTCATCTTTCACGCTGCGACCGGGTTGTCGAGAATGTGTTTCGACGAATCCGGTCCATGAGCTGATCACTGCCACGGGGCGCGCTGCCGCTATATTCGGGACGTGGCAGATTCTTTTCAGGAAGCAGGCGACAAATTCGCTGAATTGGTCCGGATCATGGCGCGGTTGCGGACTCCCGGCGGGTGCCCTTGGGACCGCAAGCAGAGCTTCGACACAATCAAATCTTATTTGTTGGAAGAGACCTACGAGGTGATGGACGCCATTGATTCGCGTGACTGGCGAGGACTGGCGGAAGAGTTAGGCGATCTGCTGCTGCAGCCGGTCTTCTTCGCCGAGATGGCGCGCGAGGAAGGTTATTTCACGATTGCCGATTCACTGGATGCGATCAACCAAAAGCTGGTGCGGCGGCATCCGCACGTATTCGCAGATGCGTCCGCCGAAACCGCCGAAGATGTGAAGCAGCGCTGGGACGAAATTAAGGAAGAGGAAAAGGCCGAGCGGGGATCAGCAAGCGCGAAGTCGATTCTGGATTGCGTGCCCAGGAGTGTTCCGGCGCTGGTCGAAGCCGAGAAGATCAGCAAGAAGGCGGCGGGTGCAGGTTTCGAGTGGCCCGATATCAGCGGAGTGATCGAGAAACTCCTGGAAGAAGCAGCGGAGCTGGCAGCGGCAAGGGAATCCGGAGATCAGGAGCATATTCAACACGAGATCGGAGACATGCTATTCACGGTGGTGAATCTGGCGCGGTTTATGAAAGTGGATCCGGAACAGGCGCTGCGCGGAACAAATGCTCGTTTTCGAAGGCGGTTCGCGCATGTAGAAAGTCAGATTGCAGCTTCCGGTGGAACCTTGAGCGATATGCCTCTGGAGCGAATGGAAGAGTTCTGGCAGGAAGCGAAAGGATTGGAAGATTAAGCAACCGCTTACTACGTGCGCGGCTCAGATCCGATATGCACTACGCGCAGAGCCGCTATCGTTCGGGAGCGGTCAGTGCTGCAGTTGCGCGGCGACTTTTTCCACCTGCCGCATAACTCGCAGCGTATTCCCGCCGTAAATCTTTTTGATGTCGCCGGGGGAATATCCTTTCTCCAGGAGCGCACGAGTCAGGTTGGGAAATTTCGAGACATCATCGAGACCTTCAGGCGTGCATTCGATGCCATCGAAATCGCTGCCGATGCCGACTACGTCGATGCCTCCAACCTGGCGGGCGTGATCGATGTGCGCGACAACATCGGCCAGAGTCGCGCGGGGAGTGGGCGCGCCTTCTGGAGCATCCGCCGACTTCTGCGATACGAAACCGCAATTGAAGTTGATCTGCATTACGCCGCCCTTCTTCGCGAGAGCCCGGATCATATCGTCGGTTAAGTTGCGCGGAACATTTGTAACCGCGCGGCAGGAAGAATGCGAGGCGATGATGGGCGCCTGGCTAGTCTCCAGCGCATCGTAGAAGGTCTTGTCGGCGGTATGCGAAATATCCACCATCATGCCGAGGCGGTTCATTTCACGCACAACATCTTTGCCGAACGGCGTGAGGCCATTATGGTGCGCGACATCGGGGTTCTTCATGTCACCGGACGAATCGGCCCAGTCATTCGTGTTCCAGTGGGTCAGGGTCATGTAACGAACGCCAAGCCGGTAGTAATCGCGCAGCAGGCGCGGGCTGTCTTCAATTGCATGGCCACCCTCGATGCCCAGGAGTGCGGCGATCTTGTGCTTCTTGTGCGCTCGTTCGATATCGTTGGCCGTGAGCGCAAGCTGGAACGTGTCCGGATAGCGGTTAATAATGTCGTGATACACCGTGTCGATCATCTGCAGCGTCCGGTTTGCGGAATGATTGCCGACCACGTAGGTAGCAGCTACGTACACCGATAAAAATACCGCGCCGACTCCGCCCTCTTTCAGACGCGGGATATCGGTCTGGTTCTTGGGTGCGTTGCCGATATCGATGCCGTCAATTGTGAAGCTCGGGATGTCGTTATGCGTATCAATCAGAATTGCCGACTTGGTGATTTTCTTCACTTCAGAGTCGATTTTTTTGGAGCTAGGAGGAGCGGCGGTTGCCATTGTGCAGACGAGGAGTGTGGCGGCTATGTAACGCATGCGGGACAAAGTTCAGCATACAATTAGAGAAACGATGCAAGAAGCGATAGCGCCAAGCGCTCCCGGGAGTTTTTCGCAGGAAGCGGGACGCCCGCTGCGGACCATCGCAGCCACCGCGGCAATCATCCTCGGGATCATTTTTCTCGTTTCGGGCGGTTGGAAGGTGTTGAGCCCATTCAAAACGGGCGAATTGCTGGAGCAAGCGCAAGTGCCGGCGGGCTGGGGCTCGCTGGGCGCCGCCGGGCTGGGCACAATCGAACTGCTCGCGGCGGTGCTGCTGTTCACTCCAAAATTCAGACGCCTAGGGGGCTGGATCGGCTCCGGGCTGATGATCTTTTTCATCTGCTGGATCGGTTATTACTACAACGTGCTAGTTGGACACGAGTGCAGTTGTTTTCCCATTATTAAGCGAAGCGTTGGACCGGGATTCTTCATCAGCGATGCGATCATGCTGCTGTTCGGCGTGACGGCGGTTACGTGGTCGCGGCGAATGACAAGTTATCGCGGACCGGCAATTATCTTATTGCTGCTAGCGCTTTTCGCCGCAGGAAGTTACGGGGTGAATCGAGCAGAACGCAAGAATGCACAGGTGCCTGTCCCGGTAATTGTGGACGGTAAGCCGCAGGATCTGAGCAACGGAAAGGTTTTCCTGTTCTTCTACGATCCATCGTGCATGCATTGCGATGCGGCAGCGAAGTTTATGTCGAAGCTGAATTGGGGCAATACGCGCGTGGTGGCGATCCCAACCGTTAACCCGCAATGGGCCGCTAGTTTTCTGCACGACACGCACCTGAAGGCTTCAACCAGCCTGGAACTGGACAAACTGAAAAAGGCATTTCCGTTTGTGGACCCGCCGTTCGGTGTCGCACTCAACGACGGACGCGTAAAGCAAACGTTCAATCAGGCTCAGTTCAATGTGCCGCTGCCGGAGCCGGATCTGAAGAAGCTAGGGTTCGTGAAATAGCGCGTCACTGCGCGTCGATCCCAAGCTGGGCTAAGATGCGCTGGGTGTCGGCCGCCGGAATCAGCGTGAGTTGAACTTGTTGGTTGCCATTTTCTTTCAGGTCGACTTCGACGCCTTTGGATTCGAGCTGCTTTAAGAAATCGGGGTTGTCCATCTGGTCGCGCTTCACCTCTTCGAACGCATACGCGCGATAGCGGCCGGGCGGAACGTTTTTGATGGAGAATGTGCCTGTCTGAGTCGTGTTGCCGTATTCGAAGCCTGAGCCGTCGGGCCGCAGTTCCTCTGGCACCAGGACGATGGAAGCAGCGGTAGCCGGCTTCGCCTGGGAAGGATCAGAACTGCCTTCCTGCTGCGGTATTTGCACCGTGCCGCCCGCTTCGGCAACACCGTATGACAAGGCGATCAAGAGTTCGCCTGAGACGCCTTGTGAGAAATCGAGTTCCTTGCCCAGCATTTCCTGCTGGCCCAGCTGCACGGATTTGATGTAGGTCCCTTCCAGAGTTGGAAAGAGGCGAAGATTATATTTCTGCGGGTTGAGGTCCTCCAAGCTGAAGCTTCCGTCTGCCTTTGCGTAAGCGGACCCCCAGCCGAATACACCTTCATCCGTCGGCTGAAGTTCAATCTGGACGGAACCCAGATTCGCGGCTTCACTTGCGCCGCTCTCGACCTGAATGCGGCCGCGCAAGGTTCCGGCGGGGACAACGTTGATCACTATATCGTTCAGATCTGACCCGCCCACCTCGACCGGCGTGCTACCAACCATGTGAAAACTTCCGGATTGGGTGTATAAGTTCAGAGAATAGGCGCCCGAGGGCACGCCTCCTAGGTCGAATGTGCCTTTTTTCGTGATGTTTGAGCCGTCGAAGAAGAAATTGAGTCCGAAATCTCGCGGCGAAATACTGACCCCAAGGCTTTGAAATCCGATCTGCGCGACAGCGCCCGCCACGGAACCGCGAACGTGATAAGTGGGAAGCGTTCGCAAGCGGATATCCATACCCGTCAGATTCTGGCCCACTTGCACCCGGATGGGCGCGGCGTTCTCGATGCTTGGTGCGTCCGGGAAAAACGTGCGGACTGGGCGGACATCCGCCTTGCCCGGAATTGCAGGAAGTTCGCTCATGCCCGTACGAAACCCGGATTGAGCGGAGATGTAGTATTTTCCGGGCGACAGTTCGGAGCAACGGTACTCGCCGAGATCGTTGGACATACTCCCGCCTCTCGGTCGCACATGCTGCTTGCCATGTTTCCATGTCAGAGCGAAAACCTGGACTCGCGCCTGAACAGGATCGCCATCTTCATCAACAATCCGTCCGCTGATGACGGCCTGCGGAAACAGCGCGATGTTCAAATCACTGAGCTGCTGGCCCGGCAGCAAAACCAGGTTAGTGCCGGCCTGGGCAGGCGCCTTCGAACCGTAACTCGAAAGCAAAAATCCGGGCCGATTGGCCCGCAGAGAATATTCACCCGGTTCCACTGCTTCGAAACGGAAGCGGCCGTCAGCATCCGCCAGGCCACCGTACCCACGCGGCCCGGACATCTGGCTCTTCCGATTCGCGTAATCAAGATGGACTTCGGCCTTTTTTACCGGCTCACCGGTGAGGGCATTGGTCACACGTCCGGAGAGTGTACAGCGCTCTTTCTGCGCCGGGGCCTGAGCCTGGGCCAACGCCAAAGCAGGAAAAATGGCGAGGATACAAATCGCTTTGAGTTGCATCGCAGGAACAATTCTAAGCGATTTAGATCATGTCAGGGAACCGTAGCAGGTCCCCTGACCCATAAGGAAGGATGAACTTAGCCGACGCTTGCGTGCTTATAGTGCGCCAAGATCCCGTTCATTTGATCTTTAACGCGGAGCTTCAATTTCTTGATTGTCTGCTCCTTGAGTTCGTCCTCTGGAGTCACGTGAGGTTTGGACTCAATCTCTTCAACCTGATGTTTCAGATGCGCATGCTGCTCGGCAAGCGTACGGAATTGCTCATTGGTAGAGAGCAGATGCGCTTTCAATTCTTCGTCTTGGGTGTGATGCTCCATGAAAGGGTTCTCCTTTATTGAGAGGCGACGCCGAGTCCGGTTCTGGCTTGTTGGGAGAATCTGGCCCGGTAGATGTGAATGCATTTCAGATTCAGCTTTCACTTACGGCTGGTCACCAGGGGCCATCCGCACTTCAACTATTAGCATTTTTTCATTTGCATGACAATAGCTCCTTCGCGGGGTTGCTGGTAGTACTCCGCGCGACGGCCGGTCGCGACGAAGCCAAAGCTTCCATAAAGCGCCTGGGCAGCCAGGTTCGATTCCCGAACCTCCAGGAAATAAAGGGCGGCATGGCGCAGTTCGTGACGAAGCAGAGTAGTAGCGATTCCCATTCGCCGGAATGGAGGGGCTACGGCAAGGTTCAGGATCTCGCGCTCGGGCAGATCGTTGCCCGATCCGGATTCAGGTCCGGAACCCGAACCCGAGAACGTTTCATGGGAGACCAGGAATCCGACCGGCCGGCCGTCCACTTCGGCAATGGTGCATTCGGCAACCAGAAAATCCTTCGCACGCCAATGCGGATTCGAGAACGACTGATGCTCGATTTCGAGCAAAGCCGGAATATCGTCCTGGGTTGCGGGGCGGATGACCGATTTCACCGAAGCTCGATGCTGATTATTTTGCCTGCCGTATGGCGGACGTCGTCCGTTTGCGCGACATAAGCAACCGAAATCCTGCGGGGAGGCGATTGCGCGCCACAGGCAAGCTTTGAAGTGGCCGCATCAGCCAGGAACAGGTCTAGTACTTTGCCGGAAGTCTGGATTGACAGGCGCGCGCCATGAGACAGGCAATCGACCCGCGTGAGCACACCGCGAACCTTTTTGGAAGCGAGCGAATCCCATGGCACGACGTTGGACGGCTGGCTCCCGCCGGCGGCTGCATCGATGGATTGATTGGCGGCCAGCTCGGCGGCGCGAATATGGTCAGCTTCGTTATCCTGCGCCTTCTGGTCGGCCAGATGAACCGCATCGCGTTCACGGCGGCGCTCGTTTTCAGCGGCATCCAGGCGCTGCTGCTCGGAATCGAGGCGCGCCTGGTGGATGTGGTCGCGTTCGGCCTGGGTTGCGGCAGAGCTTTCGGCTCGCAGCCAGGAACCCTGGGCGGCCGAGGCATGGCCGTTCGCAGTCTCGACGTGAGCAAGTTCCAGCCAGTAGTTCGTCGCGCGGGGATCCAGTTGCACGGCCTTTTTAAGCAGATCTTCCTTTTCGGCGGGATTCGTGGAAAGGCCGGCCTGCAGGAAAATCGGCTCACCCCAGAGCGGATTCAGTTGAGCGGCCTTTTTGAGCAGCGGAAGAGCTTGCGAAGGTGGCAGGTCTTTCGCCTGGGCGACATACGCGGGAGCTTGGTTGCCGCCCGCCTGCATTACATCCTGCAGGCTGCCTTCTAGCGAATGTTGGCCAAAGTCGCGTTTAGGATCGAGCGGCCGGCCGGAAACAGATACGGGCTGCCAGTTGCCCGAGGCAAGGTTAGCGGCGGCCTCCTGCTCCAGCACTTTGGAATCTTTGCCGAAGGCGTTCTGCTCGGCGACCTGCACGGAACTGTTGGTCTTAAGAGTGGCCAGAAAGATGTGAAAACTGGAGCCGTATTCGAATTTGGTTGCGAGCAGTTGTATGCGAGCCCAGGCGAGATCGGGGTGAGCAGGCGTCCCGCCCCAGGTCACACGGCTTCCATGCGCTTCGAGGGTGTCGAAAAGCGCCCGTAGACCGGATTCGACTTGGGACGGGAGGCGCGGTGTATTGGCGTCGAGCAGGATACCGGCGACCTCTCCGAGCGGCATGCGTGCTTTGGGCTGTGCGATCAGCACATACTGCCCGTTTTGCCAAACGAACTGCACTTGCTCCGGCTTCGTACCGTTATTCTTGCTCGTCAGAACAACGCGCATCGGCCAGAGGCTCTGTAAGTCCTGCGATTCCAATAAGCCGCCCAGCACCCAGCGAACCTGTTCGAGCTGAGTAAGAGCTTCGCGGGCCGCACCGGTATCGCTGTCGGTAACGACAGAAAAGGGTCCGATATTGAGTTCCGTCCAACGGTCTTTCGCTGATGCGAGAAGCGCACAACAAAAAAACGAAACGAAGCCAATTCGCGATAGGGAAGCGATCTTCAGATGCTCAATTTTATCGTGTCGTGGAGTGGCCGGGCCTGTCCGGACATTATTCGTAGCGTAAGGACACCACAGGGTCGACGCGGGTGGCGCGCCGGGCAGGAATCAGGCAAGCGATCGTTCCGATGGCCGCGATCACCAAGATCACACCGATCATGGTTAGCGGATCGTGCGGCTTTACGCCCCACAATTGGCTCGCAATAAGGTTGTTCAGGAAAAGGCTTGCGACAACCCCGACGGCCAATCCGATAGACACGAGCAGGGTGCCCGTACGGAGCACGATGAGGAAAACGTTTTGCTCGGTTGCGCCAAGCGCCATCCGGATTCCAATCTCATGAGTCTGTTGCGATACCGTGTACGCGAGCACGCTGTATGCGCCAATGGCGACGAGGATCAGACCGATTCCGGCGAAGATCGACAGAATGGTGAGGGTAAACTCCGGGCCTGAGTAGGAAAACGATTTCAGGTAGCCTTTCATCGTCCCGGTGAGTGTCAGGGCGACGCTGCGGTCCACCGCCCAGATCTCGCGGCGCACGGCATTTTCCAGCGAGAGGGGAGCGACAGCGGTCCGGATGAGGATGCCGCGCTCGTAGAAGCCGGTGAGCGTGTAGGGAATGAATACTTCCGGAATGACCGGCTCCTGAATACCCTGATTCTTGGCATCACTGATAACGCCCACGATCGTAAAAGATGGATCCTTCACCGGGTCCGGAATTGTGCCGAGATCCTTGAGGACAATCTGGCGGCCGATGGGGTCGTCCTTTCCGAAGAACTTTTTAACCAGAGTCTGATTCACGACTGCGACGTGGCGTCGATCGGAGACCTCCTGTTCCGTGAGCACACGCCCGCGGAGCAGCTTGAGGCCCACGGTCGGGAAATAGCCCTCACTGCAAAGCTGATAGATTGCCCTCCATTTATCGGAATGCGATTTGCCGGGCACGTCTGCTTCGCTTCCAATGCCTCCATAGGGAGGAAGAGTGCTGGTTTCAGTCGCGGCAATGACGCCCGGCAGAGTCTTGAGACGCTGCAACAACTGCTGATAAAAATGCTGCACTTGGGCGGCGTTCTTGTAACGGTCTTTCGGAAGCGGAAGGCGAATCACCAGAACGTTGTCGGGGTTGAGTCCTAAGTCGACGGTCTGAAGGGCCACCATCGTTCGCATGAGCAGTCCCGCCCCGGCGAGCAAAATCAGCGATAGTGCGATCTCGCTAATAACGAGCAGCTTGCGCAAACCGCCGTGACGGAAACCGCCGCTCACGCCTTTGCCGGAATCCTTCAGAGGTTCGGCAAGCTGCTTTCGCGAGGCATGGAGGGCGGGCGCCAATCCCGCGATAAACGTGGTGAGCGCGGCGATGGCGAGGCTGAACAACAGGACGCGCCAGTTGAGGGTGATGACTGCTTCTGACGGTATGGTGTTGTCCGGGATCATTAAGACCAGCGCTTTCACGCCCGCATAGGCGAGAAGGCAACCGAGCAGAAGCCCGCCAGTGGTCAGCAATGCGCTCTCGACCAGCATTTGCCGGGCAATGCGCCAGCGGCTCGCTCCCAAAGCGGAACGAATCGCGATTTCCTTCTCGCGGGAAGTGGCGCGAGCCAGCAGCATGTTCGCCACGTTCGTACAGCCGATGAACAGTAGCAGGCCGACCGCCGCAAGCAGTGTCAGGAGTGTATTGCGAAAGCGGCCCACCACCATATCGGTGAGGTTCTCGACATGGATATTGAATTTCTCCGGGTAGCGGTCCGGATAGATTTTGGCTAAGCGATGGGTCGCGATTTCGAAATCGTGCTCCACATCCTGCATGGTCACTCCGGGTTTGGGCCGCCCCTGAAGAAAGTAATAGGACCGGTCTGCATCTGGCTCAGCAAGCGCGGGGTCGTGCGGATACCAGATATCACCACCAAAGTAAGTGAATCGCGGCGGCATGATGCCAACCAGCGTGCGCGGCTCATCGTTGAATAAAAATGTCTTTCCGAGGGCGTGCGGATCGCGGTTACAGTACTTTAGCCACATTTTGTAGCTCATGACGAAAACCGGGTGAGCACCGGCCTTGCCATCGCTGGGATGGATTCCTCGTCCGAGGACAGGGTGAATGCCGAGGAACTCGAAGGTGTTGGAGGTAACGCGGACACCCTGGAGGCGCTCGGTTCCCTCACGAGTGGTGTAGAGGACATCCAGATTGTTGATGCCGACCATCTCCGCGAGGGTGTGGGTCTGACGCTTCAGTTCCAGGAACTCAGGGGTAGTGTATGCGCCGCGGCCACCATTCCCGCTGTGTTGCAAGTCATGGACTTGCACGGAGAGAATGTGCTCGGCATCGCGGTACGGAAAGGGCTCGAAGAGCACATTTTCGACTACGCTGAAGATCGCCGTTGCAGAACCGATTCCGAGGCCAAGCGCCACGACGGCCATAACCACGAAGCCCGGCTGTTTCCGGAAACCGCGCAGGCAATAACGGATATCCTGGCCGACGCTCGTCATGATTGGTTGAGACGGACTACGAGGTGCAAAGTTCCTCAAGAAAAGATAAAAATCGAGAGCTATACCGGCGATTCAGTGGCAACCGGCAGATTAGGGCACGTAAGGCGGTAGGGTTGTTTCGAAAGCCAGCGGGACCATTCCTCGTGAGACAGGTTCCGAGTAAGCCGGGCACAGGCTTGGTCGCGCAGATCGGCCGAACGCCAGAGCCAGACGGCGGCGGAACCTTCGTTGGATCCGGTGAGCAGATACCGGCCGTCCGGACTAAAAGCGGCGCTGCGGAGATAGCCCGCATTGGGGAGCTGCGCTAAAGCTGTGCCGGTGCTGCCATCCCATACCGTGAGATATCCGTGCGTAATGGTTGCGAAGGAAGCGGAGGAAGGAGCGGGAACAATCAGGTCGATATCACCGCTGGCAGATAGCGAGAAACGCCGCTTGCCGGACGGTATGTCCCAGGCTTGCAGATTCTCGTTTTGCGCGGTAAACGCAACGGTGCCAGATGAGTTAAAAGCGATACGAGTCAATTCGGAGGGCAAACGAATGCGGCTGATGCGGGCTTTCCTGGCCACGCTCCAGATATCGACAAAGAATTCGCCGGGCGGTTTGGTCGTTTCGAAGGCCAGTAGCCTGCCGCCGGCGGCGACGCGGAGCAGAGGCGGGAAGTGGCCGTCCAGAGAGGCGATGGGTCGAAGGTCAGGCAAGCTGCGTAGCTGGATATGGTTGCCGTCCTGGGAGGCAAGCAGCTTGCCCGCAGGGTCGATCCGCGTTTCCCCTGCAACATCAGGCAACGGAGTTACCGAAGGTTGGTCAACCTTGATGAGAAATAGTTTGCTGCTCCACAGCGCGACCACATCATTCGAATCGAGAAAAAAGAGTTTATCGATAACGGGAGCGCCGTGGAATTCGATATCGCGAAGAGTAGTGCCGCCGGTTTCAGCGATTCTCACCAGAGGCGACGAGTGGACCGAGGTAGTTCCGATTGCCAAGCGCCGGCCATCCGGGCTGAAGGCAACACAGCGAACATCTGCGGGCAGAAGCAAGGAAACCGGGCGGTCGGCCCGGCGCATCTCGGATATAGAAACGGAACCGTTGACGCCGCCCGCGGCGAAGCGGCGGCCATCCGGGCTGAAGATAACAGCTTCGGCTCCTCCAGGATGCGCAACGCGTTCCAGTTCGGTTCCGGACGGAAGTTCCCAGACACGCGCGGTGCCGTCGTATGAGCCCGTGCCGAGTTTCGTTCCATCCGCATTGAAGGCGACGCCGGCGACAGCCGAGCCGTGTTTCAGTTGAAGGATCTGACGCCCGGTTTCTACGTTCCACACATGGGCCGAATCATCGCCACGCGCCGCGTACGCCAGGAACCGGCCATCGGGACTGAGAGCCGCATCAACAATCCACTGCTGCGGTGTCAGTGTTTCGGACGAAGCGGCATGAGTGGCTTTGAGTAATTGCCGGCCGGTGGCTACATCCCAGACAAAAGCAAAATCACCGTTCGCCGACGCCAAACGCTTACCGTCCCTGCTGAAAGCCAGGTTGAAAGCGGCATCACCGCCGGCCAGCGTGCGAAGGAGTTTACGCTGCATGGGATCGAAAAGTGAAATCACGCCATCGGAAGACAAGGCCGCAATCAGGTTGCCGCCGGGGCTGAAGGAAGCCCAAACGACCTTGTCCGGACATTTGAAATCGGCTATAAGGGCTGAGCGAACGGTGTCGAAAAGATGCACGTGACCGTCGTCGCTAGCTGTAATTAGTTCGTTACCTGTAGGGCCGAATGCGACTTGAGAAACAGACGCATTGAGGCAGATGCGCAGCAATTCCCGGCCGCCGGGAACTGCCCAGATGTGAACAAAGCCATCGCGAGAGCCGGCGGCAAGCAAAGAACCCGTGGAGTTGAAGGCTACGGAAACGGCCGAATTGCTGTCGAGGGAAGCGCTTGGCACGCCGGGGAACTCGAGTTTTGCCGCGGGCTGTTCGTCCGGAGTGAAATAACCGATCACTCTGTGGTGGAGGACATCGATGAGTTGGGTAGCCCCGTCATCGCGAGCCACGGCGAGGATGACGCCATCAGGCGAGAATGCCATGTCGCGAATGCGTTCCATCGGATTCGCGTCTCCAGGCCGGTAAGATTGAGCTTCTGCCGGCAAGAGGGAGACGGCGGCCCGCAGCGCCTGATTTGCTTCAAACGAAGGGTTAAGGCGGTTCGATTCGATAGCCAGAAGCGCAGCCACAGGAGCTTGCTCCGGATTATCGGCGAGGACTTTGACAGAACCGGCGGCGAGGCTAGCGGCGAGATTCTGGAGCGACTTTTGATGGCTCACAAGCGTCTGACGCCAGGCAAAGAGCGCAGCCAGGAGAATCGCGATCAGAGCGGAGGCAGCCAGTGTGCGGGTTTCCCGCCGGATGCGAATATCCGCGCCATCTAGTTCGTCCTTGGGGCGGTTGTGCAGGGTAGAAGCGAGTTGGAGGACGGCCTCGTGAAAGCGCGGCTCGCGCATGCGAAGGCGAGCGGTGCTGTCTCGCGCCCAGCGGAGGTCGAGGAACAGAGGCTCCTCGGGAAAGCAACGGAGCAGGTTTTCCGGGAGAGCGTTCGTGTGCTCCGGCGTGAAGCAGCCGGCAGCGTGATCCCATTTCAGAGTGCCGCCGGTGAGGACGATCAGGATGTGCGATGGCCCATTTTTGCCAACCCAGTATTCCGCCTCCTTCGCCACCCAGGGCGAGGCGGCTGCTTCCGGCGATGCGAACAGGATAAAGAACAACGACTGATCGAGCGCCTCGCGAATACTGGACCACAGAGCGGGATTTACCGCGAGGTTGGTCTGATCTCGAAAAATATGTAAAGCACGCAGCTTGTACCAAGGCTTGGCAAACCGGTGCAAAGCAGATTGCAGCGCGGCCGCAAGTCTGCTGTCGGCGGTATGGCTATAAGAGATGAAGGCGCTGTACGCCATCGGTCCTCACCTGTTCGCTTGCTGCTGCGCCGAAAGCTCGGCCCGGAATGCATGCTCACGCTCCGCAACATAGGCTCGATAACCATCGGGATCTATGAACGGATTGCGGCCACCCGCTCGAAGCCTTTTGAGTTTGTTGTTCATATCGTAATAGGCCCCGTGTGCACCAAGAAAAATGTCGCAAGGGAGACTCGCGAGGACGCGAAACGTTCGTTCGTAATCACTCGCGATTTGAGGATATCGCGTGTTGCCGACAAGCTTGTATCCGGGATTCACGTTCGGACTGCCCACGATAACAACGTGATACGGGTGTCCACCTTCTCTGATTTCCATTGTCCAGGTTGTACACCCTTTCGTATGGCCCGGAGTCAAATGTGCGACCAGCGACATTCCGCCGAGAGTAACGATATCGCCATCGTGTAAGATTCGATCCACCTTTACTGGCGTCCAGTGCTGATGGTACTGAAAGTCTCCTGCGCCGCCGTTTTCGATCTCCGCGGCATCGGCATCCATGACCATGAGCTTTGCTCCAGTCAATTTTTTGGCTAGCGCGCAGCCGGCCGCATGATCGTCGTGCGCATGGCTGATGAGGATGATTTTGATATCCGAAAAGCGGAAACCAAGCTTTTCAACGCTGGCGCGAATGAGAGGCACGGATTGTTCATAGTCCGGGTTGATGAGGATATGGCCCTCCGGTGTGGTTATGAGAAACGAAGCGAGATAATTCGTTCCCACATAGTAAAGATTCGAAATGACCCGGTAGGGAGGAAGAGGTTTATTCCATTGCGGAGTGAAATCGGCAAGCAACACGCCGAGGCAGGCAAAGAATGCCGCGAACGAGTGAGGGCGCATAGCGTCAGTATCGCCGGGGAGTCACCGAAAGTTCTTCTGCGCGGCGCTGCCCTTGAGTTCCTCGCGGATAATTCGCCGCAGCGCATCTTCAATTTTCGGAGCCTTGCCTTCGAGGTACTCGCGGAGTGCTGAATTTATGAGAGTTTGATAACCGACTGGCTCGTCCGACTGCTCGGCAATTTGAAAAAAGCGGTCGATAATGTCCTCATCGAGCCGGATAGTGATTTTTACTTTTCCGGGCTCAAGCGGTGGTTCCGGAAGAATCCGCCCCCGCTTCCCCTTACTGAAATCGTAATTATCTTTCATCTTTGCACCTCGTGCGGATCACTTTCCTGGTCGGCCAGCGTAATCGCCAACCGATCGTCGAAGATGGGAATCGCTTCGAGCATGCGAACGCCATGCTTGCGATAGTTGCGTCCGGCTTTGTCGCGCTCGCCCCACTCGAAGCCCATACTTTTATTGTACGTACAACATGTACGGCGTGGGCCGGCTTCTTGCTTAACGAGTTCCGAGCCTATGCGTGTCGTTGTTCGACGACTTGCTATGTAGTATCCTACTATCAGAATGCTGGAAGTTCGCTCGTTGACGAAATGCTATAGCTCGATACCGGCGATCGATCACGTAAGCTTCGCGGTCGGCCCTGGCGAGGTGCTCGGCTACCTGGGGCCGAACGGATCGGGGAAGAGCACGACGGTGAAGATCATCATCGGGCTGCTGGAGCCGACCAGCGGAACGGTGCTTTTCAACGGCTCCAGTATTCACGACGATCTCGCGGCATACAAGCGCAAGGTCGGCTATGTGCCCGAAGAGGCCAATCTCTATCCGTTTCTCTCCGGCCTGGAATATTTGCAACTGACCGGCCGGTTGCGCAGCCTGCCGTCCCGCGTGATTCAGAAGCGGGCCGGCGCTCTACTCGAAGTCTTCTCGATGCACGCGCACCGCCACACGTCAATATCGACCTACTCAAAAGGCATGCGCCAGAGGATCCTGCTGATCGCGGCACTGTTGCACAATCCGGAGATTCTTGTTTTCGATGAGCCGCTGTCCGGGCTCGATGTAACCTCGGCGCTGATCTTCAGAAAACTGATTTTGGCGTTGAGCAGGGAAGGGAAGGCGATCTTCTACTGCTCGCACGTGCTGGAGATTGTAGAGAAAGTATGTTCTCACGTGATCATTCTTCAAAGGGGCAAACAACTGGCGTATGGATCTGTTGACGAGTTGAAGCGGCTGCAGCAGAGGCCATCGCTGGAGGCGGCCTTTTCGCAATTGATGCAAGAAACGGATGCCGAGGAATCGGCGAACGCAATCGTCGACGCGGTGGTCAACGCATGAACAATCAACGGCGAAGCGCCGGTCTCTCTTCGCCGGGACCGTTCTGGACGTTGGTGGCGCATTTTGTGCGGCGCATTCTATCGAGTGAGACCGAGCAGGCTGGCGGGGCGCTCCACCCGAGTCTGGGAGCCGTTCTGGCAATACTCGCGTCGCCTGGCGCGTTCGCATCGATCCTGCTCGCCGACAAATACTCTCCGCTATTGCAGTGGCTGCGGCATCAACATCTTGATCCGTACCGGGCCTCGGTTTCCGACGAATACTTTTTCGTTGTGATGTCGATGACCATAACCGGGCTCATTATGATCTTGCGCTGGAACCGGCTGTTTCCCGATCGCAGGGACTTTTGGAACCTCGCTCCGCTGCCGATCGAGATCCGCAACATCTTTCTGGCAAATTTTCTGGCTTTGTTCGGGCTTGCGCTGCTGTTCGCCATCGACGTGAATGCCGCCTCCGCATTTCTCTTTCCGGCTATCGTCTCGCTGAGTGGCCACAGCTTCGGTGTGTTCCTTCGATTGGTAATCGGCCACGCAACCACCGTAATGGCCGCAAGCCTGTTCAGCTTCTTCAGCATTTTCGCGCTGGCCGGATTGCTGATGCTGCTTGTTCCTGCGCGATTGTACCGGCTTGTTTCCATCTGCACTCGTTTGGTTCTGGTGGTTGCTCTTCTGACCGAGTGTCTGGCGAATCTATTCTTTCAGCTATTTGCAGGACGCGTTCCGGTCGAATCCGCGGCCTATCTGAAATTTCTGCCATCCTTTTGGTTTCTCGGCTTGTACGAAAGCATTTTGGGTATTGCGAATCCAGCCGCGGCCATCTTGGGGAACCAGGCGCTGCTATCGCTTTGCACGGCTATCCTTGTGGCCATTGCTGCCTATTCGCTCTGCTACCGGCGGCATTTTCTTCGGCTTCCGGAATCATTGGAAACGATTGGGAGCAGCACCCGACGTTTTCGTGTTTCGTTGCCGGAAAGCTGTTGGGCGCTCTTGTTCCGGTCGCAATTTGAACGCGCGTGCTACAGCTTCGCCCTGAAGGTTCTGACGCGCAGCGAGCAGCACATTATGTTCTTTGGAGGGTATCTCGGCATCGGACTGGTGATTGTTGCACAGGCAGCCGCCGGCAGCTTCAACCAACCTGGACAGACTTCAGTTCCGGGCTCCGGGTTGATAGCGGTCCCCCTGATGCTCGCGTTCTTTTTGATAAGCGGGCTGCGGTTTGCCTTCGATATCCCCGCCGCGTTAGATGCGAATTGGATTTTCCAAATCGCGGTCCCGAACCCACCGCCAGAACCGCGCGCAATCGCCCGCAAGCTGATGTTGATGGCAACTTTGCCTTGGGAAGTGCTTGCCTTGTTCCCCATCACAGTGCGCCATTTCGGATGGGCCGTTGCAATCGGTCATACCGGCACGGTGATCGCATTTACTCTTCTGTTTATTGAACTGGTGCTGGTTCGATTTCGAAAGCTGCCATTCACATGCAGCGCGCAGCCCGAGCTGAAGCAACTGTTATTGCGTATTTTCGGCTCAATCTTTGCGGTCCTGGTAATCGTGCCGGCGCTTGCCGGAATTGAACATTGGATGCTGATCGCGCCGTGGCGATTTACAGGTCTTGCGATGGCGCTCCTCCTCGCCTGGTACCTGGTGCGACGGTACCGCCTGGATATGATTCCGATGGATCGGACTCTAACGTTTGAAGACCGGCCGCCGGCCGCGTTCGAACTTCTGAAGCTGACATAGAGGTGTAGAATCCTATATAGGTATTTATGAGGGATCCAATTAACCTGTCTCATACCGCAGCGTTGATTCTGCAAACCATTGATCAGGGCTGCAGTTATGGATTCGACATTATGGATGCCACTGGACTGCCGAGCGGCACCGTTTATCCGGCTCTTCGGCGCATGGAAACAGACGCTCTAATTTCCTCGCAATGGGAATCGGAGAAGAAAGCCGCGGCCGAGCAGCGCCCCGCTCGCAAATACTATCGGGTTACCCGTATCGGGTCGGAAGTACTCGAGCGATCACAGAAACGGTATCCCCTGCTGGGGAGATTGCAGGCGACGAAATCCCGCCGGTGAGGTCACATTATGCTACCGGAGCCCAAGCGCCCGTTTTCGCTGCGCTGCTGCGCTGTGATGATTTCGATCGCCGCACGATTCGTGCCCGCACGCCAGCGGCATGATTGGAAGCAGGAGTGGCTGGCCGAGATCTGGCATCGGTGGCAATTTCTATTCCACGCTGGAGAGTGGAACCGGGGTGAAGCGGTCCGGCTGATTCGTAACTGCTTAGGCGCGTTTCCGGATGCGGTCTGGCATCTGACTTCGCAAGATAAAATTCAGGACGGTGTCCGTGAACGCCTTCGCTCGCCCTGGACGTGTCTGGCAGCGCTCGGCGCATTGCTTATGATGCTGGGGATAGCCAGCTCCGGCTTTCCAGCCACGCGGACTCTGTTTGCATCGCTGGGAAACAGGGCTTCTGGCCGGCTCGTTTTCATCTGGCTGCACCCAAGCGCCGGAGGCGGCGATCAAGGCTTACCTTCGGATTTGGCTCCCGCCTGGCGTCGCCAGAGCCGGCTGCTGGATAGCGTGAGCGGATTTTTCACCGGCCATCAGCTAGTCCGTTCGGCAGCAACCAAACCTGCCAGACTCCTGGTGATTACGACCGAAAGCACGCTGTTCGAGACCTTGCAGGTCCGGCCGGCACTCGGCTCGTTGGCGGCCCGGGATGGGGTCGTGTTGACAAACTCCGCATGGCGATCTCTGTTCCACGATGGACGTGCCGTGATCGGCTCTGCTATCCGGATTGGAGGCGAATCGTACCGGGTGACGGGCGTACTTCCAGCAAGCTTTCGATTCCTCACGCGTCAGCCCGCCATCTATCTCATGAGGCCTTTTATTGCTGCCTATCCTGCGACCTCCGTCATGGTAGTGGCGCGAGTGAAGCCCGGGGTATCGAGCGACAGGTTGGATCGGGAGCTCACAAAAATTGCGGAAGACGCCACCTACTATTTCTTCAAATCTGAATTACGCTATGCGTCCTTGAACAGCGCCATCTGGACGCCTGCACGCGTGTTTGGGATTGCACTCTTCGTGAGCGGACTATTTGTGATCGCGGGATGCAAGGTCCGCTTGCGGCGGCTGCGTCTTGCTTTCCGATCGAGCAACCGGCAGGCGAGCATCAGGCGGGCATCGTTTTTTGCAGGTAAGGCGGCGCTTGTTCTGGTATTGATTTTCGTTGCGGGTTTGGAATGGAGCCGGCCCGAATCGGCGATCGTTTTCGGATCACAAGATCCCGCCAATGGTCCGTTTCTCATGTGGCTTTACATACTGGCGTCGATGGGCGCTCTGACGTGGTCGCTGGCGGACCAGCGCGCCCGCTGCCGTGTTTGCCTGCGCCTGTTGTGCTTCCCGGTCCGGATCGGCTGTCCTGGATGCCTGCTGCTCGACTGGTCCGGCACGGAACTGCTATGCACAGAAGGACACGGGGTTCTTCACGTGCCTGACTTGGCTCCGAGTTGGGATGAAGAATCGGACCGCTGGATCTCGCTCGATGAATCGTGGCAGGAACTGTTCGCGCACGGCAGGTGAGGCTAACCGGTTCGCCGGCAGACTGCTCCTTAGCGAAAGACCTTCGAAACAGGAGTAAAGCTGGTCACAAGCTGCAATTCGAGTCTGCGGTCGTTTGTAGACGGCCAGTACCAGCTGTCTTCAGACCACGCCATGCCGCGCGTCCAGTTAAATTCGAACTTCAGAAGCTCAACCCTGCTGAAACGATAGCCGCCCCCGATTTCATAGACCTGATGATCGCCGGTGAGGCGATTCGCGCTGATTCCCGAATCATCTCTGATGCGTCCGAAGTGGAAGGCAGTGGCGCGTGCCGCGACAAACACCCGCGGAGAAAGGTTGCGTTTCGCCTGCAGATACTGACTGGTTTCGGAAGGAGAGATCACGAACCCTGGCAAGTCGAATCGAAACTGCTGCCATTCGCCTTCAAGCGACCATGGTCCTCGCGCCCACGCGGCATCCAGGCCAATGCCCGATGCCAGAAAATTTCCGATACCGGCTCCTGCGGGAAGATATGGGCGAAGGGTTCTGTCCAGATAGGGGCCGCGAAATCCGGATGCGCCCAGGTGGAGACCGCCCGGAACTGTGTACCCGGCTCCGGCGGTCCATTGAGCAAACTGGCTGCCGGATGTCAGCGGATGTGGATTTGCCGGTGAACTATTCGTAACTTGGACGCGAGCATCAAAACGAGCCACCGAGAGGTCCGCCTCTACGGCGGGAAGACCATAGAGCGTTACGGGAAGCTGCCCATAACGTTCGGCTTGCGAACCGCCGCAGCCAAAAGCGACATCACCATCGTAATCCTGGCGTAACAGATCGGGGACTCCGCACGGACGCTGGTCCGGCCGGAGCGGCAGGTTGGCAATGTAGGAAGCGGGAGCGTCGATGAGCGGCATGGCCGCGTCATCATATTGCATCGGGAACAAACCAAAAGCCGAGCTCAGTTGACCGGCCTTGATCAGCAGCGACACGTGGGAAATCCGGGTTGTATACCCGGCGAAAGCCTGCGTCACGCGCGCGTTGACCTCGCGGACTTCGTAGGGACCGGGCGGGTAGCTGAAATATCCGGACGAATACGCTTCGATGGTGGAATAGACGAACCAATGAGGTCCAAGCTTCAGAGCCGGGGATATGACTGCCCTGAATCCGCCGGTTACAGAATTGCGGCCGGGATCGCTCGAGCCGTCGGGGGTGTAAGCCGCATCGCCGCTGACCGCGACCGGAACGGAAATACCGGAGGCTGCCTCCTGGCCAAGAGCACAGAGACCGCCGGCAAACAGGCACACAGCCGCGCGCAGAGGATGAATCAACATGGACGAGCCGCGCCTTTCGAGACAGAAGCCAGTACGGCCTCGGACTCCACGACCGGAAGGCTCAGCGTGAACCAAAACGTAGACCCGGCATCCGGATGGCTGCTGAATCCAATCTGGCCGCCCATTAGCTCGACCAGTTGTTTTGAGAGCGCCAGGCCCAGACCGGTCCCGCCTCGTTTGCGGGTGAGAGATCCATCCACTTGGGAAAATTTTTGGAAGATGAGATCGTGCGTATCCGGGGCAATGCCGATACCGGTGTCCCGCACGTTAAAGGTCAGAAGCGCATTGTCGGCGCTCCGATCGCATTTTACGCCGATCTGAACCCGTCCTTTGTCCGTGAATTTCACGGCGTTACCCACCAATTCCATAAGGACCTGCCGGATGCGTCCGCAGTCACCGATGAAGTTTTGAGGAACAGAGGAAGGATAAACAGTTTCGATCCCGATCTGCTTTTGCTCAGCCTGTAGGCGCACGCCGGCGGCTACGTCGTTTACCAGCTGCTGAAGCTGAAATGCGCTCTCAGACAACTGCAGCTTATGCGCTTCCAATTTGGAGAAATCGAGGATGCCGTCGATGAGCGTGAGCAGAGACTCAGCCGAACCTCGCGCTGTAGCGGCATATTCTTCCTGCTCCGCGCTGAGAGGAGTACCCAGGAGAAGATCTGTCATGCCTAGGACGCCGTTCATAGGCGTACGCAGCTCATGGCTGACATTGGTCAGAAACTCGGTCTTCAGGCGGTTGGCCGATTCGGCAGCGTGCATGGCGAGTTCGAGTTGACGGCGCGACCGGCGTTCGGCATCGCCTACCCGATTGAAGGCATTCACGAGCGAGTCCAGCTCATAGGCGCCTTTGTTTAGGGCCAGGCGTTCCGGCATCTGACCAATTGCTTCGCTCCGTTTAAGCTGTGCAACCAGGCTGCGCAGCGGTCGTGATACCGAGCGAGACGTGACCAGCATGCAGAACAGCGCCAGCACAGCTCCGCCGAGCCCCACCTGGATCAGCGCTCGCATGAACGCGGCATTGAACTCGCCTAGCAGCTTATCGAGAGAGCGCAAACCGAGGAGCCGGTACTGATCTCCAAGTTGCGTGCGCTCCAGTTGGGAAGCAATGAAATGCTCTCCCCGGACAGTGATTTCGCAGCTCAGCTCCGGCCGGCTGCACACCTGGTCTATCTGGCGCTCAAGACTGCTGTTCCAGCCAGACGGGAAGGTGGACAGCACGACGCGACCGGCATGCATCAAAACCGCGCCACCGCCTAAAGGCAGCGCATTGAGATCGAATTTTCTTCCGAGCGTGAGCACCGCAGCCGTTTCCATATCGATGTTGATCGGCAGGGATTCGAGCTGATACAGGACGTGCTGGATCTCGGCTGCGCCCGGCTTCAGTGAGAGCGATGGAAGCGCCGTGAGCGGGGGCGCATCGGGAGAGACAACAGCGGCCAATGTGTGCCCGCGCAAGTCCGAAACCGCGACGAAGTCGTATCCTGTTGAACTTTGGAGCTCGCGCAATTGGACCTCAATGGTTCGGCGGACCTGGTCCGTTGCCGCGGGATTTCCGCGAGCCTCCGGAAGGAGCCCAACGGACGCCTTCACGCCGGCGCTATCCGCAAGTTGGGCGAGCAAGCTGGAAGTTCGCCGCGAATATTCGATGCTGGCATGGTTCAGCAGCACATCAGATTCCTGCAGAGCTTCGCGAAGCTCCCGCCTGACGCCCTGCTGCACAGCGCCATTTAGCGCGAGGAAACTTGCAGATAGGGCAAGGCAAACCGGCACGAAAGAGAACAGGAAAGCGCGGGTGCTGAGAGAAAAGCGCAGCATCCGGTCAATTCTCCAGATCTTCGTGCGGAAGGGTGATGTTCAGGCGGAGGGGAGCATTTTCCGGAACAACGATTTTCCTTCGAAGCAGACCGAGGGTCTTCTGCCAAACGACAAGTTGATAGTTCCCGGGCGGGACCACTGGCCAGGAGAAGTCTCCATTCCGATCCGGCTTTCCGAACCAGGGGCTGGAAACGACCACAATCACGGCGTGCATGCTTGAGTGGATATGGCAGTACACTTGAACAACGCCGGGCCGCGCGAACCGCACTTTACGGCTCTGTCCTTTCGGGTAATATCCAAGATCGAAAGATTGCGTCCTGGAGAGCGAGAAGATGTTGTGAAAGATGGGATCGGTATTGGGGAACTCCACAGTCGACCCGATCGGAAGGATCAAAAGCGCAGGCTCGAATCGCCGGTCTCGCTGTTCCATGATTGCAACGGCAGGGGCAGCCGGTTCAAGCGGCTTGTCCGGCTCCAGCCAGACCGCAATTCGCTCAAACTCGCTTGTTTTTTGATCCTGGGTAGAAGTTTCCTGGATCGCCATGCCGCGCAAACCGTACACGGCAGGCACCAGATTCCTGGCGCTGATGCTTTTCCCGATGGTGATTTTCCCCGAGACCTCTCCAGCGGCAGCGGTGTGTGAGACTACACAGGCGAAAGCGAAGGCGGCGAAAATTTCGCGGGTCATCACAACACGTCCTACTGTTTGTTATCGGCAGCGATTTCGAAATACATTAGGCCGTTAGCGGGTGCGGAATACGAGAACGCGATTCGACGGGCAAGAGCTGACTGCAAGTTCTAGTGTTGCGCTGGTTACGTTCCGTGTATGCTTTACTAACAGGGAAGTAGAAAGCACAATGTCTGGTCGAAGTCTTGGCCGTGGAATCTGCACCGGTTCGGTGCTGCTGTTGACGCCTTTGGTATCTGGTCAGCAGACGCAAACCGGTGTGCGGAACGTACCCGTTCACTTGGAAGTAGCGGCCGGAACGCCCCTCCGGCTGTACATCACGAAGCGCGCCAGCTATCGTTTGGGGGATCCGGTTGAGGCCAGACTCGCGGAACCGGCATGGTCTTTCGATAGAATCGTCATCCCGGCGGGCGCGGTAGTCAAAGGCGAGGTCACTGAGCTGGACCCGGAGCCTAAGTTGCTTCGTGCGATGGCGATGATACGCGGCGATTTCACGCCGCTGAAAACCGCTAAGATCTCCTTCACAAAGGTGATTTTGCCCAGCGGAAAATCGCTCGAACTCGATGCTGAGCCCTCGACCGGTCTCGATAGCATATACGATCCGACCCAGGCGGCGAAGAACAACAAGAAGAAGAGGGCAACGACGAGAGATCCGAACAGCCGGAGTTCGAAATTGTTCGCCTTTGCCAAGCAGCAGGCGGAAGGGCAGGCCAACACAAGGACGCGCGGAATGATCGGCCTGGTGCGCGGGCCGAACAGGCGTGAATGGCTGGAGAGCCTGCTCTGGTCGAAGCTGCCGTATCATCCGCAGTGGTACCGCTCCGGAACGCGTTTCGATGCTGTCCTGGAAAAGCCGATTGATTTCGGGATGGCTTCGGTTCCCGCTACGAGTCTGGAGGAAATTGGGACTCAGCCAGCGTTGAACAGCCCGGCAACAGTGCGATTTCTAACTACCGTCAACTCGGAAAACAGCGAGATAGGGGAGCCGGTCACCGGTGAATTGTCGCAGCCGCTGTTTTCTGCCGGCCACCAGTTGATTCTGCCTCAAGGCACGCTACTGACCGGCAAGGTTACGATGGTACGCCGCGCGCGCATGTTCCATCGGGGCGGACAACTCCGGTTCGCCTTCGATAACGTGCAAGTTCCCAGCGTTGCAGGCGCGGAGGTGGCCCGTAATGAGCGGGCACGGGCCGAACTCACGGCAGCGGAAGAGAGCCACGGTGCTCTCAAAGTGGATTCGGAGGGTACGGCCAAGGCGGCGGAATCAAAGACCCGATTCTTGCGGCCGGTTATCGCGGGCTTGATCGCGGCGAAGTCGATGGATAACGACGCGGGTAAACAGACGGCCTCCAGTACGACGAACGGAAATCCTGTCGGCAGTTCGCTGGGCGGCTTCTCCGGGTTTGGCCTGTTCGGAACGGTGGTCTCGCGCGTTGCGCCCGCTGAAGTCGGCAGCGCATTCGGCTTTTACGGCCTGGGCTGGTCGGTATTCTCAACGGTTATTTCGCGGGGGAAAGAAGTGGCGTTTCCCAAGAACGCCGCCATCGCCATCCGCTTCGGTGCACCCGCAGGACGGCGATAACCGCCGTCCGTAGAATTAGGGTTGGGATGCAAGGGCCGCCCCTGGCAAACACCCGAGTTATTCTTCAGTAGGAGAGGAAAGACATTAAATGTGGAGTGATCGAAAACCCCAAGATGCCGCTAAGGCAAATCCACCCGATAACAGAACGAGCCGGGGCCCGGTTGAATCGCCGAATGTGGCCGTCATCGGCAGAGGAATGATCATCCGCGGCCAGGTAAGAAGCGGAGAGCATATTCAGGTAGATGGTGAGATTGAAGGCGGACTTCAACTCCCGGGCTACGATCTCACAGTGGGAGCACAAGGCAGAGTGCGGGCGGATGTCGCCGCGCGCCAGGTGGATGTCGCGGGTATCATCGACGGAAATGTCGATGCAACCAAAAAGATCACCGTCCGCAAGGGCGGGCGCTTACTCGGCGACCTCAAAACGCCTGGCATTGTCATTGAGGACGGAGCTTACTTCAAAGGCAAGATCGAAATTGTGAATAGCGAAGGGGAGGAAGACGCCAATTCGATTGCGGCGGCTTCCGCGCCGAAGAAAGCAATGGCTGGGGCGTAGAACGGGTCCCCCTTAAAGCATCGTAATGTTCGTGACGCGGACGGTGTCTCCGTCGATGTCGCCGGTCACAACTACCTTTAGGTTGTCCTTATCGGGGGTGTTCCGCAGCAACTGCAGAATGTGCTGATTCCCCGGGTCGTCCAGCCGATAGAATTTCTTGTCGTCAGTAAGCAATCCGTAGGCCGGCCTCCGGTAGTTCTTCATCAACGAACACCGGCGGTTGTCCTTAAATGTTTTTTCGCGCCCATTCTGGACCATTTGCTTAGCGCATTTCCAATCGACCACCAGGCCCTGTAACTCGGCTCCTGATAGGGCGCCCGAAATACCCAATGTCAGAAGAAAAACCGAGAGTGTTCTAAGCATTTTCCCGTTGGATGCATTCTGGCACACGCGCATAGCGCGTTTTCACTTTTACCGGGCTTGAGCGCCAAAATAATTAGGAACTTTACTATTTCCTGCGAATCGAATGAGATGTGCTGGAGGATCGCCGGGAAACGTATTACCACAATCGCGTGCGCGAGGCCGGTCCACAGTACGCGGGCTTTGATCTGCCGTCCGTAGAAATGGCGCTGAGCCTCCTCTATACCTACGACGTGATGCTGCAAATCCTGGGCCGCTCGATGTCCGAATACGGGCTCTCGAAATCGACGGTCAACGTTCTAATGCTGCTGCGGCACGGGCCGCCCGAAGGGATGCAGCTTCATGAAATCGGAGAGCTTCTATTAGTCAGCCGCGCAAATGTTACCGGCCTTATCGATCATTTGGAAGAGAAAGGCTACGTGAACCGGGTTGTCGACGAACAGGATCGCCGGGCGCGATACGCGCGCATCACCAGGAAGGCTGAAGTTCTGCTGGATGAATTCATGCCGATCCATTACGGGAGAATGAAGACTTTGCTTCAGGATCTGTCGAGTGAAGAGAAGCAGGAGGCACTCCATTTATTGAAAAAGATCCGCAGTAGCGTGCATGCGCATGCCGCGGAGAGCGAGGCCCAGAGATCTATAGCTTGCCCGACAGTTGAATAACGAGGGAACACGACGAGGTTATGCCAGAGGTACAAGAACAGCAGGAAGGCCAGAATCAGGATCAGCAGAAGAGGCGCGAGGAGCAGCACTCCGAAAACGAGTCGTCCAGGCGAAAGAAGCCGGCCGATCCTCGCCGGAAACGCGCTATCCGCTTTATCATTCTGGCGCTGGTTGTTGTAGGCATCATCATCGCGATCCCGATCTACGCTTATTACTCGGTACGCGAATCCACCGACGACGCGCAAGTGGACGGGCACGTTGTTCCCATCAGCCCGCGTATTGCCGGCACAATTCTGGCTGTCTTGGTGAATGATAATCAACAGGTCAAGGCCGGGCAGGAGCTTGTGCGGCTTGATCCCGCCGATTACCAGGTAGCGCTGGAACAAGCTAAGGCGCAGCTCGCCACCGCGCAGGCGAACACAGCGGAGTCAATCGCGAACGTACCCTTGACCAGCATCAATACACGTTCCCAGGTGAGCACGAGCGCAAGCCAGTTGGAAGAGAGCCAAGCCGCGGTTGCCGCCGCCCAGCAGGCTGTGAATGCGGCTCGCGCCCGGCTCAACTCGACTAACGCGACTCTGGCGCAAAGGCAGGCCAGTCTGGTGAAAGCTGAGAAAGACCTGGTGCGCTTTCAGGACCTGGTATCGAAGGATGAGATTTCGCGGCAGGATTATGATGCGGCAGTGGCCGCTTCTCAATCGAACGCGGCCCAGGTTGACTCCGCGAAGGCGGACATCGTTGCTGCGCAGCATATGCTCGACCAATCCATCGCCCAATTGAATCAGGCCAAAGCGCGGCTTTCCACTGCCCAGATTCAGCGGAGGCAAAGCCAGGAGGTGCGTCCGAAACAGGAGGCGGTCAGTGAGGCCCGCTATAAGCAGGCGCAAGCGCAGGTGCAGCAAAAACAATCCGACATTGATCAGGCTCAGTTGAACCTGGGATACACCGTTGTGCGAGCTCCGGTAGATGGCATCGTGAGCCGAAAGAATGCGGAACCGGGGATGCAGGTTTCGCCCGGCCAGCAGATTATGGCACTGGTCCCGCTGGATGATGTTTGGATTACGGCGAACTTCAAAGAGACACAGTTGAAGAGTATGCGGGTGGGGCAAAAAGTCGAAATTTCGGTCGATACGTATGGTGGCCGCAAGTATCGCGGTCACGTGGACAGTATCGCGGCGGCTTCCGGAGCCAAGTTCAGTTTGCTGCCACCTGAAAACGCCACCGGGAACTATGTCAAAGTTGTTCAGCGCATCCCGGTGAAGATTGTACTGGAGCCCGGCGAGAATCGCGATCATTCGCTGCTGCCCGGGATGTCCGTAGAGCCGACGGTGCTGCTGAACAGCGGCTCCAACAACGCATATTAACTCCCGTCATGCCTACGGGTACTGAGAATGCGCGGTCGCCGGCAGCAGGCGGGCGGGGCGATGCCCAGCCTCAATGGACGCCGAAGTTCAATCCATGGCTGATCGCGTTAACCGTAACGCTCGCCAGCTTCATGGAAGTGCTGGACACGAGCATTGCCAATGTTGCGCTGCCGCACATCGCAGGCGGCTTGTCAGCTACCGAAGACGAGGCGACCTGGGTCCTTACCTCTTACCTGGTTTCAAACGCGATCGTGCTGCCGCTTAGCGGGTGGTTCTCACTGCTGCTAGGCCGCAAGCGTTTCTACATGACTTGCGTCGCGCTTTTTACGCTTAGTTCATTCCTGTGCGGAATCGCGCCCACCCTGGGCTTACTAGTTTTCTTCCGGGTTCTTCAGGGAATTGGGGGCGGCGGCCTGCAGCCCAGCGAGCAGGCGATTCTTGCCGACACCTTTCTGCCCCAGCAGCGAGGCATGGCGTTTGCGATTTATGGAGTCGCAGTTGTTACGGCGCCGGCTATCGGTCCCACACTGGGGGGCTGGATTACCGACAACTTCGACTGGCGCTGGATCTTCTTTATCAACATCCCGGTGGGCGCACTCTCTCTCTTTCTGACGAGTTTCATGCTCGAAGATCCGCCCTACCTGCTGAAAGAGCGCCTCGAAAAGCTTAAGACAAAGCTTCGAGTCGATTATTGGGGCATCATCTTTGTCGCGCTGGGACTCGGTTTTCTGCAGATCCTTCTGGATAAGGGAGAGCGCGATGACTGGTGGTCGTCGGGATTCATTCGCTTGTGCGCCCTAATTTCGGCAGCGGGATTAATTCTGGCCGTGTACTGGGAGTTTAAGCAAAAGGATCCGGTGGTCGATCTCAGCCTGCTCAAGGAGCGCAACTTCGGGATCTCTGCGTTCCTTATGTTCATGGTCGGCGTGGTACTGCTTGGCAGCACCGTTCTGATCCCCCAATATTTGCAATTGGTGATGGGCTACTCAGCCACATTGGCCGGTCTTGCCATATCACCCGGAGGCCTGCTTGTGATGTTCATGCTTCCGTTTGTCGGGTTCCTGTTGAGCAAAGTGGAGGCCCGGTGGTTAATTGGCGTGGGTCTGCTTATCACGTGCGTCTCCCTCATTCACATGACGAACTTCGATACCTACATGGATTTCAAGTACGCCGTCATTGCCCGTTGCTTCCAGGCAGCCGGACTGGCATTTCTGTTCGTGCCAATCAACACGGCGGCTTATGCTTTTGTTCCACCAACAAAGAATAACGCCGCATCAGGTCTTATCAACCTTGCGCGGAACATTGGAGGGAGTCTGGGGATTTCGCTTGTGACAACTTTGCTCAATCGCCGCGCGCAATTTCATCAGTCACGCCTGACCGAGCACGCATCAGCGCTCAATCCGAATTTCAATCATGCGCTTCACTCGGCAACTCAGGCCCTGGGGACTGCCGGCTCCGGAAACGGGGCGTATGCGCTGATCATGCGGAGACTGCAACAGCAAGCGGTGACGCTCTCTTACATAGACTGCTTTTGGGTTATGGGCATTGCGTTCGGGGTCTTGCTGCCGTTGGTTTTCGTGATGAGAAGGACGGAACCGGGCCGGGCGATGGCCGGGCACTAACATTAATCACGATCCGGTGGCTGCTCATCGCACCGTGCGCAAGCGGGTTCCCGGTTTCATTGCTCCGAGAGAAACCGCAGAATATCGGCCATGACGCGCGGGCCTTGATCGGTTTGGAACAGCCATTGGGCGTGGGCAGAGCCTTTTAGAATAATCAGCTCTTTGGGCTGCGGGGCCTTCTCGTACTTTGCACGAATGCCGGGCAGCCGCAGTCCGCTTCCGCTGGTGTCGCCACGGGCCACTAGGAACAGGGCTGGTGCTTTGATCTCTTCCGCCGGACCGTAGGGGGCTGCCGCCAACAAGACCAATCGATTGATTTCACCTGATTGAGAGTGGATTGAAGCATCGGCGGCGGCGCTGCCGCCCATACTGCCTCCGACCACCGACACAGTTTTCGCGCCGTGCTCTCTCAAGTAATGAACGGCGGCAAGGACGTCGATGTATAGTGGAGCGCTGAGAGGATCGGCTTGACCAGGGCCTCGGGACTTGCCGTAGCCGCGGAAGTCGATTGCTAGTACGCGAAATCCGGCTGCTGTAAGCGCCCGCGCCTGCTCGCGCCAGCTCTCTTTGTTGAACTGCCCGCCGTGAGCCAGCACAACACTGCGATTACCGGTTCCGTACAGATCGGCATAAATTAGTCCACCATCTCGGGTTGGAAAGGAAACCGTCTGCTGCGCCACAGCAACGCACGCTAGCGCAAAGGCGGTTGTGATAGTGCGACCCACAGGCATGCGGGAAGTGTACCGCGGTAATGGAGGCGCTGACGCTAGCGCGGAACTAGAAAAGGCCGTGAGTCTATCCGGCGGAAGTCCGGTTTATCTGGTCTCTTTATGAGATCCATCAAGCGGCGCGCCTGTAGACCTCCAGAAAGGCTGTACCGTCCGCGGGATCTCGAAAGACCACCTGTCCGGCAATTTCTCTGTCGGGAAGCATCGCGCTTAAGCTCGCCAGGTCTTCCTCGTCCGATGGAGGCGGGCTGCCTACCAATAGCCGGCCTCCGGGGTTCAACCCGGAAAACAGCTCTGCCAACAACTCCCGCGCCTTTCCGGCTCGTATTTTTTCAACCAGATTATCCACGCAGATGAGGTCGTAACGGCCTTGCTCGTCTGCCTCAGAGGGCGTCCATGGGAGCGAGTCACGCAGATCACGGCCTTCGAACGACAAGATTCTGGCGCACGGCGTTGCTGCTTCTGTTTCCCGTATCTCGTTTGTCACAAAGCGATCGCTGCTGCAATTCATGGCACTGTCTGTTTTATCGGCAGTTTCCGGGCGGCCTTTAATTTTCGTAATACCGCGGCACTTGCTCGAGAAGGAGTCCATCTCGAACTTGTGGGGCGAAGTGCGGCTCCAGCCGACGGTCATCTACCGCTGGCAGAAGGAATTCTTCAAATGCCGTGTTTGAGGTATTCACTAGGGTTAGCCCCAACAACTCGCTTGAACGCCTTACTGAACGCAGCGTCGGAATCGTAACCGACCGACCGAGCGACGTCTATGAGCTTCTTGTCACGCTGTTGTAGTAGCTGCATCGCCTTCTGCATCCGCCACTCGGTCACATATTCCAGTGGTGTTTGTCCGAGTAGTTCTTTAAAACGGACTGCGAATGCGGAGCGAGACATGGTCGCCGCCGCGGCCAGGGATTCGACTGTCCAGAGTGTACTCACACTGTCGTGAACGGCACTCAGGGCAGCGCCTACTTGAGGATCGAAAATTGCGCGAAGCCATCCTTTGTTGCGCCACTCCACTTCTGACGCAATATGCGCCCTGAGTGCTTGGATAAACAGAACCTCGGCGAGCCGAGTCGCCACGACTTCCGATCCCGGCGCCTGTTCCGCCATTTCTGAGGCCAGCGCCTGCATTGTGTTGTGAAGTGCCAGCGTGTGGGCCTGATCGGCCTTGATCAAAATGAAGCGCGGTAATAGCTGCGTGATGGGCTTCAAGCTGGCTCGTTCGAAACTCAACGACCCACAGACGATCGTCGTCGGTGCGCCACCGCCTCCGTAATGAGCGACACTACTCTTGGCTTTAGCAGCGATTTCGCGGAAGGTTGACGTTGGACGTGTTCGCGGGCTGTCGCGCATGAGGATCGAAGTGCCGCGGGCCAGCAAGAAGCAGTCGCCACCGGTGAGGGGAATCGGGTCCGGAATGCCTTCGACGCTGAGCCAGCAGTTACCGCGCGACAGCATGGCGAAGTGCGCCAAATCTGTGGGTGAATCTTTTTTTCCGGAAGGCGTGATTTTTTCTTCGGTCTATTTCTCCTGTATCAAGCCCCACGGGGCTGTAGCTTCGAGCCTGTGCTGACCGAAAGCGCTTACGTGCATTGTTCTGAAGATGTCGGTTATCGGGTCCAACTGAGCCTCTCTATTTTGGACGAATAGACAAAAAACTAGGACGTCCAGGCAGTTCTTGTCCACCGCCGAAGACATCAACTCTAGTGTAGAGAATTCTACACATCTACCGAGGGGAGTGATTATGGGAAAGCTTGAAGGTAAGGTCGCAGTGATCACGGGAGGATCGAGCGGCATGGCGCTGGCGAGCGCCAAGCGCTTCGTTGAAGAAGGCGCCTACGTTTTCATCACGGGCAGGAGGCAGGAGGCGCTCGATGAGGCCGTCAAGCTGATTGGCCGGAACGTGACCGGCGTGCGCGGCGACGCGGCAAATCTCGACGACCTCGACCGGCTGTTCGATACGGTCAAGCGGGAAAAGGGCAAGATCGACGTCCTGTTCGCGAGCGCCGGCAAAGGCGAGGCCGCCAAACTGGGCGAGATTACCGAGCAGCACTTCGATGCGGCCTTCGGCCTGAATGCGCGCGGAACGCTGTTTACGGTCCAGAAGGCGTTGCCGCTGTTCAACGATGGTGGATCGATCATCATGACCGGATCCGTTGCTTCGGTGAAGGGTTTTCCTGGTTTCGGCGTGTACGCGGCGAGCAAGGCAGCATTGCGCTCATTCGCACGCACATGGCTAAACGAACTGAAGGGCAGGAATATCCGGGTGAACGTCCTGGGTCCTGGGCCGATTGCCACACCGATGCAGGAAAAAGTTCTCACCGAGGAGGCGAAGGAGATGTTCGAATCCCTGATCCCGCGGGGAAAGATGGGTCAATCTGAGGAAATCGCGACGGTCGCGCTGTTTCTTGCTTCAGACGATTCGAGTTTCGTGAACGGGGTGGAGTTGGCTGTCGACGGCGGCTTTTCGGCCATCTGAATCGACAGATCTCGGTGACTGCATGATCGCCAAGGCACTCACCGAGATCCGATAGGTAACCAAAAGTCGCCAAGGCCAAGGCTAGATCTACGCATGGCCGTTTTGGGCGAGCACTCCTGACGGGGGTCGAACAATAGCGGAACGAATAGCCGCTTCGCTAACGTTCGTCAGGTGGATTGGCTTCGCGAGAGAGTCCCTTTGCCGAGGACTCGGCTCCAGGTGGTTCGCGGAACGGTTCCACCGAAATGCGCTCGTAACACACTTCCAGCACGATCAGGTATTCTGTGCCGCTCGGAGCTTGGAGAACTACGCGATCGCCCGCTGTCGATTTCATCAACGCGCGCCCCAGAGGCGATACCCAACTGATGTGCTTGCGGCTGAGATCGACCTCGTCGGTGCCTACGATGCTCACCACTCGCTCTGCTCCCGTACTATTGGCATAGCGCACGGTCGCTCCGAAGAATGCCCTCGTCGCCGCCTGCCCCGCTCGCGGAGTTTCCGGGTCAACCACTTCCGCGGATTCGATTTGCTTTGTGAGAAAGCGAATCCGCCCATCGATCTGGCGCAGTCGCCGCTTGCCATAGTGATAGTCGGCGTTTTCACTGCGATCGCCGTTGCTCGCAGCCCACGCCACCACCTGCGTCACAGCCGGGCGTTCCCTGGTGAGCAGAAACCGGTGCTCATCTTTGAGGCGCTGCAGGCCGCTCGGCGTTATGTAGTTCTTGCTTTGCGTCCCGGGCTCGTCGCGTTGCGGCTTTCTCGTATACCCTTTTCGCATATCTCAGTCTCTCGAGCGAATCCGAGGGCGCCAACTGGCCTGATTTCCTTTTGAAACCAGTTGCGGCTTCAGCGGCGAGGCTTGCCCAGTGACTACATTGGGCGGCATCGTCCAAACTGGGCCTTCGAAATGACTATATACTCGCTAACAGGAAACGCCCGCTCTCCGTTTCACGCTGAACCAGCACAACTCAGCCTGGTCGCCATTGTGATATTCTCTTTCTACTTCCGCTTTCGGAGTCTTTCATGACTTTCGTTCGAAACACTGCGCTGATCGCGCTGCTCGTCCTCTCTTCCCAGAGTTTGTTCGCCCAGGTAGACACGGGCGCCATTCTCGGCACAATCAAGGATACAACCGGCGCTGTCATTCCCGGCGCGACCGTAACGCTCAAGAACGACGACACCGGGGTGGTGGTGACGACCACCTCCGGTTCGAGCGGCGAATACACGTTTTCGCCCGTCAAAATCGGCCACTACTCCATCGCGGCGGAGTTTAAAGGATTCCAGCGCGTCGAACACTCGCAAGTTTCGGTTCAGGTGCAGCAACGCGTGGTCGTCGATTTTGCGCTTCCCCCGGGGCAAATGACGCAAACGGTGGTGGTGACCGGTGAGCCGCCCGCACTACAGACTCAGGATGCGTCGGTGGGGCAAGTGATCGGGCAGCGCGCTGTAAATGACTTGCCGTTGAACGGGCGGAATTACACATTTCTCGCGCGTCTTTCGGCCGGCGTTACTCAGGGGCAGCAGGATACGCGTGGTCTCGGAGCGAGCGGCAGTTTCTCGGCGAACGGCTCGCGCCCAGCGCAGAACAACTATCTGCTAGACGGAATCGATAACAACGCCAACCTGGTGGACTTCTTGAACGGCACGGCCTATGCTGTGCGTCCGCCGATCGACGCGATTCAAGAGTTCAAGGTACAGACGAATAACTACAGCGCCGAGTTCGGACGCTCGGCGGGAGCGACTCTGAACGCGACCGTCAAATCCGGAACCAATCAATATCACGGCGCTGCTTGGGAGTTTCTGCGCAATGACAAGCTGGATGCAGCTAACTTCTTTGAAAATTCCGGCGGCATCGCGAAAGGGAAATATCGTCAGAATCAGTTTGGGGCGACGATCGGAGGTCCGATTAAGAAGGACAAGCTATTCTTCTTCGGAGATTACGAAGGAACCCGAATCCGTCAGGCGATCCCTCAGGTAAGCACGGTTCCCACGGACTTAGAGCGAAACAGCGGGTATACGAATCTTTCGGAGCTGCTGACGCAGGGCGGGACAAGGACCGATGTGCTGGGCCGAACTTTTGCAAACGGGCAGGTATTCGATCCTTCGACCACACGAGCCGTAACTTGCAGTGTACCCGACACGGTCACAGCCATCACAATTCCCTGCGGCGGTTCTCCTGCAGGAACACAGGTCGGGTTCGTGCGCGAGCCATTTCCCGGAAACATTCTTCCAGCGGGCCGGCTGGATCCGAATGGCATCAAGTTATTGAATCTCTATCCCGCGCCAAATAATCCGGGACTCTTCAATAACTACACAAATAATCCGGTCCTGCGCAATGACGTGAATCAGTTCGACGTTCGCGTTGACGCAAATCTTACGGACAAGGACAGCATTTTTGCGCGCGAGAGCTTTTCCGATAATCCGGAATTTATTCCCGGGCCGTTTCCGGGAATCGCCGATGGCGGCGCGTTCTATACAGGCAATCAAACCGCTACCGCTAACAATGCAGCGTTGAGTGAAACCCATCTGTTTTCGCCAACCCTGGTCAACGAAATACGCGTCGGCTTTAACCGTATTGCGACCACGCGGGTTCAGCCGAATGGCAGTACTCTAGGCATTCCCGCTCAGTTCGGCATCCAAGGTGTGCCGCAGGTCGCGTCAAACGGTGGGCTACCTCGGATCGAACTTTCCGGTCTGAACGCTCTCGGCGGCAACGACTTTTTGCCCTCCATCGAATACAGCAACACCTATCAGTTCACCGAAAACCTGACGAAGCAACTAGGAAAGCAATCGCTCAAAATGGGCTACGAATTTCAGCGATTGAGGTTTTCGATACTTCAGCCTCCCTACGGCAGAGGGCACCTCAACTTCAGTGGAGTGTATACGGAGATACCCACAATTAGCAGTGGCAATACTGGATTGGCTCAACTGCTGCTCACCCCGATTACGGGCACAATGCCGGGAGCGGCAGATTACGTGGGAGGCACCGATAGCGTGTCCGCTTCGAACATAGCCAACACTGACCAGAAACATAATTACAACGGCTTGTACTTCCAGGACGATTATCACGTTACCAGCAAATTGACTGTCAACCTGGGTCTGCGCTGGGAGTACTTTGGCCAGCTCATCGAGCGCTACGGAGCACAGTCGAATTTTCTTCCTTCCGGATCGAGCAGCCCATCCGAATTCCTATTACCGAAGCAGCGCTGTAACACCCCACTTTCGCCCGACTTTTACGCTGCGGCGAAAAAAGACAATATCGATATCGTCTGCTCCAATGTTCCGGGACTGGGCCACTCGCAATTGACCAATTTTTCACCGCGCGTGGGATTTGCCTACCAGCTCACTCCAAAGTTCGTTGCTCGCGGCGGGTTCGGGTTCTTTTACGGTGGATTCGAGAACTCCGTGGTTGAGACCTACGTCGATTTTCCGTTCCAGTTCAGCCTGAACTATTCGAATTTAACCCCCGACGCGCCGATCGTTTATCCGAACGGCGCCATCGGAACATTAGAAACCGGCATCTCGGCGATCCCGCTAACCCCTGCGGCTGTCGAGCCGGCCGGCGTGTCATTCACGGGCGAAGATTACCATATGAAAACGCCCTACACAATGGGCTACAACTTCACGCTCCAATACCAGCTCGCACGAAATGATACAGTATCGGCGGGTTACGTGGGGAACGGTGTTCGCCACCTTGGTGTCTACACGAATGGTAATTCGCCGACCCAGATACTTCCTGCCGGGCTTAACCAATTCGATTACACGCGTTATCCCGATTTTCAAACCGGCTTCACAGATACCAGCTTCGCCGCAAATAGCTTTTACAACTCGCTGCAGATCAACTATGAGCGCCGGTTTAGTGCGGGCCTGAGCATGCTTGCGAACTTCACCTGGTCGAAATGCCGGACCGACGCAGTTGATGTCCTCAATGGCACAGCACTCACTGGATATCGCGCGCCGCTGCTTCCTGGATTCGGTATTCAGGGCGATTACGGCCTCTGTGATTTCGACGTGCCGAAGGCTTTCCACTTCAGTGGCGCCTACGACTTGCCTGTTGGTCATGGCAAGCAGTTTCTTAGCAGCAGTCCTCGATTCGTGGATGCTGTGCTTGGTGGATGGAGTATGAACTGGATTTTAACGCTTCAGGATGGTCAGCCCGGCACTGTACCATGCGCAATTACAACGACTTCCGGCTTTGGTTGTAACGCTCTCCTTGTACCAGGGCAAAGCGTCACGGCGGGGCCGCACAATGTCGATCAGTGGCTAAATCCCGCTGCGTTTGCCAGTCCTCCTGTGGCAACCGCGATAGGGCAATCGGACTACGCGCCGCTCGGCGGGGCTCCGTCGCAATTCCTTGGTCCGGGCTATCACCGTCTGGATTTCTCATTATTCAAAAGCTTCCGCGTTAACGAAAGAATGCACTTTGAGTTCCGGTCCGAATTCTTCAACCTCACGAATACGCCCAGCTTCTCGCTTCCAGGTTTCGGCGGCAACGGGGTTACCGCGGCCCCAGGAGCACTGGACTACACTTCCGACTCGTTCGGCAAAATCACCTCTACCCGCGACGGGCAAAACGATCAGCGCGAGATCCAGTTTGCGCTAAAGTTCTACTGGTAGGATCGTTTTCCAGATGAGCGACATCGCCATTCCGGTAACACCGAAATCCGAGATCGATATCATCGCCCCGGCGAAGCAGCAGGCCGTTGTCCGCAACGTTGCGGTGGACGCGTATCGCGGGCTGGTGATGGTGCTTATGATGGCCGAAGTGCTGCATTTAGCACAGGTTGCGAGAGCGTATCCGGGGAACTTGTTCTGGGCTTTTCTTGGCTTTAACCAGACGCACGTAGAATGGTTCGGCTGCTCCCTGCATGACACCATCCAGCCCGGATTTTCGTTTCTTGTTGGAGTAGCTCTTCCGTATTCCATCGCCAGCCGCGTACGAAGGGGCGCGACCTTCAACCGGCTGTTTGCGCATGCCCTCTGGCGGTCATTTCTCCTGATCGCGCTGGGCATCTTCTTACGTTCCATCGACCACAGCCAGACTTACTTCACGTTTGAAGATACGTTGACGCAAATCGGCTTGGGTTATCCCTTTCTATTTCTGCTGGGCTTCCGTTCGACCCGGTGGCAATGGGGAACGTTTGCCGCGATTCTTTTTGGTTACTGGCTGGCATGGGCTCTGTATCCCGCGCCGGGTGCGAATTTCGATTACACGGCGGTCGGCGTTCCAGCACACTGGCCTCACAATTTCACCGGATTCGCTTCGCACTGGAACAAGAACAGCAACCTGGGCAATGCCTTCGACCAATGGTTCCTGAACCTCTTTCCCCGAGCGCATCCTTTTGTCGATAACGGGGGCGGATACCTGACCCTAAGCTTCATTCCTACTCTGGGGACGATGATTCTGGGCCTGGCGGCTGGACGGTGGTTCCGGAGTTTTGCGCCGAAGATCCCACTCAAACGATTCCTGATTGCCGGCGTGGCCGGGATCGGATTGGGCCTGCTGTTACACTACACGGGCATCTGCCCGGTTGTGAAGCGGATCTGGACACCAAGCTGGACGCTGTTTAGCGGCGGGATCTGTTTTCTCTTCCTGGCTGCCTTTAGCTGGATCATCGATGTGAAAGGCTACCGCAAATGGGCCTTCCCGCTGGTTGTGGTGGGAATGAATTCCATTGCGGCGTACATGATTGCGCATCTCTTCAAGGGTTTCATCTACGGCACCTTCCGCACGCATCTAGGCGAAAGACCGTTCCAGATCCTGGGCGTGGGACTGGAGCCGCTGTTACTGGGTGGCGCGGTACTGCTTAGCTACTGGGTAATTCTGTTCTGGATGTACCGGCGCAAGCTGTTTCTGAAGATCTGAACGTCAGATTTGGCCCGATATCAGCCGGTTCAATGCCGCGGCCGTATCGTATACCTGCTGATCCGGCGCGAAGCGATATTTGGCTTCCATTTCGGCAATCAGCCAGCCGTTGTAGCCGATCTTTGTCATCGCGCTGCGGATCGCCATCCAGTTATTGTCACCCAAAAAGATATTGGTGTAGACGCTCTGGTTACCGCAACGCCCTCGATGCACATGAACATCTTTCATGTGCATGCGCGTAATCCGGGTGGCGTGCATTGCAATCCACTGCTCCGCGAAGCCCGTATCGTGAATGTTGCCGACGTCCAGATGGATACCGACCCAGGGATTATTCACGTCGTTCAGGAAGGTATAGAACTCGCGGGGACTCAACAGGAACTTCTGTTCTGAGCAGCAGTTCTCGGCCCCGATTTTTACCCTGGCTTTACTCGCGACATCGCCCAGTTTTTGCAGCGAATCTACGGTGCGCGTGTAGACCTCGTTGTACGGTTCTTCGCTGGTCACGAGCCCGGCGACAATCAGAATGGCATCGCATTTGCAGATTTGTGCAGCTTCAATCTGGCGGTGGATGTGACGGAAGGCGGCATCGCGCTTTTTAGGGTCGCTCGCTGAAACGTTCTCTTCCCAATCGAGCGAGTTCGCCACATCGGACACCTCGAGACCAGCATCCTGGATCTTTGTAAAGAGCTGCCGCAACTCGGCATCGCTCGTCTTCATTTGAAACCAGGGGCGATCACCGAGCCACAGCTCTATTCCTTCATATCCGGCGCGTTTCAAGAGTTTGAGGCCGTCTTCGAAGGTCATGCCTTTCGGAAAGATGTTGTCACCGATGGATTTCTTCATACGTAAGCGGTTCTCTGTCAGTGTAAATCTCCCCGCAAATTGCCGCGGGCGGAAATGTTCGCTTAATGTGGAATTGGATTGGCATTTAGCCAGCGCAGGACCTGTTCGGCGCTCTCGTTCGGCGGGAATACCGGATAGAATACGTGCTCGATCCTTCCCTCTCGGACAATCATCGTCAGGCGTTTCAAAAGCCGCATCCCATCGACTTCAAACGTTGGAAGATCCAGCGATACACACAATGCGAATTGAGAGTCGCTTAGTATTTCGAATCGCAGCTGAAGGCGCTCGGCCATTTCACGTTGATATTCGGTTGTCTGTGTGCTGATGCCGAACACGTCTGCCTTCCACTGCCGTAACTCCTCCTGGTGATCCCGGAAACCGCAGGTCTGGGGAGTGCAGCCGCGGGCGCCAGGGATTAGATCCCATCCTGCGGGCAGTGGCTTTCCCGGTATTCCGGTCATTGGATAACAGTAGATTACAGTTCGAGGTGCGGGCAAGGCAGAAAGATCAACCACCCTGCCCCTCGTCGAGCCTAGCGATACCGCGGGCATCGACATGCCGCGGAGATGATCTGCCGCGCCATCGTCGGCAGGCTCCGGAAGGTTGGGCGGCAGAGCGAAGTCCGTCACTTTGGGCATCATCTTTTTAGGCGCCTAGCACCGACCGGAAATAATCATTCAGCAAGCGGTTGCCCGGATCGTACGCCTTTCGTGTTTCTTCGAATGCGGCGAGCCTGACGCCGAAGGCTTTCTTAGCGATCTCCGGCGTAATGCCGAAGGTCTGATTCAGCAGCGGA
>Ga0308173_10000023_pt1 | contig 49175 bp, 92 predicted proteins | sample PhyPR1_FD_203716 | JGI IMG/M metagenome (GOLD analysis project Ga0308173, IMG submission 203716) | Soil microbial communities from UC Gill Tract Community Farm, Albany, California, United States - DLSLS.P.R1 | ecosystem: Environmental > Terrestrial > Soil > Agricultural land | place: USA... | reverse complement strand
AGGCAGCACTCGCCAGTCCCGCAAGGACCGTGCGCTGGTGCTCAGGCTCTACCCCATCTGCTACCTGCAGTACGACGGATGCATACGGGTCAGCACGCAGGACGACCACGTCGTGCCGCTCGAGCAAGGCGGCACCGACGACCTGGGCAACCGACGCGGTGCGTGCGCGCACTGCCACGAGATCAAGAGCCGGCGCGAGGCAGCACAAGGCAGAGCGGCAGCCCAGGCACGGGCACGGCATCCCCGCGAGACTCATCCAGGCTTGAGGTAGGGCCGGGACCCCCTCCCCCCACCACGGCGGACACCCGAAGGTGCTGCGGCTGAACTTGCGTACGGGTCTGGCACCACGGAATCGGAGGTAGACATGGCTGGTCATGGCCCTGCTCCGAAGCCGGCTGCGCGTCGTGCGCGGCGGAATGCTGACCCTACGCCGATCCGTAGCCTGCAGTTGGTCCGCAAGCCTGCTCCCGAGCTTCCCGATGATATCGACTGGCATCCGCGCACGCGTGACTGGTGGGCGATGTGGACTGAGTCGGAGTTGGCGAAGGACTTCACGGCTACCGACTGGTCATTCTTGCTGGACACGGCCTTGATGCATCACGCGATGTGGAGCAAGGGTCAGTGGACGCTGGCGGCTGAGGTTCGTCTACGTGTCGCGAAGTTCGGTGCGACCCCTGAGGACCGTGCGCGGCTGCGGATCACGTTCGCGGACGCGGACGAGAAGGACGACAAGCGCAAGCAGCGGGCGAACGGCGCTGACTCGCGGAAGCGGTACGGCGGCACCAGTGCCGTGGCATCCAGCTGAGCCGGGCGACTTCCCGACGCTGGGTTGGTTGGCCCTCGACTGGTTCACCGAGTACCTGGCGCGGCCTGAGTCTCCCGAGTATGAGCCGTTCGTCGCCACTCAGGAGCAGGCCGACTTCCTGCTGAACTTCTACCGCCTGGATCCGCGCACCGGGGCTCGTCTGCGGCGTCGGGGCATCATCTCGAGGCCGCGTGGTTGGGGTAAGTCGCCGTTCACTGCGGCGGTGGCGTGCTTCGAGGCGTTGGGGCCGGCGCTGTCCGACGGTTGGGACGCGGACGGGCAGCCGGTTGGGATGCCGTGGAGTGAGGTTCGTCGGCCGCTGGTCGAGATCGCAGCGGTTTCCGAGGATCAGGTCGACACGAACACCTGGGCGCCACTGCTGGACATGCTCGAGCGCGGGCCGGTGATCGACGAGTATCCCGGCGTGGAGCCGATGGCGGGTTTCGTGAACCTTCCGTACGGCAAGATCCAGAAGCGGACGGCTGAGGCCAGTTCAGCGAAGGGTGCGCCGGCTCATTTCGTGGTCTGCGATCAGACTGAGGAGTGGGTCGCCAGCAATGGCGGTGTGCGGCTGTTCAACACGCTGCGGAACAACGTCATCAAGCGTGGCGGGCACCTGCTTGAGTCCCCGAACGCGTTCACGCCGGGCCGCGGTTCGGTTGCGGAGTCGAGCATGGCGACGTATCAGGCAATCCGCGAGGGTCGCACGAAGCTGGATGACGGTGTCTACTTCGACCACCGCGAGGCACCTGCCGAGACGGACATGGAGGACCGCGACTCGCTGCTCGCGGGTCTTGCGGTCGCCTATGGGGACAGTGCGGACGTTGCTCAGTGCGCCATTCATCAGCCGCCGTGTGAGCGTCCCGGTTGGGTGAACCTCGACCACATCGCCGCGTCGATCTGGGAGCCGGACGCCGACCCGCAGCTGTCCCGGTCGGACTGGTTGAACCAGATCACGCACGCCTCCGATTCGTGGCTCTCGCAGCCGGAGTGGAAGGCGTGCTACGACCCCAACGCGGTGATCGCAGACCGCGACGTCATCACGCTGGGTTTCGACGGTTCGCGCGGGCGATTCAAGGGCAAGCCGGACGCAACCGCGCTGGTCGGCTGTCGAGTCTCCGATGGGCACCTGTTCGAGGTTCGCGTGTGGGAGGCGCCGCCGGACAAGGCGCAGTGGCCGGACTGGTCGCCGCCGATCGTCGAGATTGAAGCCGAGATAGCCAAGTGCTTCGACCGCTATTCAGTGGCGGCGTTCTACTGCGACCCGGCGAAGGACTGGCGTTCGCATGTGAACGCATGGGAAGCGAAGTACGCCGGCCGGTTGGTCAAGACGCCGGCAGGGAAGGCCATGACCTCGAGCCGCGACCACCCGTTCGAGTGGTGGATGACGGGCGGCCGGTCGGGACTGATCCAGCGGGCCATCGAGCAGCTCGAGGGTGCGGTTCGCAACCAGGACATGACTCACGACGGGTCTGCCGACCTGACGCGTCATGTGCTGAATGCCCGTCGACGGCTCCGGCACGGCAAGCTCGCGCTTGCCAAGGAGCACGACTACTCAGACAAGAAGATCGACGCCGCCGTGGCGGCCATCCTGGCGTGGCAGGGCAGGCTCGATGCGGTCGCCGCGGGTGTAGGCCAGCAACCGACGTTCGTGGCGCCTGTCCGCCTCCGATGACTGACCGTGAAGGGGTGACGGCGTGGCGCTTGACCCGATTGCGCTGAAAACCCCCTACACGCCCGAGTGGTGGATGGACACGCTGGCGAAGCGGATGCTTGACCGGAGCCGGCTGCTCCGGTTCGGCATCCTCGAGGCATACCGCGCTGGGTGTCCGCCGTTGGTGACGGCTACCGAGTCGCAGCGGACGACGTTTCAGGCGTTCAACCGGGTGTCGCGGTCGAACTTCGCTCGCCCGGTGGTCCGGGCGCTGGTGGAGCGGCTCGCGGTCCGGGCGATCCGTACCGCGGCGGTCAATGACGACGCGGGCGACTCGGTTGCATGGCGGTACTGGACAGGATGTGGACTGAATATCGCCGCTCCTGACGTGCACTCGGACATGGGGACGTTCTCGGAGGCGGTTGTTCGCGTCGGTGTCCGTGCCGACGGCTCTCCGGTGGCTCTGAGGCGTGACCCGCGCTACGTGGTGACCGAGCAGGATCCGTTCGACCCGCTGCGGACCATCGCGGCGCTCGAGTTGATGTGGGATCCGATCACGAGCACCGACTACGCGCTGTTGTGGCTTCCTGGTGAGGAGCATGTCGCCACACGGGAGCGCAAGACGAAGCCGCCGACGTTCCAGGTGCCGGGGATTCTGGCTGAGGACCGCCGTCAGGCGCGGCTGCCGTGGTTTCCGCGGCTGTCGTTCGAGCCTTCACAGTTCACGATGCGCCCGAACGTCGACGACGTGCCTGAGGAGTTGCGCGACTCGGCCCCGTACTCGCGGACCTTGGATCAGCCGGTCGTACCGGTTGTGCGGCTCACCAACCGCGACGGTGTTGGTGAGTTCGAGGAGCACCTGGACCTGATCGACTGCATCAGCTTCCTGGACATGCTGCTGAACGTGGTTGGTGGCGTGCAGGCGTACAAGCAGCGGTCGCTTCAGCAGGACGCAAACGACGGCCAGGACCGCCTGCCGGACAAGAACCCGAACACGGGCGAGCCGATCAATTGGGATGAGATATTCCAGCCTGGTCCGGATGCGCTGTGGAAGCTGCCGCCGGGCGTCACGATCCACGAGTCTGGCCAGGTCGACATGCAGGGCCTCCTGTCGGCGATCGAGAGCAAGATCAAACGACTGTCGACGTTGACGAACACGCCGTTTGCGCTGCTCTCCGACGATGTGAACCAGTCGGCGGAAGGTGCGCAGGCCAAGCGTGAGGGTCTGGTTCTCAAGGTTGAGGACCGGCAGGACATCGCGGGCTTCTTCTGGCCGCAGGTGATGTCACTGGTGCTGTCGTTCGCGCCAGAAGCCGACCGGTACGACGCGAACGGGAACGACCGAGCAGACGCCGGCCGAATGATCTTCGACTGGAAGCCCGCCGACCGGCCGAGTCTCGCCGAGAAGGCCGGCGCGGACGCGCAGAACAAGACCCTCTCGGTGGACATGGCCGCGCAGAAGATTTGGGGCCTCACGCCGGACGAGGTGGCGATCAACCGGGCGCAGAAGAGCTCCGACGCACTCCTGGCCGCCGCGCTAGCCCCCGCGCCTGCACCTCAGGGAAGCCCAACCGGTGGCAACCCAGTCCCCGCAGCCTGATCCGCGGCTGCTGGCGCTCGCGGCGGCCTACCAGGCGCAGACCGAGGGTCTACGGGCCAAGATCGAGCGATACGTGCGGTCTACGTGGCGCTCGCTGCGCATCTACCGCAATCAGCAGCGGGCGCAGTTCATCCGCGAGGTTGTCCCGGTCGTGAACGGTGCTCAGCGGCAGGTTTCGTCGCTGACGTCGGCGTTCTTGGCCCATCAGCGGCAGATCGCGCTCGGCACCCCGTTCAAGCCGGCCGCAGTCGACCCGGAGAAGGTGACCGGCTCGGCGGCACGACTCGGCACGCCACCGGATCAGGTGTACGGGCGCCCGTTCGACCTGACCTGGCGGCAACTGCACGACCTGCCCCATCAGCCAGGCATGATCGAGAAGGCGATCACCGCTGGTGAGGACCGCGCGGTCGAGCTCGCTCTGGATGACGTGCAACTGGCGAAGAACCACACCGCCGCCGAGGTTGGCAAGGCCGACGATCGGGTCAAGTACGTCCGGCGCATCCTCGAAGGTCCGTCGTCGTGTGGGCTGTGCATCGTCGCATCCACGCAGCGGTACCACCCGGCGAAGCTGATGCCGATCCACGGCGGCTGTGACTGCGGGCAAGAGTTCGTCTACTCGGACACCGATCCCGGCCAGATCCTCGACCTGAACACACTGCAGGACATTCACGACCGCATCGAGCAGCGGTTCGGCGCGTCGAATGCGGGTGCGCGACGCATCCCCGGTACCGGCAACTACAAGACGGCCCTGCAGTACCGCGACGTGCTGGTGACGCACGAGCACGGCGAACTCGGACCAGTGCTTTCCGTCCGCGGCGCGAAGTTCACGGGCCCCTCAGACATCGCCTGAGACGCAGGCGAGAACACCCGACACGGGAGAACGCCGACATGGCACACCTGAACAACCGCTTCCTGCCCACGCACCCGCTGACCGGCATCCGCGCCGTCTACATCGACCGCCACGGAAGGCCGCGCTTCCCCATCATGGGTGGCGACGACTCCGGTGACGGTGGCGACGATGACGCAAGCGGAGACGGCTCGGCATCGTCCACGGCCAGCGAGCCCGGATTCCCCGCGAACACGCCGCTGGAGCAGATGACCGCCGAGCAGCGCGAGGCGTACTGGAAGCACTACGCACGTCGCAACGAGGATCGCGTCAAGGCGTTCGGCAAGCTCACCCCGGAGGAACTCACCACTCTCCGCGAGAAGGCAAGTCAGGTCGACGCGCTCACTGCGGCGAGCAGGTCCGACATGGAGAAGGCCGTCGACGAGGCGCGCCAGACCACGCAGCGAGAGGCAGACGCGAAGTACCTCCCGCTGCTCGCAGAGACCGCCTTCCGAGTCGCCATCGGCGACCGGAGGCCCCAGAACGAGGTCGACGACTTTATCGCCGACCTGAACCTGTCAAGGTTCCTCACCGACGACGGGCAGGTGGACACCGCCAAGGTGCTCTCCCGCGTTGAGCAGTTCGCGCCCGCCACGGGCAACCGTAGGAGTCCCGCAGGCCCGACCGTGTTCGGTCTCGGAGCTCCGACCCCGCAGCGCCCAGCCCCGGGCGAGCAGGGGCGTGCTATGGCCGCGAAGCGGTTCGGCGCGAAGCAGTAACTCACCTGTCAATCCCGAAGAGGAAGGGTCAGTAATGACCGACATCGCCGTCTACACGGTGCAGGAGCAGGCGGAAAACCTCTCCTGGGACCTCAGCACTCCGCAGAACCCCGGACATCGAGTCTCGGGGACCATCGACGTGACCCTGTTCACGGCCGCGCAGCACTTCCCGAACGGGTTCATCCCGTCCGGCACCGTGCTCGGCAAGGTGACCGCCACCGGTCTCCTCGGCCCCTACCTGGACGCCGCCACCGACGGTCGCCAGACCGCGGTCGGGTACCTCGCGGCCAGCACCCAGGTGCTCCAGCCCAACGGGACCTCGAAGGGCAAGGTCGGCGCCGCCGTCCTCGTCGCCTTCGCACCCGTGTCCGTGTCGAAGCTGCCGCTCACGTCAGGAACCGCCGCAGCCGGCGGCTACATCGACGCGAACGGGCAGGCCGACCTCAAGAACATCTACCACGCGGCCTGACCGGCGCCTGAGAAAGAGAGCAAATCATGGCTATCGTCTACGACGGCCCGGTCCTGCCGGATGACCTGACCACCTTTGTGCGGCAGGTCCCGGTCCCGGCCAACTACGTGCTCAACAGCGTCCTGCCGGACGTGCATGTGCAGACCAACCGCATCGACGTCGGGCAGATCACCCGCACCAACCGGACGGCGCGCTTCCGTGCCTACGACGGTGCGCTGCACGTCGGTCAACGGGACGTCTCGCAGGTGTCCACGGTGACGCTGCCGCCCCTCTCCGACTCGCTCGCGCAGGGCGAACTGGAGCGGCTGAAGCTGGAGTTCGCCCGCACGGGCGGCACCAACCAGGCCGCGTTCGTGGAGGCGATCTACAACGACGCCGAGCAGCTCACCCGGAACGTGCAGAACCGGATGGAGTTGGCCCGCGGTGACATCCTGTCCGACGGCAAGTTCACGATGCTGTCCGCGAATGGCGAGCCGGTGTTGGAGGCCGACTGGGGTGTTCCGGCCGGGAACTTCGTCACGACGGCGACTCTGTGGTCGACCACTGCTACGGCGGACCCGATCAGCGACATCAACACCTGGGTCACCTACTACATCGGGCTCAACGGGTACGCGCCGGGTGGCATGTGGATCAGCCGGCAGACGCTGAACAACCTGCTGGTGAACCAGAACATCCGCACCGCTGCCGGGACGGTCCTCGGCGCGTCGCTGATGGTCACCCGCACCACGCTGGACGCGACGCTCGACCAGCGCGGCCTGCCGCCGATCCTCGGCGTGTACGACTCGCAGGTCGACGTGGATGGCACCGCGACGCGGATCCTGCCGCAGAACAAGGTCATCTTCGTTCCCCCGGCCGGCCAGCCGTTCGGCCGGACCGTGTGGGGCGTCTCGGCGACCGCGCTCGAGCTGGTCAACGCGGCAGTGACGGACCTGTCCTTCGAGGACGCGGCCGGCATCGTCGGCGTCGTCGAGAAGGTTGGGCCGCCCTACCGCGAGTTCACCTTCGTGGACGCGGTCGGGATGCCGGTGCTCGACAACCCGCGCGGCCTGATGGTCGCCACGGTCGCCTGATGGCCGACCTTGTGAGCACCGTGTGGGTGCGCAACGAGGACAATGAGGCGGTTGCGTTCCACCCGGGCGACACCGTGCCGAAGTGGGCGCGCGAGCAGATGGGCGACCACTGCTTCAGCGCCGACTCGGATGCGGCTGAAGAGTCGCCGGCACCCGCCAAGAAGGCCGCTGCGAAGCGGTCCAGCAAGTAATCGGGGAGGTGAGGGGTCGTGACTGCCACTCCCCTGGTCGTACAGCCTGATGTCGAGACGGCGCTGCTGCGGCCCCTCACTGACTCCGAAGCTGAGTTCATTGATTCACTGTGCGACGTCGCGTCTGTGCGGATGCGCACAGCAATGCCGTCGGTGGATCTGCGGATCGCGGCGTTCGATCCCGCGACTGGGACGGGACTGGACCCGGCGGCCGTGGCCGCGATGCTCGGTGACGTGGTCGCGCGGGCATTGTCGAACGCGACGGTTCCGGCTGGCGCGTCGTCTGAGTCCGAGGCGACAGGTCCCTACTCGCGGACTACCAGTTACCGCTCGGCGGTGACGCGGGCCGTGGTCATCACGCCCGCTGACCTGGCGCAGTTGTCTCCGTCCGCGGCGTTCGTCATGCCGGGCACTATCCGCACGACGCCGGTCCGTCACGGCTGGCGATCCTGGTGACCCCGCCCTACGGCGAGACGGTCACCCTGCTGTCTCGCACCATCACCGGCCAGGACTCGGACGGCAACGACGTCTACGACACGGTCGAGACGGACGTGCCCGGCTCGGTGTTCGCCCCATTCGGCAGCACGGAGCTCATTCAGGGCCAGGACACGACGATCACCAATCCGACCGTCTATCTCGGCCTGGTCGACTCGAGCGGCAATCCGGTCAACCCGGAGGCGACGGATAAGGTGCGCCGCGCGAACGGCGACCTGTACGACGTCGACGGTGAGCCGCAGGTCTACCCGCCGAATCCGTTCACTGGTACGCAGGTGGGGCCGGTTTTGAGACTGGAGCGGGTGACCGGATGAGCACCTACCGCCACGACTACAAGGCGTTCGGCGCGCTCGTCCTCAACGCCCCGTGGATGGAAGCGGACATGCGCGCCCGTGCCGAGCGGGTCAAGGCACTCGCGGAGGCGATCGCACCGTATGACCCGACCGACAGGGACGGCGAGCATTACCGCGACTTCTTCGAGGCCGACTCGGGCACGCATGGTGGCATCCACCACGACCGCACCTATGGCCGGGTGAGCAACACCCACCCGGCGGCGCGCTACATCGAGTTCGGCACCGCCGAGTCTGTCGACGACAAGGGCCGCAAGCACGGTGCGACACCTCGCCACCGCACGCTCGGCAAGGCTCTGGACGCTGCAGGCTAGACGGTCGGCTTCTGTGCCGGTGGCCCTTCGTCGAGGTCCACGAAGCAGACGATCAGCACGCCGATCACCCCTAGGAACAGGCTGAGCAGGATGCCCGCGGTGACATTCCCCCGAGCATTCCCGATCACTGCACCGACGGCCACGCAGACCATCCAGAACATGATTACGAGAAGCAGCATTCTCGGAGGATAGACCTAGGGGGCCGGGTGACGCTCGTTTATGCCGAAGCGGAATCCGTCGTCCGGTCTGCCCTCGCATCCGCATTTGCGGACGTACGGGTCGTAACCGAACTTCCCGCGAACCTCGGCGACGTGCTCCCGGTGGTCGAGGTGTCCCGGTTCGGCGGCTCGGACGACGTGCTGAGCTTCGACAACGCGAACGTCGACGTCGACGTTTATGCGGCCTCTCGAGGGGCTGCACGGACGCTTGCCGAGCAGGTCCGCGCCTACATGCGTGGGCAACTCCCCGGCCAGACGTTCGCGGGCGCATTCGTGCTGTCCGTGTCGACGATCTCGGCGCCCATGTGGACGCCGTATGACAACACGGCGCTTCGCAGGTTCAACAGTTCGTACCGGATCCGTTTGCACAGCCTCCAGACCAGCTAGGAGAGCGCCATGGCGACCAAGAAGCACACCGAGGGCAACCCGGCGAACATCATCAACGCGGGCGCCGTCGCTCCGGGCGACCCGAACATGCCGGCCCCGTCCGGCAAGTCGGTCAAGCTCCACCACCCTACGTTCGCGGACGTGTCCACCGAGGTCGCGGCTGCCGACGTGGACGCCTGGACCGCGCAGCACTGGCGCAAGACCCCGCTGCCCAAGTAACCCGATCCCCTCCCCGGCAACGGCGAGGTAACCCCTAGGGCCACTGCAGATCACCTAGGAGATGGAAACATGGCGACTTCTACCGCCAATGTCGTTGCCGGAAAGCCCGTGTTCGGTGGCGGCATCTACCACGCCCCACTCGGCACGGCACTGCCGACCGACTCGACCACCGCTCTCGACGCGGCGTTCAAGAGCTACGGCTACTGCGACGACACCGGAGTTGTGGAGACCCCGACTCGGACGAACACCCCGATCAACGCTTGGGGTGGGGACATGGTGAAGAACCTGTCCGGCGCCTACACCAAGACGTTCGCGGTGACGTTCATCGAGGCCCGCAACCATGAGGTGCTCGGCTCGGTGTACGGCGAGGGCAACGTGACCAGCACGGCGGCCACCGCCACCACCGGCACCCTGTACGCGGCGCTCGACAAGGGTGACCCGCTGCCCTACGAGACGTTCGTCATCGACACCATCGACGGGCTCGGCAGCGAGCGCATCGTCATCGAGAACGGCCAGATCACCGACATCGGCGCGATCACCTACAGCGACGCCGCCGTGGTCGCGTACCCGGTGACCATCACCGCCTACCGGGGCACCGTGACGGGCGCCTTCTCGGCGAAGTACGGCGACGACGGGATCACCACCGCCTGATCGCATCTGCTCCACCCCCCGCGGCTTCCATCGCAGTGGCCCGGTCGCGGGGGGTGCTTCACCTTGGGCCACTGTCAACAGAAGGGCTACTGCGATGTTCAAGGTTCCACCATCGAAGGCGTCGACCGGCGACGACAAGTTCGAATTCGAGATCGATGGCAAGGCGTACAAGATCAAGAAGTTCGGCTGCCTCAGTCTCGAGCAGCAGATCTACCTCCGCTCGGACGAGTGCGGCGAAGAGGAGACCCTGGACCTGATCTGGGGCGCGAAGGGCACCAAGGCCGGAGACGCTGTTCGCGCGCTTGAGTCCGACCAGTTCGAAGATCTCAAGAATGCCTGGATCGAAGAGTCGTCGGTGTCGCCGGGGGAATCAGCGGCCTCCTCGAGCTGATCCGGGATCATCGGGAGGCCGTCGAGTACGACCTGATCCAACTCGGCTTGCGACTCGCATGGATCGGCACCCCCGCGCTGACCTGGCGTGACCTGCTGGTGATCGTGCAGCAGTCTCCGGCCGGTTCTGCGCTGGATCGTGCGATGAACCCGGATAGCGCCATGTGGGGCCTTTCTGAGCACCTCCTGGCGAAGGTCTTCGACGTTCTGCAGGAAGCCAATTGGCAGCGGCAGGGCGACAATCGCGCCCCGCGCCCTGAGCCTTTGCCGCGTCCTGGCGTTGAGGGGTCGCAGCCGAAGCATCGCGGCGGCGTCACCCGTGAGGAAGTCGATGCGTTCTTGAAGCGGGTAAACCCGCGTCCCGACGAGCAGCCGGACGGAGGTGGCCCCGCGTGAGCGACAACATCGGTTCCGTTTCCGTCGAGGTCGTCCCCGACGCCCGCGGCTTCCCCGAGAAGCTCAAGGCGAAGCTGCGCAACCTCGAAGTCACGGTCGGCGTCAATCTCGACGCGGGCAAGGCGAAGGCCCAGCTCGACAAGCTGGCGATGACTCGCCGCTCGGCGAAGATCAACGTCGACGCGGACACAAAGTTGGCTGCGGCGAAGCTGGACAAGCTCGCCAAGAACCGGACCACGAAGATCCGTGCGAGTGTGGACCGCTCGTCGTTCTCTCGCGCCGAGTCGGCTGCGGGTGGGGCAGCCAAGCAGGTGTCGCTGCTCGAGGGTGCTGTGCTCGGGCTCGGGCCGGCGCTGATCCCGGCGACGGCTGCTGTCGGCGGCCTGGCTGCTGCTCTTGCTGCCCCGGTGTTCTCGGCTGGTGCTGGTCTCGGCATCTTCGGTGTCATCGAGACGGCTGCGCTCGGCAAGGCCGTCAAGGACATGAAGCAGATCACCGAGCTTCGCAAGCGCGCCGCCGCGGCGACGACCCCCAAGGCTGCCGCTGCGCTGACGAAGCAGGCCAACGATCTCGAGAAGTCGCTACCGAAGGCTGAGCTGGCGTTCGCCAACGCGGCGGACGGCATCTCCAACACCTTCGACCGCCTGCTTGAGAAGCACGGCAGCGCGGTGTTCGGCCCGCTTACCGAGGGTGCCCTACTCGTTCAGAAGGTACTGCCCAAGACGGGGCCGATCGTCGAGGCGTTCGGGCATTCGGTTGTCGGCGTCGAGAAGGATCTTGGCCGCTGGGTCGACTCCGAGCAGTTCACCCACCTCGTGCAGTTCATCGACCATGAGGGTGTCCCCGCGTTCGAGTCGTTCGTGCACATCGCCGGGAACGTGGCGCAGGGCATCGGCTCCATCGTTCGTGCCAGCGCCCCGCTCGGTCGTGGTGTGCTGAAGAACCTCGAGGGCGCATCCAGAGGCTTCCGCGACATCGGTGACTCGAAGGGCTTCCAGTCGTTCCTCGGCTACGTGCGCGACGAGGGTCCGCATGTGGCGCACGTTCTCGACGACCTGGCTGTGGCGGGTGTGCGGATCGTCAAGGTTCTGGCGCCGCAGGGTGGCCTAGTCCTGACGGTCCTAGACGACCTTTCCAAGTTCGTGGCCCGCGCGAAGCCGTCGCAGATCGCGGCCATCGCGGGCGCGGTCGGTGCGCTCGGTCTGGCGACGGGCAAGCTGACGCCGCTGCGTGGCCTGGTGTTGATCTCCACGGCCATCTCCTACGCCTACAAGCATTCGTCGGCGTTCCACACTCTCGCCAACGACGCCGGGAAGCTGGCTTCCGCGCTCAACAGCCTGCCCAGCGGCGTGAAGGTGTCCGGTGCGCTCGGACTTGCAGCCGGCGCACTCGCCCTGCGTGGTGGCCGCACGGTTGGCGGCGGCGGCGGCGTGAAGGGCATCGCGTCCAAGGTGCTCGGTGGCGGCGTGCAGAAGGTGTATGTCGTCAACATGCCGAAGGGCGGCCTGCCGGGTGTGCCGGGTGTGCCAGGCAAGGGCAAGCCCGCCGAGGAGGCTGCGGCGACGCTTAGCCTCGGCAGCAAGGCGGGTATCGCGGGTCTGGTCGCCGCAGCGGTCGGCTACGCCTCCTTCCAGCTCGCCAAGGCGAACAACTACGGCAAGAACCCGATCACGCAGCCCCACAATGCGCTCACCGGCGGCAGGTTCGGCGACGCGGCTCGCAACTTCAGTCCGAGCCTGCCGAAGATCGACCTCGGCGGCCTGAATGGCGGCACGTTCGGGAAGCTGGGTCGCAGCTTCGACTTCGGCAAGATCGCAGCCGGCGCAAAGAGTGCCGGGAATGCGATCAAGAACGCTTTCACTGGTCATTGGGGCGACAACTTCGCGAGCGAGGGCAAGAAGGTTCAGGCCGCTGTCCAGCACGCCGGCCTGGGGGTCAAGTCGGCCGCGCTGGACGTGACCGACTTCGAGTTCCGGGCGAGCAAGGCGGGCATCTCCACCCATCAGCTCGGCAAGATGATGCGCACTTTGCCGCCTACTGTTCGGACGAAGATCCTCACCCCCGGCGCGCTGGAGTCGAAGAAGTCGGTTCACGACCTGGCGAAGCAGTTCGGTCTGACGCCGAAGCAGATCAAGACGATCGTCAAGCTCGTCGGTGTCCGTGACGCGCAGAACCAGACCAAGACGACCCAGAAGGGTCTGCGGACGCTCAATCAGACGACCGCGAAGCCCCATGTCATCGCGCAGGGCACGGAGGTCGCGCAGGCGAAGGTCAAGGGCGTCGACAAGACCCTCCGCATCCTCAACACGCACTCCGCCAAGCCGAAGGTCACGGTCGAGGCTGATACTTCCGGTGCGGCGCGTGCTCGGGCGGCTATCGACTCGATCCGCGGCAAGACGGTGTGGATCAACATCGCGGCGGCCCATGCCGGCGCTGTCCACGCGGAGATCGCGAGCATTCGCGGTAGCCGTGCGACTGGTGGCCCTGTCTCGGCGGGTCAGCCATATCTGGTTGGCGAGCGCGGCCCTGAGCTGGTGATTCCGGATCGGTCGGGGACGGTCATCACCGCTGCCGCTACTGCGAGGGCGGTCATGCAGGCTGCGAGCCAGCGGAACGCTCCGGCAAGCGCCATCTCCTCGGATTCGGGCGCGCACGTTCACTACCACGGCCCTGTCTATGCGGTTGACCCCGACATCTGGGCGCGTAAGCAGGTCCGTCGCGTGAACGCCATGTACGCGTTTGCGAGCACGCCATGAGTCTGATGGTGTTCTCTCCGGGCAGCCCATCGGTTCCGGGTGTCGGAACTCCGGGCACGCCTGCGGCGCCGAGTCGTTCGGCTGCGTTCCGGGTCGGGTTGACCGGTGGCGACGGTTCGTCCTGGGATCTCACCAGCGGCCCGGTTCGGCTCCTGTCGGGTCCGCAACTGTTCGCCGCTCCTGACGTGTCTCACTGGTGGCGCGTGTCTCCCGTGCTGGACGGGTCGCGTCGTGACGGGATGCGGACTCCGCAGCGGGAGATCGTGCTGCCGATCATGACCTCGGGTGACGACTGGCGCACCTGGCGGGACACTGACGCGGCGTTCTTCCGCGCCATTCACCCGGCCAACGAGTGCCAGATATCGGTGACGACGCCGGACGCCTACACGCGCACCCTCGGCGGCTGGTTCGTCTCCGGTGGCGACGTCGACACGGACCCGCTGACGCAGAACTTCGCCGCGCTCTACTCGCTCGAGTTCACCGCAGCGTCCCCGTTCTGGCGCGGTCAGGGCGTGTCGGCCGAGTTCTTCCCGCAGGCGCCGCTTCCGCTGTTCCCTGGGCCGCCGTTCAACATCAACCGGTCGTCGGCGTCGGAGAGCTCGACGGTGACTAACCCTGGCGACGAGCCGTCCTACCCGCGTTACATCATCGAGGGCACGGCATCGACGTGGGCTGTCGGCGTCGGTGACGCGCTGGTTTCCTCCGACACCCCGCAGACCGCGGACCAGTCGGTGACCATCGACACGGACCCGTCACAACTGACCGTGCTCGACCAGGACGGCAACAGCGTCTACAACCGGCTGGCCAGTGACGACTTCGAGCCGATCCCGGCCGGTGTTGACGTGTCGCTGAGCCTGCAAGTGACCGGCTTCGACTCGTCGACACGGGTGCGGGTCGAGTTCGACGACCTGTACCGGCGCCCGTGGTGACCAATCCGTCAGACCGGCCCGTCGTGGCGGTCTGGTCGCCGCTGGGAGATGGGACGTTCGAGAAGGCCGGACAGGTCGGTGCCTACTCGTCGCTGACGTTCACGCCGACGTTCCGCGACGCTGGTTCGTGGTCGATGGCGATTCCGTATGACGCGGCGGCGTTGGCTCTGACGCCGGGTCGCCTGGTGACGATCGACTGGCGTGGTGTCCGCACAACGTGGCTGATCGACGGTCTACGGTTCTTCCAGCAGCCTTCGCCCGACGGCAACGATCCTGGTGGCCCGCAGGTTGAGGTGTCCGGCGGTGGCGCGCTCGGCATCCTCGGCTGGTGCTTGTGCTGGCCGGACGCCACGAAGGCCATCGAGGTGCAGCCGATTTGGCGGCTCAGGGATCCCGCCCCGTACATCGGTGCCGCTGAGGACATCCTGCGGAAGCTGATCGCCGACAACCTCCGCGACCGGTACGGCCTGAACATCACCATGCCCACCAGTCATGGTCGCGGCACCACGATCCGCGTGCGCCCGGTGTTCGACAACCTCCTCGAGCTCGCGCAGGGCAAGGCGAAGGTCGGCGGCATCGGGCTCGACGTCAACCTCGTGAACACCGACCCGACTCACGCACAGCTCACGATGCGGTTCTGGCAGCCGGCCGACGTGTCCGCGTCGGTGCGCCTGTCGACGGCGATGCGGACGATCAGCACTTGGGAGCAGAACGACACGGCGCCGCGCGCGACGAAGGCGTTCGTTGGCACCGGGGACACGAAGTCCGTGCGCACGACGCTGGATCAGGACATCTCGGCGTCTACGACGTCGGTGCGCGTGAAGTCGTCCAAGAACTTCCCGACGCCGGACTCGTCGACACCCTCGTTCCGGGTGACCATCGGCAGCGAGTCACTGTCGGTCGTGTCCACGGGCGGAACGGCATCGACCACGCTGAATGGCGCCATCACGGCGACCGACACGACGATCCACGTCACCTCTTCCGACTCGTTCCCGGCTGCCCCCTTCGACGCGCAGATCGGCACCGAGTCGATCCGCGTGACAGCGATCTCCGGCACCACTTGGACGGTCACTCGCGGTGTCGGCTCCGACTCTGCGATTGCCCACTCCGATGGAGTCAGCGTGACCGCCGACCTGGGCAAGTACTGGACGGTCATCCGCGGCTACGGCTCGACCACGCCGCAGAGCCACGACGAGGGCGACCCCGTCCAACTGGCGCGCACCTACACCGTTGTCACCACGGACGCCTCGAACACCGCAGCCTCGACGTGGGGCGGCCATCGTGAGGTGTACGTCGATGGCCCGTCGACGAAGGACGACAACGAGATCGTCGACTCCGGGCAGGCGTCGCTCAGTGACGGCGCAGAGACGCGCGTCCTGACTGTCGAGTCGGCTGAACCGGCCGGGATGCAGGCGTTCACGCACTATCAGGTCGGCGACATCGCCACCGCTGAGGTTGCGACGGGTGCGACGGCCACGGACAACATCTCGGCGATCGCGGTGACGTTCGATGCCCAGTCTGGCGGCATCACCGTGACTCCCGTGTTCGGTGAGCCGTCCAACGTCAACTCGTCCCTGCGAATCGCAAACCTCATCCGTGGCCTTCGCCGCGACATCCGCCGCATCGAAAGGGAGTAGGCCACCGTGACGATCAGAGTCGATGGCGTTCCGCTGAGCATCAGCGGTACGGGCTGGGCGAACCTCTGGCACGACTACATGACCGCCGGCACGGAGATGGTGGTCCTGACTGGCCTGGCGGTGTCGCAGGCTGGGACCCGCACCGTGTCCGTGTCGTCGGGCCGCTCGGTGCAGGCTGGCACGCGGGCGGTGGTGGATGCCTCGGTGACGCTGGCCCAGCTGCCTGCTGCGGTCACCAATCCCCGCATCGACCGCATCGTGTTGCAGATTCAGTGGCCTGCCAGTGATTCGACGGACACCAGCCTCACGGCGGGAACCATCGTCGCGGTACCCGGCAGCGAGGGCTCGTCGCCCGTGCCGCCCGGACTCACTCAGACGCCTGGCGTGACGTGGCAGACGCCGCTTGCTCAGGTCAAGGTGAACACGAACGGGACCATTGTCATCACGGACGAGCGCCCCTTTGGTTCCTCGTCTCAGGCGATCACCTGGCCCGGGAACTTCACTCAGGGCAGCCCACCTTTCACCGTCCGCAGATCCGGCAGCAGAGCCTTCCTCGACGGCCAGTTCGTGCCCGGTGTGGACATCGCGGTCGGCACGAGCGCGATCAACACGGTAATCATCCCCGCGGGGTATCGGCCGGTGGCGAACAGTTGGGTGCTCTGCCACACCGACGCGCAGTCCTCGGGCGGCCCACGCTTCCACAACCTGCTGATCCAGACCGACGGGACCGGCGTCCTGTATCCGGGCACGGGGACGATCCCGTCCGGTCACTCCATTCGCATCGTCAATTCCTCCTGGCTGATCGGAGCCTGAGCATGGCACGCACGAAGTACGGCCCGGTCGTCATCGCCGTTCCTGGTACGGGCGGCACCCTGACGTCAGAGAAGGCGCCGCTGGTCGTCTCCCGCACCGAGGGCGGCGTCCCGGAGGCTGACCTGACCGACGTCAACGGCAACGCGATCACTGCGCCGGACCCCGACGACGTGACGGGTGCGACGGTCTGGTTCGGCCCGGACGGTTACACGGGGTCCATGTGGGTGCAGGATCCGGTTACCTCGCTCTGGTGGGAGGTGCAGCCGGTCGGGCTTGCGAACCGGACCGGTGGCGTCTCGTCGATCTCGCTGAACGGTGGCCCACAACTGACCGGCGCGGTGCCGCTCACGGTCGACACGACCACCGTGACCGGCCTGACCTCTGCTCTCGCCGCGAAGGTGGACTCCTCGACGCTCACCACGGCCATCGACAACGAGGTGGCCGCGTACAACACGGCGCACCCTCAGTTCGTGGTCATCAACGCTGGCGACCCGATCCCCGACGTTCCCGCCGGGCAACTGTTGGTGATCGTCCCCGCGGGTGTCGGGCAGCCCGCGTTCACGTCGCTGTTCGCTTCGGTGCGGACCACGGACGGCACGACGTTCGCGACGGACTCAGTGACCCCCGCCGCAGGCTCTGTGACGCTGCTGCACGTCGCCGCGGGTCGCACTGACGGCACCGCGGACCATCCCACGTCGGTGACCGGTGCGGGTCTGACGTGGACTCGGGTCGCCAGCGTCAAGACCACTGCCGGCAACACCGCCTCCTCGCTGTGGCTCGGCACCGGTACTCCGACGGCGGGCGCGATCACTGCCACGTTCGCTACGACGATGATGAACTGTGGGCTGCGCGTCACGCAGGTGACCGGTGTTGCCACTACTGGCACCGTCGTCCAGGGGGCCACCGCGTACCCGGCGAACACGACCCCCGCTGTGACTCTGTCCGGGGTGAATGCGGCGAACCCCGTGGTCGGCTACTACACGGCCCAGTCGGCATCCCAGACGGCAACCGTGGGCGACGGATACACCGAGCTCGGCGTGCAGGCGACAGCCACAGACGGGCCGACGATCCTCACCGATGCCGAGTACCGGCTGGATGGGGTCAACCTCGTGAACTGGACCGCCTCGAGCACGGCACAGAAGACCATCATCGCGGTTGAGTTGAAGAAGGCCTGACGTGTCGTTCCCGGCGAAGCTGTCCCTAGGTGGGGGCGCGTTTCAGGACGTGACGGTCAGCAAGCTGTCCACGTCGGCGGGTCTGGTCGACGTGACGCTCGGGAACCCGCCAGGGTCTGGCGGTTCGCCAACTCCTCCGCCGACACCGGTTCCGCCTGGTGCTCCGAATCCGCCAACAGGTGTCAAGGCGACCGCCACGTCCAACACCAGCCTCGACCTGTCATGGACGGCCGCCACCGTGGCAGCCGGGTCGCCCGCAGTGACCGGTTACCGGGTGTACAACGCCCTGTCGGTGCTGCTCAAGACGGTCGGCAACGTCACCTCCACCACGTTCTCCGGGCTCACACCTGGCACGAGCTACTCCTACTTTGTGACTGCGGTCAACAGTGCCGGCGAGTCGGGTCCGTCGACGATCGCGACGGCCAAGACGACGAACACGACCACCGTGCGCCGACTCGGCATCTACAACGGCGGCCCGACCACCGACGACGCCGCACAGACCTCGTTCGGCCGCTACCCGGACATCGCCTCCACCTACTACCAGTTCAGCGCCGGCCTCTCCGCGACGAACATCACCAACGAGACGACCCGCATCAACAAGGGCATCTGTCCGCTGCTGACGATCTCCACGAACGGCACCACCTACGAGGCGCTGATTGCCTCCGGTGACGCGACCGCGCTGTCCAAGCTCGACGCCTACGTGGCCGCCCTCGACAAGCTCTCGCGGGTCAACCCCAACGTCTCCGTGTACGCGACGTTCGACCACGAATTCGAGGTCAAGGTCAACCAGAACACGGTCACCGGCACATCGGCCGACCTCGGCGCGTACGGCCGGAACCTGTCGCTGTTCGTGTCCAAGTGCCGAGCGAACGCGCCGCTGGTGAAGGTCGGCTACTGGTGCGGCGGGTCGGACAAGACGAAGATTCTGACCGTTCTGCAGAACATCACCACGCCGCTGGACTGGATCAGCGTCGACCCGTACGCCACGAAGAACGACTCGGCATCGTCGACGCCCGCCTCGACGTGGGGGCCGGTCCTGTCGTGGTTCCGCACGGGTGCTGCCGCGACCCAGTACGCCCGCCTCGGTTCGCCTCCGCTGGCCATCAGTGAGACGGGTGACGACACGAGCCACGGTGACACTGCGGTCGCGGCGTTCTTCACGAACTTCCGGCAGACGATGGTCGACCAGAACGTGCTGTTCGCGGTGCTGTTCAACCGCAACAAGGTCGACAACAACGGCGTCGCGGTCGCCTACCAGATCGACACGGGCGCGTTCCCGAAGTCGGTTGCGGCATATTCGGCGTCGCTGGCCTCGAAGGTCGCCGGATGATCGTGCTCGCTGCGGCACCGGTTCCTAGCGCGCAGCAGGCGCTCATCGACGCGTTGACCCGGTTCCTGGCTACGTCGAGCTGCCCGAAGTACCTGCACGACGCAGCAGCGGCCTGGCTCGCACAGACGTAACAGGAGGACGGCCCGCCCCAGGGAGACCAGGGCGGACCTAACCCGCGGCAACCGACCCTACCGGTCGTCACGGGCTACCACTAAAGAATCACACCCCGGCGTGGTGATACATGCCGGGGCAAACGCGAGGGAGACGCGCTTGTGTGCTATGGCCGGGGCTTCGGTCCTCACCTGGGAGGCATGGCATGACGGCGCTGCCGGTAGGTCTCCTGAATGGCATTGGAGTCGTTGGGATCGTCGCACTCCTCGGCTGGCTCCTGGCTACCGGACGGTTGGCGACGCGGCGGGAAGTCGACGCGAAGGACCGACAGATCGAGGCGTTGATGCAGCGGGATGTCATCAAGGATCAGACCATCTCGGACTTCTCCAAGGCGATCAGCGAGTCGAATGCGTTGACGCGGGCGTTTCTGGACGTGGCTCGGGATCGCAGGCGGGACAGTTCGCCGTGAGGTGGCCGTGGCGTCACCGGGCCGCTCAGGCTGAGCGGAAGGCCAGGGAGGCTGAGCGGTGGCTGGAACAAGCGCATCGGGAGCATGAGGCTGCACGCAAGCTCGCCGAGGAAGCCCGCATGATCGTCCGGCGCAACGGCTTCAAGGATGCGATTGTGGCGCTGTTCGAGGAGTCGCAGCGATGACTAGCGACACTCTCGCCGTGGCTCTCGTGGTTGGCATGGTGCTCCCGGCCACCCTGTTCCCGCTGCTGTACGCAACCCGCCCGTGGTATCGCTCGCTGCTCGGCCGTGCGCTGATGACGAAGGCGATCGGTCTGGCACTGCTCGTCGACCTGTCGGTGGCGCACTACTTCGGGCTGCTCGGCAACAACGGCATCACGCGCCTAGTCGTGTACGCCCTGGTGTTCCTGGGGCTGTGGCAGCAGTTCCTTGCGCTGTGCCTCATCATCTGGCGCGCGGGCCGGGAGGACAAGTGACCGCCTCGCTCATCTTCACCGTCTGCGCTGACGACAAGTGCTTGCGGCCGGCGGAAGTGGTCGACGACTACACGATCCCCGACCCCGAGGGCAACCCGGTACGACACCGGATCGTGCTGTGCGTGAACGACCACCGGCTGACCGTCGTCGACTGAGGAGGCCCCATGATCGCGCTCGTCGTAGTCCCGCACGCCTACTGGGCGGTGTGGCTGATTGGCCTCGTCCTCGGCGGATTCGCTGTGCCCGAGGCGCTGGCGATCAAGAACAAGGTCCCTGGCGACACCCTTTCCGAACGGACGCGCGCCTGGTTCCACACCGACACCCCTGGGGGCGGCTGGACGTTCGCGGGGACATGGCTGACGCTGCTGGTCACCTGGTGCTGGTACCTAGGGCATGTTCTGCACTGGTGGCACTGAACCCCCTATAGAATAAGGGCAATTGAATAGGCGGCCCCGGCGCGCTGCGAACGCCCGGGGCCTGGCGAACACCTGGCGAGAGGTATCCGCATGAGCAAGCGTACGCGCAGGCCCGTAGACGAGCGCTTCTGGGAGAAGGTCGCGCAGGACGACGAGTGCTGGCGATGGACTGGCGCTATCGGTAGTCACGGCTACGGCAACTTCTGGGACAGCGAGCGGTACGTGCGCGCTCACCGCTGGGCCTATACCAGCCTCCGCGGCGAGATTCCCGACGAACTCATGATCGACCACCTGTGTCGGAATCGCTGGTGCGTCAACCCCTGGCACCTCGAGCCGGTTACCTGCTCAGTCAACCTCGAGCGGATTCCCCGAGACGTACGTGACGCGGCGTTCCGCCCCGAACGGTGCAAGTCCGGCCATCTACTGGACGAGGCAAACACCTACGTGCAGAAGAAGACCGGGTACCGCTACTGCCGTACATGTCAAGCCGCCCGTCGTCGGGCATTTCAAGCAAGACGAGAGGCGGCGTCATGGTCTTCTACATCTCCAGCGGTCACGCCGTAGCGGAGCCGGCGTGATCATCACGACGCCGACCGACCCGACCCTCATCGTCGCGGCCTACCTCCAGAACGCGCCCGAGATCATCGCCGCGTCGGTCGTCGCACCTCTACCGCTGCCCGCCGCGTGTGCGCTGATCGAGATGGAGTCGGGCGGCGCGAACATCTACGGCCACGACGTCGGCGGCGTCAACTCACTACCCGTTGGTCAGACGCTCGAGGTCACCGAAGCCAACTTCACCGACTTCCTGACACAAGTCATGGCAGGCGCGACGTCCAACGGTGTTGGACCCTGCCAGATCACCTACGCCGGCACACTCGTCAACGGCAAGCGTGACGGCGGCTACTTCACACAGATGGCCGCCCGTGGTCTACAGCCGTGGGTGCCGCTCGACAACTGCCGGTTTGGCTTCGAGCTGATGGCTGCGAACTACGCGCGCTGGGGCTCATGGGCAGACGCCGGAGCCCACTACAACGGCGGCACCAACCCCGACGCCTCAGCGGTCGCATACGGCCAGCGGTTCGCCGCCCTCGTCGACGAGTGGACCACCCGACTCGCAGGAGGTACGCCCGTGCCCATCGCCCCCCCGTCACCGCCATTCATCGCCGCACGTTGGCATGGTGGCGCGCAGACCCCGGCGAAACGCATCGTCATCCACGGCACCGTCTCCCCGTGCGAGGCTGGTGGCGCCCGGAACATCGCGCACTTCTTCGCCACCGAGACGAACAAGACCAGCGCCCACTACGTTGTCGATCCCGGCGAGGTCATCCAGTGCGTCGGTGACCACACCGTCGCCTACCACGCGCCCCCGAACCAGGACAGCATCGGCGTCGAACTCTGCGACCCCGTGACCGGATCCGCTGCCCGCTGGAACGACGCCAACCACACCGCCATGCTCGAGCGCGCTGCCGACCTCGTGGCGCAACTCTGCCTCGCGTACAAGGTGCCCATCGTCAAACTCTCGTCCGGGCAACTCGTCGCCGGACAGCACGGCATCTGCGGCCACGTCGACGTGTCGAACGCCTGGCACCAGACCACACACACCGACCCCGGCGCCGGCTTCCCCTGGGACCGGTTCATGACGCTCGTCAAGGCCGCCACGGACCGACTCACCGGCAACGACCCCAAGAAGCCCACCCCGCCACCGACCCCGCCGGAGGATGACATGCCCTACACGCCCGACCAGTTGGTCGCCCTCATGCAGAAGGCCGTTGCCAGCACGCCCGTCGCCAACAAGGACGCGCACGGCAAGAAGGTCAATGAGGGCACGCTCGCGGGCATGGTGTCGCGGCAGGATCTCGTACAGGACCGGGTGGTCGACGCGCTCGGCCAGATCGGCACGAAGCTGGACGCGCTGACGACCCTGCTACAGACGGCCATCGATCAGGGAAAATAGGACGGCGGCCAGTACCCCCTGCGCCGCCTGACCCGGTTCCGCCCGCCGCCGTCGAGGATTTCGGCGCGGGAAGCATGAACATCCCCGCCGCCGCGGGACAGGCTGGCGATCTGCCCTATGCGACCGTCGTGCAGGTCGCCAAGGCCGCCAACGCGCAGGTCGGGCTGCTCGCCACGCAGGAGACCAGCGAGGCTGAGGACAACGCCGCACTCGACGAGACGCTCCCGTCGTCACGCTGGCAACACTTCACCGCGAGCTCTGAGAACGACCTGCTCGTCAAGCGGGACCGTTGGGCGCTCACCACGCCGGATCGGCTGCCGTCCACGGTCGACCCGACGGGGCGACACATGCTCGTCTCCGATATCACGCTGCTATCCAAGGGCAAGGCGCACGTCTCTCCTCACCGAGACCTCACGCACGCCGCGCTCAACTGGACCGCGCGCGCCGACTGGGATCCGTTCGTGTTCTGTGGGACGCACCTTGTCTCTGGCGTGTATGCGGGCAACGACAACCTCGACTGGCGCAAGGCCGCACGGTCCGAGGAGTTCGCCGGCCTCCACGACAACATCGCGTGGTGGCTCGCAGCCGGGTTGAATGTGCTGCTCTGTCTGGACTCGAACTGGCCGGACATGCCGCCCGTCGTTCCCGGCTGGGTGTGGGCCGTCCAGGGTGGTCATAACGGAATCGACAAGATCGGCTACGTCAACGCGCCCGGCTCCAACTGGGAGTTCTCATTCCTGTCACATGAGGTCTACGCCAACGCCAGCGACCACGACTTCCAGGTGGCAAACCTGCGTGCGACCGGCCTCACGCCTCCGCCCACACCCTCAGCCATGCAGCGGTTCGGCGCATTCCTACGGCGAATGACGTCATGAACCGGCCCGACGCGCTCACCGACGCCATCCTCGACGCCTGGCGCGCGATGACCGTGGCACAGCAGGCAGCCACCGACCCGAGGCTCAGCGCAGCACTACGGGCAGCCGACTCACAGTCCCTTTTCCACCTCACCTACACCGACTAGGGCTTCCACTCCTCGCGAGCGTCGGGGTGGGGCAGTCGGCGGCGGTCATGCGTCGGCCTTTGACGGTGTGACGCGGTGCTGTCGGACGATTGCTGCACACTTGTGGACCACGGCGGCGGTGAGTCGGTTCCCTTCGGGGTTGTCCGCGCTCCCGCTCATTAGTGCCAGCGCCAAGTCATCGAGGGCGCAGGCTGCACGCTCCACTGCGTCATTCTCGGCGGTGTGGGCTACAGCGTTGGGCTCGGTCACTTCACGTACCTCTCTAGGAATCGGCGTACGGCCTCGCTGACCGTCTCGCCTCGTTCGCCCGCTCGCTTCTGAGCGGCCTGCCACAACTCGTCCGGCACGCGAATGGCGCGGGCAGGGTTCTCCTTGCGGGGCTGGTTCGGCATCCGCATCACACGTCCTTCCGTGTGATGCGCACCTCGCGGCCGGCGACGATGTAGACGACCGCGGCGATGCGGGAGTCCGATGCGAAGAACTCGCGAGCGGCGACCTTGGCGGCGGCGAGAGTAGCGAACATTTTCGCCCTCCTGGGGCTCCGAGGCGGCCTTTCCGCCTGACAAGAAGAACACTACTAGGTGTACATACACCTGTCAATACACCTGCCCACCTTTTCTCAACGAAATCTGAGGAGCACCATGAAGCGCGAGCCCGTTCTCTCCGCCTCCACCATTACGGCCATCGTCGCCGCAGGTCTCGCCCTCGCCGCAGCGTTCGGCCTGCACCTGTCCAAGGAGCAGACCGCCGCCATCATGGGCGCCGTCGCACTCCTCGCGCCCATTGTCGCCGGGTTCATCAGCCGCCAGTTCGTCACGCCGGTCAAGGGTGCGGTGCACATCAACGCTTTGCCGAACTCGGAACCCTTCCACGAAGGCATCAAGAAGGCCGCGGACCGCGACTCGCACGGTCGATTCTCCAAGCACGGCCCCGATACAACCCCGTTCACCGGCTCCCACTGACCCGCCCAACCTGAAGGAGACCCCGTGGCCATCCAGACCGCGCAGCAGAAGGAAAACCTCGCCGTCGCATACGGCACCAACGCCACCTATGGCGCGATCTACACGACCGCTCCCGGTGCGTCGGCAGGCACTGAGCCGTCTGGTGGGTCACCGGCCTACGCACGCAAGCCGCTCACCTGGACCGCCGGCACAGTCGACGGCGTCGTGACCGCAACCGCCACCTTCGACGTTCCTGCTGGTGCGACCATCGTCGGCGTCGGCGTGCACACGGCCGTCACGGGTGGCACGTACCTCGACGGGGCGACGGTGACCAGCCAGGCTTTCAACTCGCAGGGGACCTACTCCGTCACCTTTACTTTCTCGCAGAGCTGACGCGACGTAGATGGCCGTCTCCCTCGGGACACCGCTAGGCGCCGGGTACGCCTCGTCCGCGAACGTCTCCACCTCGGGGCCGGTCGCGGTCGGGGCAGCCGTGCCTGCGGGCACGATGGTCGTCCTCGACATCTACGCAGGTGCCGCGTCGATCACGTTCACCGTCACCGACTCCAAGAGCAACACCTGGACGCTGCAAGGCACAGCATCCGCGACGACCAACGCCTCGACGGTCGCCACCTACACCAGCGTCATCACCAACCCGCTCACAGCAACCGACACGATCACCGTCACCCGCTCCGTCGCTGGTGGGCTCGCCTGGTACGCAGCCACCGTCACCGGAGAGAACCCGAACGCGCCGATCGACGTCGCCGCTGTCGGAACGTTCAGCAACACGACCACCACGAACCCTGCCGCACCAGCCGTCAACGCTGCGGCCGGCTCCCTGGTTCACGCCGCGTTCGTGCTCGGCAACCAGTCGTCGGTCATGGGCGTACCGTCCGGCTCCGAATACACCGTGTCCGGGGTCAAGCTGTCCAGCGGCTCCGGCAACCCGCGAAACGGTGGCGTCCTCGAGTCACAGCGCGCCGCGGCAGGCTCCACGACACCGACCGCGGCCATCACCAGCAGCTCGACCGGGCAGCCACTCGCCGTCACCTACGCCGCCGTGTCCCTGTCGTTCGCGCAAGTCAGCACCGAGGCACACAGCGGGTCGGCATCGTTCAGCGGGGACGGCACACTCACCGCGACCGGGATCGCTGGCAACGGGGCAGCCGTCAACCTCGCCGGCAGCGGCACACTCAGCGCGACAGGCACACCAGCAGCCAAGGTCACGGCGACACTGTCCGGCAGCGGCACGCTCACCGCTACCCGCAACCTCAGCCACCCCACCGTCGCCATCATCGGCGACTCACTCACCTGGCGATCCGGCTCCGACGCCAACCCGCCCAGCCGCGAATCCATCACCCGCTCAAGGTTCCAGGCGGCAGGCTTCGACGACGCCTCGATCTACTGGTACGCAGTCGGTGGCAAGCCGATGGTCGGCACCGACGCCAACGGCAAGACCGTCGCCGACAACATCGCCGCCGCGAAGGCCCAGCTCGGCACCGTCGACTTCTGGATCATCGGCCTAGGCACCAACGACACGGGCGAGACGGACTCCGCGTTCACGGCCGGTGCTCAGGCGATCCTCAACGGCATCGGCACGACCGGCAAGGTGCTGTGGGTCAACCTGGCCTACTACTCGGCCGCCAACACGAACGCCGCCCACTTCAACCCACTCCTGGCGTCGGTGATGTCCGGCGCCACGAACGCGACCCTGCTTGACTGGAACACGCACATTCACGCAGCCGGTGTGTACGACCCCGCCGACTGGATCTACCCCACCGACTCCACGCACATGACGGCGCAGGGGTGGGAGAAGCGCGACAACTTCGAGATCGCGGCGACCCAGGCTGACGCGCTCGGCACGGCCACCCTGTCCGGCGCTGGCACGCTCACCGCCACCGGCAAGGCGCAGACGACAGCGACGGCGCCACTGAGCGGGACAGGCACCCTCACGGCGGCCGGCGCACCCGCAACCGGTGCCACCGTCACCCTGACCGGCGCGGGCAACCTCACCGCCGCAGCATCCGGCTCAGGCTCAGCGACCGCCGCGTTCAACGGCACCGGCACACTCACCGCCCAAGGGACAGCCGCCACCAGCATCACGGTCGAGCTCAGCGGCGAAGGAACCCTCACCTACGCCGCGCAAGTCAACGCCGCAGCAGCAGCCGACCTCGCAGGCAACGGCACCCTGACCGCGCTCGGCATCATCCCCGGCAACGAACGCGACCTCGCACTCACCGCCCGACTACTCGGCCGGCGCATGACAGCCGACCTCGAGCCCCGCCGCATGACCGCCCGAATGGAGGCCCCATGAGGACCATCGACGCGACCAACGGCGAAGCGGAGTACGTCACCGCCACCGTCACCGAACGCAACGGCCTCGACATCACCGCCGTGACCTGGACCGTCAAACTCGTCGGCGACGCAGACACCCCCGACACCGACTGGCAGGCAGCAGACAAGGTCGACAACCCCAGCCTCTCGACCGCTGAGGTGTCCCTGTTCGTCGACGCGGCCACACCGAAAGGCACCTATCAGGCGCTCGACATCCGCGCCACCGACAGCCCCGAAGTCATCCCGTTGACCGCAGCGACCGGCAGCTACAACCGGATCCAAGTCACCTAGCCCCCAGCGCCTCACCTGCCGCGGCGGTGAGAGGCGGCAGACGCAGCCCACGCGGCTCGTCGTGGCCGCCCCCGGGACAAAGCCCCCCGTCTGCTTCGGCAGGCGGGGGGCTTTCTTCATGCGCGCTCGGGAATGTAGACGGCGCGGGCAGTCTTGTGGAGATCGTCGTAGTCGACCACTCGATGAGGCGGGAAGGTGTAGCGCCAGGCCCCATCGGGGTACTTCGTCGCGGTACTCGCGTTCGCCGGGTGACCGACAGTTACGATCGTGCCCACGGGTGCCTCGTCAAGCGTCACGGCTTCCACTCCTCGCGGTAATCCGGGTGGTCGGCGTAGGGCAGGGCGAGGTAGCGGAGGGCGAGCCGTAGTCCAGACCACTCGCGCTGTCGAAGAGTGTTCGGCCCCAGCATCAGGTCCACGTCGGCGTCCCGCTCGGAGTATTCCTGCACGATCCGCCGCTTGGCCTCGCACTCGGCCAGGATGCGAGCGGGGCCATCGCAGTCGCACGCTTGGTCATCAGCGACCGCTCGGCACCAGTCAGGATGCCGAGGCCCATCGGTCTCATCCTCAGCGATCCGCGCCAGTAGGAACTCGGTCAGCCTCATGCCGACTCGCCCAGGAGTGCGCGGGCGACGGCGGCTGCCAAGTCGCGCTCCTCAACCCAATCCCAACGGATCGCAGTCTCCGCCAGCCACTCGCCCACGGGATGCCAGCGCGGATCTGGGTCCTCCTGCGCTCTCACGGCGGCGCGGCGGAGTAGGTCTGCGGTCACCCGTCGGCCTTTCCGGGCGAAATGACACGGGCACGCCTGACCTGCACGGCCAGAGCCTCTAGGCCCGCGTCGTGCCCGCCCTCGGTGTATCCAAGGGCGACGCGCAGGTGCTCTGTGCAGCGGTCGATCTTGTCCGCGAGGGCCTTGCAGCGAGCCTCGGCATCCTCGGCCCACGCGACTGCCTTGTGTAGCGTCTCCGCTACGTGCTCGTACCGGCGCTGGTCGCGTGCCATTCGACCCGCGTCATTCTCGGCGCTGTCGGCTACAGCCTCCGCCTCGCTCACGACGCCACCCTACGACCGGCCCGCGCCTCAACCTCGGCCTGCACCACGCGCAGACCCGGCACCGACGTCTCCGGGTCCAGCAGCAGCGCCGCAAGCTCGTCGTCGGTCATGCGACGCGCACGCCTGGTCAGCTCGCGGGTCAGTTCACGCTCGAAGTGGCTCATCGGTCCCCCTGTTCAGTAGGTGAGGAGTCGGCGGGTGGTTGGGTGATACATGGGACGGCGGTCATCGGGCGAGCGGTGTCCTGATCGGCCAGTTCGCGGCCGTAGTCAGCGCCGATGCGCGCGGCGTGCTCTTGCTGCTCGACACGGCACAGGTCGGGGTGGGCGCAGCCAGCATCGGCGTGCAGCTTCTGCTCGGCGGTCGGCCACCACGCCGGCTTTCGGGGCTCAGTCACCGCGAGCCCTCCTGGTGCAGGTTTTCGCGCACATGGCTACCGACATGGCTAACATTCGGGGCATCGGACCCGTGGGCGCAGCGTGATTCGAACACGCGACCACCTCCTTGTAAGTGAGGTAATATTAGCCGTGCCCGACCGAAAACGCAAGGATTTGAGCGTGATTCAGAGGGCTATGGCTAGTGTTGCTATGGCAGCAGATGGCTAAAGAGATGGCTAACACCCCCGCACGGTGGCTACACCGTGCGGAACGACTAGGACCGGAGCGAAGCATGGAGCAGGTAAGCAAGCGGCTGATGAACTGGGCGTCGATCCTGGAGGACAACACGCGCCAGCAGGCCGTCCTGACTTCCTCCATGCCGTTCATTCATCCCCACCTGGCGCTGATGCCCGACGCGCACCTCGGGAAGGGTGCGACGGTCGGCTCCGTGATCCCGACGCTCGGCGCGATCATTCCGGCCGCGGTCGGGGTCGACATCGGCTGCGGCATGATGGCGATCCGAACCGGCTGGCACGTCGATGACCTGCCGACAGACCGCGCCCCGCTCCACGCTGCAATCAGCGCGAAGGTGCCGCTGTCGGCGGGCAAGTACAACACCGACCTCTACTCCGAAGAGACGGCCAAGCGCGTTGCCGAGCTCGAAGGCATGGCTGGCGCGGAGCAGGCGGAGGCCATTGCGCCGAACTGGCGGCTGCAGCTCGGCTCGCTCGGCTCGGGCAACCACTTCATCGAAGTCAGCCTCGACGAGCAGGACCGCGTCTGGCTGTTCCTGCACTCCGGCTCCCGCGGCGTGGGGAACAAGCTCGCCATGAAGCACATCAAGGTTGCTCAGCAGCAGTGCGAGAAGCGGTGGATCAGCCTGCCCGACCGCGACCTCGCCTACCTCGTGGAAGGCGAGCCGGAGTTCTGGTCCTACATGGAGGCTCTGCGGTGGGCCCAGCGGTTCGCCTACCTCAACCGCGAAGAGATGATGCACCGCGTCGTCGACGCCTTCCTCGATTGGGCTGGAAGGTCGCGCCTGGACGAGTCCGAGACGATCAACTGCCACCACAACTACACGGTGCGCGAGAAGCACTTCGGTAAGGACGTGTGGCTGTCCCGCAAGGGCGCGATCGACGCCGCTGAGGGAGTCCGGGGACTCATTCCCGGCTCGATGGGTGCCGCGTCCTACGTCGTGACGGGCAAGGGTAACCGGCTCGCGCTGAACTCAAGCCCGCACGGCGCCGGCCGCAACCACTCGCGGTCCGCCGCCAAGCGGCTGTTCACTCGTGACGACCTCGACCGGCGCATGGACGGCATCGAATGGGGCCGCTCCGATGCCTTCCTCGACGAGCACCCGGACGCATACAAGGACATCGACATCGTGATGCGGGACGCCGCCGATCTTGTGTCCGTCGACCACACGCTTCGACAGATCGTGAACGTCAAGGGGGACTAATGAGCCCGCGCCCCCGCAAGCGCCGCCAGTACGCCAGCGGCTCGGTCTACCAACGCAGCAGCGACAACCGCTGGGTCGGCACCATCGAGGCAGGCTGGACCTCGACCGGCGCACGACGCCGCATCGTCGTCACAGCCAAGACCGAGGCTGAGGTCAAGACCAAGCTCAAGCTCAAGGCACGCGACCTCGACCGCGGCGAGACCAGCACGTCGCCGCGGACCACCGTCAAGGCATGGGCCGAGACGTGGCTCGAGATGACCGAGCGCACCGACCGGCCCAAGACGCACACGACCGACCTCGGCGCCGTCAGGAAGTACATCGTGCCCGTGATCGGGCACAAGCGGCTCGTCCAGCTCGCGCCGGCCGACGTGCGGGCCGTCGACGCCAAGGTGCGCGAAGGGACCGGCAACAGCAGCACCGTGCGGCGCTATCACGGGACGCTGATACGGATGCTCAAGGCGGCGCAGGCCGAGGGCTACTCGATCCCCGCTCGCGTGCTCGACGTGAAGGCGCCAGCCCCGGCACCGACCGATCGGCAGGAGGTCGCCGAACCCGACGCGCTCGCCATGCTCGCCGTCGCCGCGACCCTCCCGCACGGCTCTCGATGGCTGGCGGCGTTCCTACAGGGCATGCGGCAAGGTGAATGCCTCGGGCTCACCTGGGACGAGGTCGACGAGGATCGGCTGTCCGTCTCCTGGCAGCTGCAGGCGCTCCCCTACGTCGACCGCTCGCGCAAGGCGCTCGGCTTCCGGATCCCCGACGGCTACGAGGCGAAGCGGCTCGAGAAGTCGCTGCACCTCGTCCGGCCGAAGTCGCGGGCTGGGTGGCGCGTCATCCCGCTCGTGCCGTGGATGGCCGAGTCGCTGGCCTCCTGGCGTGAGGTCGCACCCGCGTCGCCGCACGGGCTCGTCTGGCCCGCACAATCCGGCTCACCCGCCTCCGCACGGCAGGACCGGCTCGAATGGCGGGCCCTACAGGACACCGTCGGCGTCCGGCACCCGTCCGGCCGCTACTACGAGCTCCACGAGGCCCGCCACGCCACCGCCACACTCCTGATGAAGCTCGGCGTCGACGAGGCCGTGCGCATTCAGATCATGGGACACAGCAGCATCGCGAGCACCAGAGGGTACGAGCACGTCGACGTCACGCAGGCGCGCAAGGCCCTCGAGCGGGTCGCCGAACGGTTGCAGCTCGGCTAGCGGATCGCCCGGACGTTGCTCCGCTCAGCCCGATCAGTGTCGGTGACGCGCCGGTCATACATGCGGTGCTCCCAGCTCATCACCTCGAGGATGACGCGCCGACAGTGCTTCATGGCGATCATGAGGGTTCCGCACCCTGCGGCCAGTCCGATGAGCAGCGCGAGTCTGCCCATGACTGACCGGCTACCGTCGGCGAAGTCGACCCCCATGAGCACCACCGCTGTAAGCCACAAGGCCGCCACTCCAAGCATAGGTAACGCTTCGTGAATCGTGAGTCTCACGGCGAGACTCCCCCTGTTCTGATGTGTTTTTGAGAACGAAGCACCCACCTTTGAGTACCTCCCAGACTCGTGTTGATACTCCGAGGACAACGAGCGCCCGGTAGTAGCGGTTACGGTCGCTGCGTCACGCTCGCTTGCGGACGGGCGATCCGCGAAGCACCGACTCACCCCGCCGCTCATGCTCGGTCGCCATCTGCAACAGCTCGTACTGAGCCAGCAGATGCTCCTTGGCGGTCTTGCTGAGCGTCCTGTCCTGCGCGACGATCTCGGCGAAGTCGCGCGGCGCCGGCCCGGCCGCCACCATCGGCAGCCGCATCGCGTCGTGGATCTCTTGAGGCGGGATGTCGAGAACCTCGGCGTAGGCGCCGATCAGGTCCATGTTCTCGTCGGCCCAGCGTCGCCCGTGCTCGTGGTCGCTGACCACGTTCTGCCGGATCCTGCGCCCAACCTTCTCCGAGACCAACTCAGCTAGCACCGTCTGCGACATCGACCCTCGGTACTGCCGAATGAGCGACCCAAGCCGCTCCTGCCAGCGTTCCGCCATCGTCTCCACTCCTCGCTTCGCACTTTGCCCCCCGGCGCAGCGTTCATGGACGTTATACATGACAGGGATAGCCGGTGTCTAGATACCCGTATGTGTGACCGTCGCCTCCTGAGCGCATGTATCAAGCCCAGACTCGCCAGCCTCCGTGCGCGATAAATATCGCCCAGGTACCGAGTATCCCTTGACAGGGTATCCGCGTATTCGGTAAAACTATCCTCATGGTGAGTGACCACCCAGTCTGGGGAGAAGGCGTCAGGGCTCTACGTGGTCTGTACCGGCTGAGCCAGGTGCAGTTGGCCGAGCAGGCCGGCACCACGCAGGTAACCATCAGCGAGCTGGAGAACGGCAAGCGCAACATCAGCGACGCGCTCCGGGTCCGCATCGCCCGGGTGCTTCACGTAGACCCACACGCCCTGTTCCCGTACCGCGAGGGTAATGGCAACGGCAACGGGAACGCGGCATGACCACCCCGCGCCAGGCCGAGCGCGCCTACTCAGTCACCGAGGCCGCCGAGCTCAAGTCCGTCTCTCCCGACCTCATCAAGCGCGCCATCCGAGCCACCAGCGGCAACACACTTCGCGCCAAGAAGCTCGGCCGCGGCTACCGCATCACCGCCTCGGCGCTCGAGGACTGGTTCAACGGGCTCGAGGACGCATGAGCACCGACCCCGTCAAGACCGCCTTCTGGTTCGCCGCACTCGCATTCAGCGCCCTGTGCTGGGTCGCCGTCGGGTTCGCGGTGACCGTGCTGCTGTTCAGCGGCTAACCCGAACTCCGGCTGTCACGCATGCGCGGTGGCCGGAAACCACGTCCGCACAAAAGACAGCCGCGCCAGGCGGGATCGCACATCGCACCTGACGCGGCCAGACAGAAAGAAGTGTCTCACATGGGATACCCGCACTACTCCAACGATTGCGGCGACTACCACGGGTTGGTCCGAGACTTCCTCGGCCCGCGCCCGAAGATTGTCGTCCTCTGCGGCTCCACTCGTTTCAAGGAAGCTTGGTACGAACACGGGAAGCGCCTGACGCACGACGGCGCCATCGTCTTGTCGGTCGGAGACCTAGACACCAGTTCCGCCGCTGCCGACATCAACGTCCCAATCAGCCCGGAACTCAAGGTGCGACTGGACGAGCTGCACAAACGGAAGATCGACCTTGCCGACGAGGTGCTCGTCCTGAATGTCGGTGGCTACATCGGTGAGTCGACGCGCAGTGAGATCGAATACGCGCAGGCACGAAAGCGCCCCATTCGGTATGTCGAGCCCATTGAGGCGGTGGCCGCGTCATGACCGCCTTGCACTATCGCGACACCTACCGCACCGCCGCGCTCCACGTCCTCGCACACACGCCGTTAGGTGATGCTGTTCGCCGCGTCGGAACCACCAGCGACGACGGCCAAGTGCTGACCGTCGACGTCCCACACGGCGACCTCACCCTGTCGACGGGCGAATGGTCACTGCTCGACTTCCTCACCGGACTCGCAGGCGCCAACCCCGTCTACCTGCGTTCTGTGCTCGCCTACATCGACGACGACTGCAAATGGGCCGTCTGGTGGGCGTGGGGTCTCGCAGCGGGTCAGGTGTCCGACGTCGCGCCGGTCAGGTTCAGCGCATGAGCGGCGACTACCCGATCGGCACCGTTGCGACGGCCACCGTGCGCGGGGTCGAGGGCGTGCGGGTGATGCTTTTCGAGGGCGGAACGGGCACTCGCGCATGGCTCTCGTCCGTCTATATGAAGGGAGGCCGCGCGCACGCTCCGCATGACGTCACCGACATCCGCCCCCTCGTCACGCTGGACCTGGGCGAGGACATTCCCAGGCTCCGTGAAGCCCTGGCGCGGTGGACTGGGTGGACTTCGCTCACCGTCGAGAAAGACGCGATCCGTCGACTGCTCGACCAGATCGAGGCGCAGACCCGCCCGCCGAAGCCGCCTGAGCCGCAGGGCCTCGGTGCGGTGGTCGAGGACGCGAATGGCCTTCGATGGACTCGCGTCGAGGCTGGCGCGGACGACTTCACGCGCAACCCCTGGTTTCCCAACACTGATGGGCATACGCAACCCCGCGAGTACGACGAGATCGCCGCCGTCCGCGTGCTCAGCGAGGGAGTCAGCGCATGAGCATCATCCCCGCCCTTCTCGCAATGGCCGCGATCCTCGTCGCCGGCGTCGCCCTGGACCGTCTCTACCAGCGTTTCCCGTTCGTCGAGCGGCTGCTGGTGTGGCTGATCCCCGACCCCGACCTGAGCGGGCGGCTGGACGAGCGGGAGGAGTCGTGAGCGTGCTACGGGTCACGAGCCACCTGATCACCTTCGCCGCCGTGTTCATCGGATGCCGATTCGTCTCCCTCTGGGTGGCGCCCATCGTCTTCGCCGTGGTCATCGCGAACGCGATGTATGCCGCAGCCGAAGAAGAGTGCCGACGATGACAACTGACTACCTCGGCCCGCGCCCCGAATGGATGCAGCGGGGCCTGTGCGCACAGCCGGACGCATACAACAGCGACCTTTGGTTCCCGGAGAACACCGGACCGCAAGGACGCATCGCCAAAGCCGTCTGCCGCCAATGCCCCGTCCGCGACCAGTGCCTCGACTACGCCATCAGCAACGGCGAGAAGTACGGCATCTGGGCCGGCACCAGCGAACGGAAACGCCGCGACATGATCGCCAAGCTCCGAGCCGCCAAACGAGTCTGCGTCGAATGCGCGACACCCCTCACCAACGGACGCCGCACCTACTGCTCCGACAACTGCTACGACACCGGCCACCGACGCGACAACGCAGCAGCAGCACAACGGCGGCGGGATCGGGGGGCGGCATGAGTATCACAGAACCCCGCCTCGTCCGCGGCATGTCCGACGAGACCTACCACGGCGATCCTGTGCCTGGTGGTTCGCTGTCGAGCACGTTCGCACGGCTGCTCACCAGCCACGTACCAGCCAAGGCGCGCGCATGTCACATCAACCGCAAGCCAACCAAGTCGATGAACCTCGGCAAGGCAGCACACGCGCACGCACTCGGCGCCGGCCCCGAGCTGATCGTCTGGCAGCACGACGGACGCACCAAGGCTGGCAAGGCTGAGCGAGAGGCTGTCGCCGACAAGCTCTCCACAGAGGCCGCAGTAGCGGTCACCGAAGCCGAACGCAACCAGATCCTCGGCATGGCAATCGTCCTGCGCGAAACGCCGGAAGTTGCCGCGATCCTCGACCGCTGCGAATCAGAGGTGTCTGCCTTCTGGCAAGAGGGCGACGTCTGGTGCCGAGCCCGCTACGACCTCCTCGGCGACAGGCTCGCCTGGGACTACAAGACAGCCGAGGACTCCTCCGCACGCGGGTTCGAGCACGCCATGTCGACCTACGGCTACCACCAGCAGGCCGAGTTCTACCAGCGCGGCCTGTACGCGCTAGGCCACGAAGCAGCAGACGAACCCATGCGGTTCATCGTCCAGGAGACGCAAGACCCGTACCTCGTTCAGGTGCACACCTGCGACCCGCTGGCAATCGAAGTCGCTCGGGCACTCAACGACCGCGCCATCGACATCTACGCCGAGGCGATGAAGAGCGGACAGTGGGCCGGATATCCCAGCCTGCACGCCGATCCGACCGGGCTACCCAATCGCTACTTCTACCAGTACGGCGACCTACTGCCGAACCACCTCAACCCGTTCGCCGAACCCGAATTGAGCATGTGATGAACCTCGACTTCCTGATGGATCTAGTGAATGCCAAGTGCAACGAGGACGCGCGAAGAGCCGGGGTGATGACTCTCGGAGGACTTCGCTCGACGCTGGCGACCTTGCCCCCAGAGACGCCCGTCGTAATCGACAAGGGGGGCGCACCGGGATCGCTCGACTCGTATCGCGGCTACTACGAGCGCCTGGCTTTCGCGGCTGATGGCGGTTCGACCACAGCCCGCGAGGTGATCGCATCCCTGGATGCCGCTGACGGAAAGACCTTCCGGGGCTACAAGGGCGGCGATTACGAGATGGATTCCTACACCTTCCTTCATATCGCTCCCTACGGATCGACTGGACCGCAGGTAGTCGGGCTGCACATAGAGGACGACTGCGCGGTCATCGACACGAAAGACGAGGAGTGGTGATGAACCTCAGCCAAGCGATCCTCGCCCGCAGCGACCAACTCAACGCAGACGACCTTGTGGGGGGCCCTCGCACCTTCACGGTTGCCGATGTTCGCCGCGGTGACGCTGATCAGCCCGTCGCGATCGTGCTCGAGGAGTTCCCCGCCAGCCGCCCATTCAAGCCCTCCAAGACCGTCCTGCGGCTGCTCTCGCACGTCTGGGGCGAGGAGACCGACGACTGGCCCGAGCGTCCCCGCTTCACGTTGTACCGCGACGCGAAGGTCAAGTGGGCCGGCCAGGAGATCGGCGGCATTCGCGTGAGCCATATGTCGCATATCAAGGAGCCCGTGAAGATCGCGCTCGCCGAGTCGAAGGGCAAGAAGTCGCTGCACGTCGTGCAGCCGCTCCCCGACGCACCCCCGCCCGACCCGAACGCCGAACTCCTCGGGGCGCTCAAGGCTGAATGGGGCACCGCAGATCCCGAACGGCGCAAGCAAATCGAGGCCGAGGCTGCTGCGTTGAGGGGGCAGGCATGAGCGAGTACTCCGCCGAGAATGACGCACTTGCTGCGGCGCTGTGCCGCGAGTATCACCCGATGCATTGGGACGTGGCCTACAGCAACAGAACCAAGCCATGCGGGGCCTGCCGTATACACGCAGCGCGGCTGAGCGAGAACTTCCCATCTAGCGAAGGTTGGATGTGTCAATCGTGCGGGGCTGACAACTTCATCCCGCCCATGTTCGTGCGCGTCATTCCGCCCGGAAAGTCCGACGCATGAACACCTTCGACGCCACGCCCAACTTGGTCGACGAGATCGAGTCACGCCGCCTCGGTGATCACCCGTACACCGTCCGCAGCGGAGGCCACCTGTACGACGCGAACCGGATGCCCGACGCGGACGACCTGGAGGAATCGTGAGGATCTTCACCTGGCCGTTCTGGTACCGCGTCCTCGACCGCGTTTACCGGCTCGTGATGGGCCGCGGACGATGATCGCCCGCCTCATCCTCGCCATCCACGACGCCCGCGCCTGGACCATCGGCGTCCGGGACAGCGCAACCCTACGGCTGGTCGAGCGCACCTTGGCGTCCATGTGCCCGTGTGGCTGTGGACGCATTGATGAGCACGAGCCGGGGGTCGACGCATGAGCTCAGCCACAGCCGGCCGAGCTCGCGAGCATCGCGTCAGGAACCACCTCATCGTCCACCACGACTGGCAACTCATCGCACGCTCAGCCGGATCCAAAGGTGCCGCCGATCTCGTCATGGCGCACCCCGAACACGGCCTCGCGCTCATCCAAGTCGGCACACCGAACAAGACCCTCGGCCCCGACGACCGCGCGCGACTCATACACGCCGCCAACCTGGCCAGCGCCCTGCCGCTACTCGCCGTCGTCACACCCGGCGTCGGCATCAAGTTCTGGCACGTCACTGCTGGCCCCGCATCGACCTGGACGGAGTTCACGCCGTGACCGACTACAGCCGCGCAGCCTGTCTCGGCAAGGCAGACCTCTACGACCGCACCATCACGCCGCACTCGATGGCCGACTACTACGACGCCGTCAAGGAAGCCCGCGCGGTCTGTGCTCGCTGCCCGATCCGCGAAGCCTGCCTCGTCGACAACGCGGACAACGAAGGCGTCATCGGTGGGCTGACCATCACCGAACGCACGCCTCTAGTCATCTACGACAGTTGCGGGACACCGGCCGGCGCAGAGAAGCACTCGCGTAACCGAGAGCCACTGTGCGACGCGTGCAGGAAGGCATCAACCGAAGCTCGCCGCAAGCGGCGACAACGCCGAATCAGTGCGATCTGCGGGACCGACAGTGGCTACTTCCGGCACCTGCGCCGGGACAAGAACGAGCCGTGCGACGCCTGCAAACAAGCCCACAGCGCAGCCCAGAAAGCGCGCCAGTGGGCCAAGCGAGACGCCTCGTGACCCGCCAGACCGCCCAGCAGGAGACCCGGCCGCACCTGTCGGGTTTCTGCACTGGGCCCGTCGGCGCGATCCCACAGTGCGACCGATGCGTCAAGCGCGGGCAGGTCTGCGAGTGCGGCCGATGCGCGGAATTGCGTGCACAGCAAGGGGAAGCGAGCTGCGGTAAGATGGTCAGTAGCGAAAGTGCCCCGAGTCTGCGGCAAACAGACCCGGGGCGACGACCACATCCGGCTAAGGAGCTGTGATCGCGTGACCATTGTGCCACCCGCCTCCGAAGAGGCAACACCCCCCGCCCGGGTAGTTCCGTACTACTCCGACGATCTCGTGACGCTGTACCACGGCGACTGCGAGCACATTCTTCCCAATCTTTCCGGCGTCGACCTCATCGTCACGTCACCTCCGTACAACCTCGGGGTCACCACGGGTGGCGGCTTCGGCCACTGGAAGGACGGCCAGCCACACGGCGGCAAAGGCAAGTGGGTTGCCGCTAAACATGACGGTGATGGGATCGGATATGACTCACACAACGACGCGATGCCATACCGGATGTATGAGGAGTGGCAGCGCCGTGTCCTCGCTGCATGCTGGGCATCGCTCAGCGATACGGGTGCGATCTACTACAACCACAAGCCCCGTGTTCAAGCTGGCACCCTCTGGACCCCGCTCGCACTGAACCCGGACCTGCCCATCAGGCAGATTGTCGTGTGGGCGCGGTCGGGAGGAATGAACTACGCGCCGACGCACTACGTTCCGACGCACGAGTGGATCATGGTGTTCGCCAAGCCCGGGTTCCGGCTCAAGAGCAAGGCCGCCTCCGGCTTAGGTGACGTGTGGCGCATACCGCAGGAATCGAACCCCGACCATCCTGCGCCGTTCCCACTCAGTCTGCCTGCGGCCGCCATCGAGACCACCGCGCCGGCCCTAGTGGCAGACCCCTTCGCGGGTAGCGGGACGACTCTTCGAGCTGCCAAGGATGCCGGCGTTCGTGCCATCGGCATCGAGAAGTCTGAGCGGTACTGCGAGGTCGCAGCCAAGCGCCTCTGCCAGGACACATTGTTCGGCGGTGTCGCCTGATGGCCCGCCAGTCGCGCCCACTCAAGACGGCGTTCTGGTCCGACGACAAAGTCTGCCGCCTCAGCCGCGACGCACGCCTCACGCTCGCCGGCCTCATCACCTGCATGGCCGACGACGAAGGCCGATTCATCGCCACGCCCGTCGCCATCTGCGGCTCGCTGTTCCCGCACGACGACATCCCGCCAGCTCGCATCAAGCGGTGGCTAGGTGAGATCGAGTCGGAAGGGATGGTCACCACATACCAAGTCAATGGCGGCACCTACGGCTATCTGACGACGTGGGCCAGACATCAGAAACCACCTCACCCATCCCCCAGCACCATCCCTGAGCCACCCGAGGATGCCGCATGAATCTCTCACTAGTTGCTCATGAGGCGCTCATGAATTCCTCACGCGCTCCTCATCCCCGAGTAGGAGGGGGAGTAGGAGTAGGAGGTGGATTCGGAGTTTGGGTTGCGTTAGCCACGCATCTCCAGACTGTTCCAGCGCGGCTTGCCCGATGCATGACCTCGCTGCGCTCGGCGGTGATCGCATGAGGAAGCCGACGACCGACCCGCGAATCAGGAATGCCGAATGGCTTGACCTCGACAGTCGCACGTACGGGCTCAGTGAGCCTTTCGAGCTATGGGAGGCCGACAGCACCGGCATGGTCCACGTCCTCTGGGATGCCAGGCGCCGCGGCTGGACGCTTGAGGAGAACGCGGACGAGATCGCTGCGCTTGTCATGCGGTCGCGCTGGCTGCGTGCCGTCGAGCACTTCGCGGCGGTGGGGAGTCAGCCATGCTGAGCCGCGAGCAAGCCCAAGCCCTCACACACTTGACGCACCTCCTACGGCCAGCGTGGAACGAGGAAGGCATCTACGCCGCACTCGGCCGCGTCAAGGACCGTGACGCCTTCGAGGTTGCGCTAGCCACGTTGCGAGCTGCCGCCGACACGAAGGTCAAGACGCCCGGCGCCATCCCGTCGGCCGGCCCGCACTGGAACGAAGCGCCGCCGAAGGAAATCGAGCGTGTTGCGCCGCGCCCACCCAAGAAGCATGAGGCGTGCGCCGACTGTGGCCGCACCGAGGGCGCGCACAACCAGTGGTCCGGGCATGACTTCCGCCCGCTCGCACTCGCCGCACGAGGCCGCAGCAACGCCGCCGAGATAGCACGCGCCCGGCTCCGTGAAGCCACCGCCGCACTCTGCACGCACGGCCTCAAACCCGAGCTGTGCGCCGATCACGACCCGCGCCGCCAACCCGCTGAACAGGAGACCGCATGAACGACTACAACGACCCCTTTGAGCAGGTAGGCGAGGTTCCGGTCTTTGACTGGAATGCGGCGGCTGCGACGCGACGAAAGCAGCCGGTTCTCACCTGCGCAGCGGACTACTTGGCCCGCCTGCGCGAAGAGGTGATCGCCGTTGTCGCGGAGCACTTCTGGGATGGAGACGCGGATCGCAGCCAACCCGACTATGACACCATCGCCCGGCTCTGGGATGACGCGGCGGGCAACGTCATTCCGTCCGGAAAGGCCGACGCATGAGCACGAACCGAGACGCGCTGGTTGAGCGAGTGGCCGAGGCGCTGGCGAACGTGCCGAGCAAGCGCGAGACGGAGACGTTCGGGCAATACGACCGCCGCCGAGCTCGCACCATCCTCGACGCCCTGCCCGAGCTGGCGCAGGCACAGGCAGCGGTGGAGCGGGTGACGGCGGTCGTTGCCACCTGGGATGGAAGGTACATCCGCGATGACATCGACACGGCCAGCGAGGTCGAAGTCGAGTGCGCCCATGCCATCCGCGCCGCGCTCGCCGGACCCCAGTCCGGCGAGGAGGACGCATGAGCACCCTCTCGCCGCCGATGCTCCACCGACTCGACCTGGCCTGCAAGCACATCAGCGCCGTGTTCGGTGGGTTCAGCGGGCCGTTCCTGGTGGGCTCGGTTCAGCAGCGCACCGCTGGACCAACCTCGGACGTCGACCTGCGGCTGATCCTCGCCGACGACGACTACGACGCACTCATGGCCGGGACGCCGGACGGATTCGCCACCCTTCTCGACTTCGCGCTATCGGCCTACGTGCGCGAGCTCACCGGTCTCCCAATCGACTTCCAGGTGCAGCGGCAGACCCAGGCTAACCAGCGCCACGCGGGCAAGCAGCGCAACCCGCTCGGCCGCCGCGACCTGACCAACTGGCTAGGCGACGCACGACCCGAGGTGACCGCATGAGCACGAACCGAGACGCGCTGGAGCGAGTGGCCGAGGCGCTACATCGCGAGGACTCGGGGGGTTGTCCCAACTGGCCCTGCGACTCAGCCAGCTACTACCGAGCCAACGCCAGGATCGCCCTCGGCGCCCTGCCCGAGCTGGCGCAGGCACAGGCAGCGGTGGAGCGGGTGATGGCGCTGGCTGCCCGGTGGCGCTACAAGGGCGAGTTCGGCTGGGGTCCGTGGCAGGAAGGCGAAGGCCCCGACCATGAGGGCGAGGTGCTTGACCGCGCCTCCATCGCACTCCGTGCCGCGCTCGCTGGACCCGAGCCCACCGACCCCGAGCGGGAGGTTTGAGGATGAGCGCCACCTTTGAGGCGCGCTATCCCGGACGTTGCGGCGTCTGCGATGAGGCGATCCGTGTGGACGACCTGTGCACCTATGTTGAGGACGAGGTCGCGCACGTCAACTGCCCGCAGCCCGTCGCGCTGGCCGACCCTTGCCCCCGGTGCTTCATGGTCCCGGCAGCGAACGGCGCCTGTGGGTGCGACGCATGACCGCCGCAGACTGCCCCACCCCGACCGAGGGCTGCGGATGCGAGCCGCCGTTCTGGGGCGACGAGGACTCGCCCACCGTCTGCATCGCGCACGGCCGGTTCATCCCGTGTCGCAAAGATGGCGAGCACCGGTACACGGCGAATCCGTTCTGGGTGAAGTCCGTTCGGGACTACCAGGAGAGCCCCATCGCGGATCTGACGTGGGAGCCGGCATGGGAGGCCAAGTGACCAACACGTGCAAGTGCGGACGCCCGACCCGCGACGAGGCTTACGTGTGCGACACATGCAGCGAGGAACTAGCCAAGGCACTCGGCGACATTCCCTGGTTGGAGTCCGAGCTCGAGACGACCATCACGCGCACCAAGGGCGTTGACTACCGCACCAAGGGCGGCACACGAGCCTCTGAGCGGCCCTCTCCCGTCGTTTGGGGCGCGGCCGAGGCAAGGGGGCATCTGCGGGCGGTGCTGGTCGCCTGGAGCAAGTTCAGCAGCGAGGAAGGCGTGCGGAACTCGGCGCCGCGTACGTGCAAGCGAGAGCAGGAGGCAAGAGGATGAGCGAGACCCGTAGCGCCGAGAAAGGCGCGCTGGAGCGGCTGGCAGATGAGTGGGAGCACGAAGCCGCCAGGCTCACCTGGCCTGAGGAAGCACAGCTCGTCGCCAGAACGCTCCTCTCCTGCGCGTCAGAGGTTCGCCGCATCATTTCGCCCAGAGAGGGGAACGCCGATGCCTGAGCACACCGCCGAGAGTGACGCGGCTGTCACTGCCGTGGTGGATCGCCTGCTCGGTGACCGGCGCCTCAGTGGCTTCTCACCGTCGTACCTCGCGGACCAGTACGCCGAGCACGAGAACGTGAGCCGTGACGAGGCAATTGAGGCGCTGACCGCATGCATCCGGTCAGGCGCTCTCATCGCCTACGACCTCGACGGGTTCCCGATGGTGACGACCCCGGAAACATGCAAGTTCAAGCAGCAGGAGGCTCGAGGATGAGCGAGCGCGAGGCGGCATTGTGTGAGGCAGCGGACTACTTCGACAGCATGGGTTCGGTCTGGGGTGGCGACTCGAACTGGTTGACGACCGGCACTCACGTCGCTGGACTCGTTTCGGGGCTGCTGCGCGAGATGGCCGAGGAGCCCGCATGACCGCCGACCTCTTTGGAGTTGAGCACGCCGACCGCCAAGGGTTCGGGCTCCAGGAGTCCAATAGCGGCGGCTCGGACGAGTGGCTCACCCCGCCGAGCCTCATCGCAGCCCTGGGCGAGTTCGACCTAGACCCATGCTCACCGGGTCATCGTCGCCCGTGGGACACCGCCAAACTGCACTATGGCATCGAGGATGACGGCCTGCGGAAGCCTTGGCATGGACGCGTTTGGCTGAATCCGCCCTACGCCCACTCGGCCAAGTGGTTAGCCAGACTCGCGGACCACGGGACTGGGACGGCACTGCTGTTCGCCCGCACCGAGACGCGCATGTGGTTCGACCACATCTGGCCCAAGGCGACCGGACTGCTGTTCCTCAAGGGCCGGATTCGCTTCCACTACACAAACGGCAAGCAGGCCGACGCGGCAGGCGCTCCGTCAGTGCTCATCGCCTACGGCGAACAGGACGCCGCCATCCTTGCTGCGGAACCGCTGCCAGGCCGCTACGTCAGCCTCGAAAGGACTGCCGCATGACCTGCCTACAGCACGACCTGCCCGCCGACACGCTCACCGCCATGTCGCGCTCACCGGAACTCGCTGACCGGCCAGAGTTGTGGGAGAGGTTCTGGTCCAAGGTCAGGCAGAACGGTGAGTGCTGGGAGTGGACCGCATCACTGTCTTACGGATACGGCCAGTTCGCATTGAGGCATGGGGTAATCCGCAAGGCTCACCGCATCTCCTATGAGTGGCTAGTAGGCCCGATCCCAGACGGTCTCCACCTCGACCACCTCTGCCGCAACCGTAAGTGCGTCAATCCAGAGCATCTCGAGCCAGTCACGAACTACGTGAACCTCCACCGCGGTCAGGGATTCACAGCGACGAGAGCTGCCCAGACCCATTGCATCCACGGCCACGAGTTCACACCTGAGAACACAAACATCAAGCGGAACGGCTGCCGCGAGTGCCGGGCATGCGTAAGCCGCCGCTCAAGTGAGAAGTGGAAGCGGATCAAGGCAGCTAGGGAGGATGTGGCGTGATCCACTGTCTGCATTGTGGCGCCGAGACGAGCAACGGTCTCGCGCTGTGCGAGATGTGCCAGTACAAGGCGCGCTCGATGTTCGAGTACCTGCCGGTCTACTTCCGAAACCTCGCACGCTGGCGTCCAGGTCGCGCCGGCTCGCGTCCAGTGCCAGGCTCGCGGGTGCTGTACGACGGGGAGGAGCGCGTGTCGAGTGACCGGATCAGCGACGCGCTCGACGAGACGGCCAACGCACTCACCACTTGGGCGCGGACACTGGTCGATGACCGGCAGCACCTAGCCCGAATGCTCAACCGGCTCGTGGCTGCGCGTGAGGCCGAGACCGTCACCGAGGCCGAGGCCGTCGCATGGCTCTGTGCGGGCTTCGAGCGGTACCTGACGAGCATCGCAACGCTCGACTGGTGCGGCGAGTTCGTGCGTGACTTGGGCCAGCACGAGGAGCGGCTTCGGGCGCTCACCGAGGAGGTTGCACCGGGCTGGTACGCGGGACTTTGCCGGCGCTGCCAGGCCCGGACGTACGTGGTTCCTGGCCTGACGTGGGTCACATGCAGCGGCTGTGGCGCGACGACCTACGCGCGCGACCATCTGGACATCGTGCTCGATGAGGCGCGCGGTTGGGTGGCTACTCCGGTCCGTCTCGCGGAGGTTCTGGTGTCTCTCGTCGACGATGAGGTGAGTGTCGAGGACTTGCGGAAGCGCATCGCGATCTGGGCGGCACGAGGACACATCGACACGGTCCGCAAGCACGACTACGCGGTGAAGCGACACCGGCTCGGCGAGGTGCTGAATCGACTCGCCGGATGAGCGAGTTACACGGTGGTAGTTTGCGTGCTATCCTGTGTGTCCTGGCGTGTGTTTTGTGCGCCCAAAAGTGGGACCCGGCGACGGCTGGCACCGCCCCGGGTCATGGCCGAACTACTGAGGAGTTCGACGATGTATGACCCTACCCTCTCGGCGCGCTTCTGGCGCAAGGTTGCCCAAGACGGCGACTGCTGGCTCTGGACCGCAGCCAAGGATCCCCGCTCCGGTTACGGGCGAGTCCGGGTTCACGGCAAGACTGCGTACGCGCATCGCATCGCCTACGAGCTGATGGTCGGCAACATTCCAGACGGCTTGCACCTCGACCACTTGTGCCGCAATCGTGCATGCGTAAATCCCTACCACCTTGACCCGGTGACGCCGCTCATCAACACCCAGCGATCACCGATTGCGCACGGTGCCAAGACGACATGCCGCTACGGGCACCCGTACTCTGGCGACAACTTGCTCATCGTGAACGCCGCGACCGGGCGCCGACGACACTGCAAGAAGTGCCAAGCCGCTGCTGTGCGGCGCTGGGCTGCCAGAAAGGCAGCACCCCCGGTCGCCAGTTAGCGACTACCGGGACCTTCCACGTTCGGCCCACGGGTACGGGAACGTGGGCAACCTCACCGCAGACCGCCCGTAGCCGGCGATGCGGACGGCCTGCGGTTGGAGGTTCTGCGATGGCCGCACTGATTCTCCCCGTGGTCGACGAGAACACGACGCCCGAGGACATTCGCCAGGCGCTGCTCGGACTCGCCCACGACGCCAAGCGCATATTGACCCGTGATCGCGTCGGCAACCTGAACCCTGACCACGCGCGCATCCACCGGGCCATCAACGACCTTCTCGACGAGCTCGTGGGCCGATGACGTACGCCTATCGTTGCGAGGTGTGCGGCGGTGATGCCGTCTGGACCCTTACCCGCCGTGGGGATGTGGCGGCAACCTGGGCGGACGCAGAGCACCTTCACGAAGTCCTGCTCAACCTTCAGCGAGACTTCGAGGTGACGGAGATCGTCGTCCGCCACTACGGCAAGACTGTCGAATGGGCGGACATCGACCGATCCCTTACGTCGATCTGGAACGACCAGTGAGCGGCCTTGCGTGGTGGACGATGAGCGGGGAGTGCTTCCTAGAGGCGTTACGCCGGGCCAACGCCGGCGAGGATCCAGACCTGCTGTACGCGGAGTGGTACGCAAACAGTGACATCGAGCGACCGGCCGCCGACTCATGAGCGCGGAACTTGTCGGCCAGATCATCGAGGGTCTCGAGCCTGGCGCGTTCGTCACTAAGTTCGTCCTCATCGCCGAAGTCATCGACACTGACGGTGAGCGCGGCATCTGGACCGAGACTCACTACGGCGCGAAACCCTGGGACACGCTCGGGCTGCTCACGTACAGCATCGAGTGCCTGGATCTGTGCGAGGAGCCGAGCGATGACGATGATTGACGGGCCCGGCGTGCCAGTGACCCCTGCAAGTGAGGCCGAGCGCGAGGTCAGACGTCAGGCCTCGCAGTCGTTGCACGAGGCCGCTCGCCTTGAGTCCGAAGGTCACCGTGACGCGCTCGACCGGTCGTTCAACGCGCCGAAGCACCGTGCCGACGTCGAGCCCGAGCTGGGTCCGGTCGCTCAGCACTGCGGCCAGTGCGTGACATGTAACGTCTGCGGTGAGGCAATCCGATTGGGCGCACACCTCAGCAGGTATAACGAAGGCCCTCGCGCCTGACTTGAGAGTCTGGTTCGCGAGGGCCTACGTGCTTGCTTGCCGACACTGACGGTACCACACGCGTGCGGTTCGTCCGCGCCTGACCTCTCTCGTATCCCGGACAACATCTCTCGGTTTACGCACAGCGTTAACAGATAACTTCCGCTTCCGGAAGTTATCTGGCAAGTCCCGCTCCGCAGGACGCCGATGCCTCCTGCCGACGACAGGATGCCCGCAATGGCGATCTCCAACATTGAGCACACCGTCGCGCCGAAGATCCGCAAGGGTCCACCGTGCGACGTGTGTCTAGCATTGGACTCGCTGCCACCTGGCGAGGCTGACGGGCTACGGCGGCTGCTCAGCGATCCACTCTGGCGGTACTCCACCATCGCCGAGAAGGTCCGCACCGACCCGGACAACCCGCTCGACATCTCCGCGCAGTCGTATGCACGGCACGCGCGGGGCATCTGTGCGGCACGGGAGCGGCTGCGGTGAGCATCGCCGAGCTCGCGGCCACCATCCCCATCGCGCCGGGTGTCCGCAACCGCATCCTCATCCTGGACGTGGAACGTCTCGACGGCATCACGAGCCAGCACTTCTGGGACCGCGGCGACTTGAAGAACCGCTACGTTCACCACGAGACAGTTATCCGAGAACCACGCACGACCATCGTCTGCGCCAAGTTCTACGATGAACCCGACGTCATGCGGTTCGCCGAGTGGGACAAGGGTGGACGCGGCCAGTTCCTCAAGAGGGTCCACGCTCTCATGTCCAAAGCGGACATCATCGTCGGGCATCATCTTGATGTAGCTGACGTGCCGTGGTTGAAGGGTGACTTCTACCTACCGCGCATCGGTCACGCACACCGGCCGCAGCTGCCACCGTTGCCGCCGTTCAAGACGGTCGACACGCTCAAAGTTCTACGGCAGCAGTTCAAGTCGGGCGCACCATTCAAGTCGCTCGATGCGTTCTGCAAGATCGTCGGCGTACCAGCCAAGACCGACCGCTACGACCGCGAGGCGATGGAACGTGCAGTCGCCGGCAGCATCGAGGACCGGCAGCGACTCACCGACTACTGCGCCGGGGACGTGGTTGCCACACAAGGGCTGTACGACTGGCTGCGGCCACACATCAAGAACCATCCGGCCCTGTTCGTGGATGGGAAAGACGCGCTCACAACGTGCCATCGCTGCGGCCATGACACGGAGCCAATCGCCAAGCGGTACGTGGCCAACGTGCTGACTTATTCGATGCGCAAGTGCACGGCCTGCTCTGGCTACTCGCGCATCAGCATCGAGCCGGAACGTCTGTCTATTGTCCGCGGAGTTTAGGGAGCTGACATGGCTGCTGGTACGGGCTTACCCCCTCAGCTCATCAAGTATTGGACCGTCGGCCCCGGTGCGGCGAAGATCGGCGGATGGGGCCACGCTGGGGACTACGCCGCCTGCGTGAAAGAGGTCCAGTCTGAGGCAACCGAGAGTGGACACCCATTGCCGGACCATGTGATCCACGGGCTGTGCGCAACCCTCCACAAGATTGCCACAGGAGCGCGGCCGGGCCATGCTCCTGCTGAGGGTGGCTAACTAACCAATGGCTGTCGTGTATCACTGGAAGCACGGCTGGATCCCGCTCGATCACACGGCGGCGCTCCAGAAGGCGAAGGGCAACCACGACCTAGCGGCGCAGTACCTCAAGGATGCGCCGAACGCGAAGGGCATCACCTCGCGACAGCACGTCGCCAAGGCGGCGCTCGACCTACCGAATTTGACGCGCGCCGAGGATCGCACGGCGGCGGCTCACGAGTTGCATGGCGCTGCTCAGGCGCACGGTGCAACGGAGCTGCTTCCACGGCGCGACGCAAGCAAGGCTGCTGTGCATGGCGTGTCTTCGCCGTTCTCGTCCGCGAGCCAGTTGTCGCAGGCGTGGGATAAGGTGCGCGGTGACATCCTCGAGAAGCACGGCCACCCGCGCGACCTGAAGAGCGCCAGGCTCGCCACCGGCAGCATCGCGCTGGACATGCAGATCGATGGCAGGTGGGTCCACTTCACAAGTGCCTCACAGGTCGAGATGCGAGACATCGTGCGACTCCGCGAAGGGAAGACCTTTCGCCTGCGTGCGGCGCACGTACCGAAGAACACGGCCTGATGACCTGGGGTCGAGGCAGCACTCGCCAGTCCCGCAAGGACCGTGCGCTGGTGCTCAGGCTCTACCCCATCTGCTACCTGCAGTACGACGGATGCATACGGGTCAGCACGCAGGACGACCACGTCGTGCCGCTCGAGCAA
>Ga0308173_10000022_pt1 | contig 50237 bp, 47 predicted proteins | sample PhyPR1_FD_203716 | JGI IMG/M metagenome (GOLD analysis project Ga0308173, IMG submission 203716) | Soil microbial communities from UC Gill Tract Community Farm, Albany, California, United States - DLSLS.P.R1 | ecosystem: Environmental > Terrestrial > Soil > Agricultural land | place: USA... | reverse complement strand
TTGCGCCGCCAAACCTGTGTATGCTGCCGGTGATCACGCGCCCCCGGCCGTGAATCCAGGCGAGCGTGAATCATCGAATGCATCAACGGAGCGAAACATGCAGCAGGACTCGAATCCGACTCAGCGCGAAGGCCCCGACGAGGAAACCATCGCGTTCGCGAACGAAGTCTTCAACGCCGCGCGCCGGGGCGACGCCGCGCTGCTCGAAGTGTGGCTGCAAAAAGGCCTGCCGCCGAACCTGCGCAACGACAAAGGCGACAGCCTCGTGATGCTCGCGAGCTATCACGGCCACGCCGACGCCGTGCGCGTGCTGCTGGAACACAAGGCCGATCCGAACCTGCACAACGACAACGGCCAGACGCCGATTGCTGGCGCGGCGTTCAAAGGCTTCCGGGACGTCGTCGAAACGCTGCTGGATCACGGCGCGGACGTGGAAGGCGCGTCGCCCGATGGACGCACCGCGCTGATGATCGCGGCCATGTTCAACCGCATCGAGATCCTCGACTTGCTGATCGCGCGCGGCGCGAACCCGGATGCCCGGGATCACGGCGGCCTGTCCGCCCGCGAAGCCGCGCAGAGAATGGGCGCACCGGATACGGCCGCGCGGCTCGCAGAAAACGCGGCGGCGCGCGGCGCATGATCGCGTCCGGCACACACAGGCTGACGCGCGGACACGGCGGCACGTCGCCGCGTCGATCCAGACAATCAAACCCAGGACGGCGGCCCCGACACATGGAGCTTTTGTGATGACAGGCGGTATCTCGCATCGGGGCGATGCGTCGTCGATCCGCACGGCCGCGTTCGTGCCGGCATCCTCGATACAGCGCACCTGGCACGCTGCTACGCGCCTGATCGTTCTGTTGTCCATGCTCGTCGAGCGAGCGCGCGCGCTACGGCTCTCGACCGGCTTCGTCCTGCTCGGCGCGTGCTCGCTGTCCGCGTGCGGGCTTTTTCAGCAGCAGACGCCCGCGCCCATCGTCGAGCACTCGCACATTCCCGCGCCGAGCGAAACCGAGACCGCCGACACGGAGGAGCCCGCGTCCGTCGTCGTCGTGCCGGAGCCCGCGTCGGCCGCGAGGCCGCTGCCGCCGCCAAAGCCGAAGCGCCGCGTCGTCAAGCCGAAACCGCCGGAGCCGGTCGTCACGCCCCCGCCCGAGCCGCCCGAGCCGCCGCCCCCGCCGCAGATCATCTCGACGCGTCTCATGCAGCACGATCAGTTGCACGGACTGCTCGACGCCGAAGTGCAGCGCCCCGACGGCAAGGTCGTGGGTCGCGCGGTCGACATGTACGTCGATGCCTCCGCGAAGCCGAAGCTCCTGATGGTCAATCTGTCGGGCTTCCTCGGCATCGGAGATCGCAAGGTGAATTTTCCGTGGACGGCGTTCCGCTTCACGCCGAATTCCAAGACCGCGCCGATTACGTTCGCGCCACCGCCGCCGCCCGCGAAGGGCAAGCCAGCCGAGCCGGTGCCGAAGCCGCAGCCCGTCAACGAAGCGCCGCCGAACGTCATGCAGCTCGTCGACTCGACGGTGACGCAGAAAAACGGCGCGCGTATCGGCCGCGTGGTCGACGTGCTGGTCGATTCACAGGCGCAACCGCAGGCGCTCGTCGTCGATCTGTCCAGCTCGCTCGCGGCGGACAAGCGTCACGTCGCGGCCAACTGGGGCGATCTGCACGTGCTCTCGCGCAACAAGCAACTGACGCTACAAATGGACTTCAACGACGCGCAACTGAAAGCCGCTCCGACCTACGCGCCCGAGCAGCCGATCAAGATCGTCTCGCCTGTCGTGCCTGCGACGGCTTCGTCGGCGGCCGCGGCAGGCGCGGCGAGCAGCGCCGCGCCTGCCGCCGCAGCCGGGCCGAGTGGCTCGAGCGGCTCCAGCGGCTCGAGCAGTCCTGGCGGCGCCACCGCGTCGGGCGCGGTCGCGGCACAAACAACGCCTGCCTCCGGCGCGCACCCTTCCCGATAACGGATCACGACATGGATAACCGATTCACGACATGGTAATTGCACGAAGTCTGCGCGCGCTCGACTGGCTGAACTTCTTCGTCGCCAACGTGCAGACTGGCTTCGGCCCGTTCATCGCTTCGTACCTCGCGGCCAACAAGTGGACGCAGGGCGAGATCGGCCTGATGCTGTCCGTCGGCACGATCAGCGCAATGGCGAGCCAGCTCCCCGCCGGCGCGCTCGTCGACGCGATGCGCAACAAGAAGTTCGCAGCCCTCTCCGCGATCGTCGCGATCATCGCGAGCGCGCTGCTGCTCGCCGCGAGCCCGACGTTCATCCCCGTCTTCGCGGCCGAAGTCCTGCACGGCTTCGCGAGCTGCATGCTCGTCCCGGCGATGGCGGCCATCTCGCTCGCCCTCGTTTCGCGCGCCGATCTCGGCGACCGGCTCGGCCGCAACGCGCGCTGGGCGTCCATCGGCAGCGCGCTCACGGCGGCGCTGATGGGCGCGTTCGGCGAGTATCTGTCGCTGCGCTCGGTGTTCTTTCTGACGGCGGCGCTCGCGCTCCCCGCCATCTTCGCGCTGCGCATGATTCATTACGATGCGCCGCCCGTCGTGTCGCGCGGCCCCGCCGCAAAGCCGAAGCTCACGCCCGAAGGCGAAGAGCGCGAATCGCTGCGGGACTTGCTGAAGGACAAGCGGCTCCTGATCTTCGCGGCGTGCGTCGTGCTGTTTCACCTGTCGAACGCGGCAATGTTGAATCTCGCCGCCGGCGAGGTCACGGCGCACATGGGCGACAACGTTCAACTGGTGATTGCGGCGTGCATCATCGTGCCGCAGTTCATCGTCGCGGCAATGTCGCCGTGGGTCGGGCGGCAAGCGCAAAAGTGGGGCCGACGCCCCGTGCTGATCCTCGGCTTCTGCGCGCTGCCCGTGCGCGCGCTGCTGTTCGCGGGCGTGAGCAGCCCGTATCTGCTCGTGCCGGTACAAATGCTCGACGGCATCAGCGCGGCCGTGTTCGGCGTGATGCTGCCGCTCATCGCCGCCGATGTCGCTGGCGGGCGCGGCCATTACAACCTCACGATCGGCTTCTTCGGTCTCGCGGCGGGCGTCGGAGCGACGCTATCGACGGCCGCCGCAGGTTTCGCCGCCGACCGCTTCGGCACCTCGATGAGCTTCTTCGGCCTTGCCGCGGCGGGTGCCCTGGCCGCCGCGCTCGTCTGGCTCGCGATGCCGGAAACGCGCGGCGAGCCCGCCGTGCCGAAGGTGCAGAAGCCGCCGCTGGAGGCCTGAACGCAGGCCGTTATACCAGCGGCTCGAGCCCCCCGAGCAACGTCGGCACCAGTTCGCTCACCGTCGGATGGATATGCATCGCGCGCTGCAGGGTGGTGTACGGCGCGTCGGCGTTCATGATGTCGACGAACGTGTGAATTACCTCGTCGCCCTCTATGCCGAAGATCGCCGCGCCGAGAATGCGCTGCGTCTTCGCATCGACGAGCGCCTTCATGAAGCCGTCCGTCTCGCCGCGTTCGCGCGCCCGGCCCACGCGCGACATCGGCATGGTCGCGATCAGCGCGTCGCGGCCGTCCTTTCTCACCTCTTCCTCGCTCATGCCGACGCGCCCGAACGGCGGGTCAACGAACACCGCGTACGCCATGATGCGCGTATCGACGCTGCGCGCCTCACCATCCAGCACGTTCGCCGCGACGATTTCATAGTCGTTCCACGACGTATGCGTGAATGCGCCACGGCCATTTACGTCGCCGATGGCCCAGACGCCTTCGACCTGCGTGCGCAACTGGCCGTCCACGTCGATGAGACCGTGCCGGTTCAACCCGATGCCCGCCCGGTCCAGGCCGAGATCGTCGGTGTTCGGCGTGCGGCCGGTGGCGAACAGCAGGTGCGATGCGTCGATGGACTCGTCGCCCAGCGAAACGCGCACGCCGGCTTCCGCACGCTGCACGCGCCGCGGTTGCGCGCCGAACCGAAACTCGACGCCCTCGCGCGCAAGCACGTCCTGCATGGCGCGGGCGATGTCGGCGTCCTCGCGCGAGAGAATGCGCTCGCCGCGCACGAGCAGCGTGACACGGCTGCCGAAGCGCCGGAACATCTGCCCGAACTCCAGCGCGATATAGCTCGCCCCGACGATGACGAGATGCTCGGGCACCTCAGTCAGTTCGAGAATCGTGGAATTGGTGAAGTACGGGACGCCGTCGAGTCCGTCGATGGCTGGCACCGCGGCGCGCGTGCCCGTGTTGATGAAGATCATCCCGGCTTCGATATCCCCGGTCGCGCCGTCGCCGCCCTGTATCCGCAACGTGTGCGGGCCGGTGAAGCGCCCATGCCCCTCGAGCACCGTCACATTGGGCGTATTGCGCATCCATTCTTCGAGGCCGTGCCGCGACTCGCCGACCACCTCGTCCTTGCGCGCCTTCACGCGCGCCATATCGACCTTGATCTCCCCGCCGATATCGACGCCATACTTGGCCGCCGTCCGCGCGACGTGTGCGGCGCGCGCGCTCGCGACATACGTCTTGGTCGGCGTGCAGCCGACATTCACACACGTGCCGCCAAAAAGGTGCCGCTCGATCACGGCGGTGCGCTTGCCGCTTTGCGCGAGCCGCACGGCAAGCGGCGCTCCGCCTTGCCCCGTGCCGATGACGACCGCATCGAAGTGCTGTGACATGCGTGAGCCTCCCTGTTCGATGCGCGGCGCAAGCGTGCTGCGGGCGGCGCGCACGTATAAACGACGAGCAGATTGAAATGCCCGGCCATCTTACGCTCAACGCGGCGAACGGGCATACGGCGTGCTCATATCCGCAATTCGCCTTCGAGCGGGCTTTCGCCTGCTCATTCTTCAGGGATTTCATGACCGAGACGATATGGTTTCTCGTCGTCGGCGGTGTGCTCATCTTCATGGGGCTTGCCAGCTCGACCTTCAAGCGCCTGCCCATCAGCACCGCGATGTGCTACCTCGCGATCGGCTGCGTGCTGGGGCCGGGCGCCGCCGGACTACTGAACATTCAACTCGACGGTGACGCCGCGGTTCTGCGTGTCGTGACCGAAGTCTGCATGCTGGTGTCGCTATTCGCCATCGGCCTGCGGCTGCGCGTGTCGCCCACCGACCGCAGATGGCTGATGCCGGTGCGCCTCGGCTTCGTCGCGATGGTGCTGACCATCGTCGCGCTCACGCTACTTTGCACGTATGCGCTCGGAATGTCGTGGGGAGCGTCGCTGCTGCTCGCCGCGATGCTCGCCCCGACCGATCCCGTCCTCGCGCATGACGTACAAGTCGAGAGACCGGGCGATACCGATTTGCTGCGCTTCTCGCTGACGGGCGAAGGCGGTCTGAACGACGGCATTGCGCTGCCCTTCGCGCTGCTCGGCATCGCCGTGTGCCGGTATGAGGCATCGCCGGACGACGCGCTGCACTGGAATTTCATCCTGCAGGCCGCGTGGGGCACGTTCGGCGCGCTGGCGAGCGGCTGGCTGCTCGGCGAGTTGACCGTGCGCCTCGTCGCGTATCTGCGCACGCGTCACGGCGAAGCGTTCGGCTCCGAAGGCTTCTATGCGCTCGGCCTGATCGCGCTGTCTTACGGCGTGGCGGAGCTGATCCACTCGTACTCGTTCCTGGCCGTGTTCGCGGCCGGCCTCGCGATGCGCCGCGTCGAGCACCGGCAAAGCGGCAACCGGTCCGCGCGCGAAGCGGTCGGCACCGTGGATGCGGACGACGTCAGCGCGACTGCCTCCGATCCCGAGCGCGCGCACGCGTTCATGGCCGAGCGGGTGCATGGCTTCACGATCGAACTGGAACGCATTGCGGAAGTCACGATCATGCTGGTGGTCGGCTCCGTGCTCGCGACGATGTGGCGCGAACTCATCACGTGGCAGGCGGCCATCGTGATAGGCGGGCTCTTTCTCGTGATCCGTCCGCTGGCGGTGGAGGTATCGCTGCTCGGGTCCAAGGCATCGGGTCCGCAGCGGCGGCTGATGGGCTGGTTCGGCATACGCGGCGTCGGCTCGTTCTATTATTTGCTCTACGCCATCGAACACGCGCCGAAACAGGTCGCCGCGCCGCTGGTGCCGCTCGTCATCGCGGCGATCGGGGCGTCGGTGGTCGTGCATGGCGTCACGTCGACGCCGCTGATGAATCGCTATCAACGCGCGCGCAACGACAACTGAATTCTCCGCGACGCGGCTTTGAAGTCGCTCGATAAGGGACGAGGCCCAACGCATGAAGCATCTTCTGTTCTTCTGCGGTCACGCGGGCACCGGCAAGACAACGCTCGCCGAGCGCCTCTTCGCGCCGCTCATGCGCGAAACCGGCGAGCCGTTTTGCCTGCTCGACAAGGACACGTTGTACGGCGCGTACAGCGCAGCGGCCATCGGCGCGCTCACCGGAGATCCGCACGACCGCGACAGCCCGCTTTTCATCGAGCATCTTCGCGACCCGGAGTATCGCAGTCTCGTCGATACCGCCGCCGAGAATCTCGCGCTCGGCGTGAGCGCCGTCGTGATCGCGCCGTTGACGCGCGAAGTGCGGGAGCGGCGGCTCTTCGACCGGGCGTGGCTCGGCATCGGCGATGACGTGACGATTCGCGTCGTCTGGGTGCATGTGAGCGAGGACGTGGCGCGCGAGCGCATCGTTGCGCGCGGCGATCCGAACGACGCGTACAAGCTCGCGCATTGGCAGGAATATCGGCAGCGGCTTTTCTTTCCCGACGATGCGCTCGCCGCCGATCTGCTCATGTTCGACAACACGGCGTCATCACAGGACGACGAGGCGCACCTGCTCGCGCAGCTTTGCGCGCCTGCGTGAGACTTAAGCCACCGCCAATCGCCGGGCAGGCGTGAGCACGCTCGCCCCTTCGTACAGCTTGCCGAAGCGATTGTTGAGGAACGCGTCCAGCGCAACCTGCTCCTGCCGCACGAAGCCGCTTTGCGGCAAGACGCCTTCACGGAACAAATCGAGCTCCGCGCAGACCGCGCCGGCCGTCGTGATCTGAATTGCGCTCATCGGCACGCCGCACACTTCCTTCGCGAAAATCTTGCGCGTGAATACGTGCTGCACCAGTTGACCGCCCTGACCGCCTTGACCGCCGCGCATGCCCGTGACCGTGACGAAGATCAGCACCACGTCCTGCGCCGTGGATGGCACCGCGCGCTTCAACATCGCCTTCAAACCGTCGCGGTCGGTGGACATGCGCAGGTCGTCGAGCAGGAACTTCATCAAGTCGCGGTGTCCCGGATAACGCACCGACTTGTAATCCAGCGATTCCACTTTGCCGGCGAGCGTTTCGCAAAGCGTACCGAGGCCGCCGGACGTATTGAACGCTTCATATTCGATGCCATCGAGCGAAAAATGCTCGACGCCTTCGAGCGGCTGAACCCACTGCGTGCGGCTTTCGCGGACCGCTTCGCACGGCTGGCAATACTCGTTGATGAGCCCGTCGATGCTCCACGTCAGGTTGTACTTGAGCGCGTTGGTCGGAAACTGCGGCAGCGCGCCGACGCGCATCTTGACTTCGCGCAAGTCGTCCAGTTGCCGCGCCAGATGGTGCGCCGCGATGCCGATGAAGCCCGGCGCAAGGCCGCACTGCGGCATGAAAGCGGTATGCGCTTCGTCCGCGATTGCGCGGATTGCGTGAGTTGCGCGCACGTCTTCGGTCAGGTCGAAATAATGCACGCCCGCCGCTTTCGCCGCCGATGCAACGCCGATAGCAAGGTAATACGGCAACGCGTTGACGAGCGCATCGAAGCCGGACAGCGCGTGGCGCAGCGCCGGCGTATCGGCGGAGTCGACGCGGCGCGTCGCGATGCCTTGGGCATCGAGGAGCGCGAGCGCGTGTTCGTCGCGATCGAATGCGACGACTTCGAAGTCCCCCGTTTCACGCAGCAGGTGGGCAATGCTTTGGCCGATCAATCCGGCGCCGACGAGGGCCACTTTCATGTTTGTCTCCTGTTCTGTGTGCATGGACGCCACACAGTGTAGGAGCGCGCGAATACTGATCCTAGACGCAAAGTGATGCGATTCGACGACGTGTTTCGTCGTTTCGACGAGACCGCAATGCAGTTTGTATCGCCGCTATCCCGCGCGGTCGATCTTGCACGCCAGAATGATCGACGTCGTGGTTCGCTCGACGCCTTCGAGCGCGCCGATCTGGTCCAGCAGATCGTTCAGGCGGTCGGGCGAATCGGCGCGCAGCCAGGCAACGTAATCGAACTCGCCGCTCACCGCGCACAGCAACTGGATCTCCGGCATGCGCGCGAAGCGCTTCTGCACGTCGCGGCCGTACTTCGGCGCGAGCTTGATGCCCACGTACGCCTGAATGCTCGCGTCCAGCACGTCCTGACCGAGCCGCACGCCGTAGCCCGCAATCACGTTGTTCTTCTCAAGACGCGCCATGCGCGCGATGACCGTCGTGCGCGCGACGCCCAGTTGCCGCGCGAGATTCGCGACGCTCTCGCGCGCGTTCGTTTGCAATAGCGCGACCAGATTGCGGTCGATGTCGTCGAGTTGGTCCAGGCGCGGCGGTCTCATGTCGTTCCCTTTGTTCGCATCGGTTTTGAGCCGATTATCGCCTGCTATTTTCCAGAGACGTATCGAATGTAAGCAGTTGTGGCAATACGGGCGGATTGTTGCGTGATCGTGTTACTAATATCGGGCGATGGCGTTTTTAGCCCGCGCCATGGCTGTTAGCGCGCTGTCAGCGCATCGACAGTCAACGCGGGCTCGCCTCTTTTTCCATCGATCGAAGGATTCCCGAATGAAAAAAACACTCGTCGCACTGGCTGCGTCCTGCGCCGTTACCGCTGTCTTCGCGCAGTCGTCCGCGCCCGCGGCAGCCGCGCCCGCTTCTTCCGCAACCGTGCAGAGCGCCGCGTCCGCGCCGGCCGGTTCCAGGCGCGAAGCGCGCGTCGAAGAGCGGATCGCCCAACTGCACTCGAGCCTCAAAATTACGTCGGCGCAGGAAGCGCAATGGGCCCCGTTCGCCGACGCGATGCGCGAGAACGCCCGCACGATGGGCGATCTGTACCGCCAGCGCATCGCGCAGCGCGACAGCATGTCCGCGCTCGACGACATGAAACAGTACCAGCAGATCACGCAGACCAACGCGGACGGCACGAAGCGCCTCGTCGAGGCCTTCGAGCCGCTCTACGCGAGCCTTTCGCCGGAGCAGAAGAAGCTCGCGGACACCAGCTTCCGTGAGGATGGCCGCGGCGGCGAACGTCACGAACACGCACGGCGCCACCCGCGCGCAGCGGGCGCGGACGCGGCATCGGCCACGAAGCCTTGAGGCTTGCGCATCGTGCATGACGCAAAAGGCCCGCATCGATCGATGCGGGCCTTTTGTGCTTTGTGTTTTGCATGCGGCATGCCGGATGCAAGATGCCGCGATCGCCGTCTAGATCGCGCTCCGCCATTTCTCTTTACGCTCTCCTATGCTCAAGCTCTCGCAACCTGATCTCGCCACCGATTCGGCGGCGCGCCGTGTCGTCAAGAACGAAGCCGTCGCCGTCGAATTCGCGGCTGCCGCCGGTGAACTAATGAGCCTCGAAGGACCGAACCGCTTCGCGACTGGCGACGCCATCGTGACGGGCGCATCGGGCGAGCGCTGGGTCGTGTCGCGAGAACGCTTCGATGCGAAGTACGCGCCCGAAGGCGGCATCGCGCAGGGCGAGCCAGGCACGTATCGCAACAAACCGAGCGTCGTGCTCGCGAAGCAGATGCACGAGCCGTTCTCCATCGCCCGCTCCGCTGCCGGCGACGTGCTCACCGGCGAGGCGGGCGACTGGGTCATGCAGTACGCGCCGGGAGACTATGGCGTGGTGAAGGCGGCACGTTTCGCGAAGGTTTATCGCGAGATGTAAGCCTTCCGGTTTCAGGCGAAGTCCTCGCCCATTTCGATTTCGATCTCGCGCGGCACGCTCTCGCCGTTTGCATAACGCTCTTCCAGCGAACCGAGCGCCGCTTCGACATAAGCGCGCAGCACCGCATAGCTGCGGGCGTGCATGCGCGGCGGCATGGCCCGGTAACGCGCGAGCGCGGCCGGTTCGAAGCGCACGTCGATGGCGATGCGCCGCGCCGTCGAGCCGAAGCGCATTGCCACGTAATGAATCATCAGCGACGTGCGGCCGTTCTCGTCGATGCGCTCGGCGAACTGCGTCTGCTCGGGGAAAAGATCGCAGATCACGTGCGCGAGCGTGTCGATGTCCGCGCTCGGACAGTCGTATTGGTAGTCGTCCATTCGATATCGGTCGTTCAGGGTTGGCGCACGGTGCGGGCGGAACTGGCGTCGGCGCGGCGATAGAAGCGCACCAGCGCCAGCGCGACGATCACGCCGAGCACGAGATACACGGCATCGGCGGCAGCGAGCGGAATCAGGCGCGCCTGAAAGAGCGCCGCGGGCAAGCCGACGAGCGCATGCGCCGCGATCAGTACGCCGAGCGCGGCACGCGAGCGCTCGCGCAGCATCTGCCACATGAGCGCGGAAAAGCCGAGTTGAAAGACGAACGCGCTCGCGCGCTCGACGAGAAAGATGCCCGCCGACAACGGCGACAAACTCAGGAGAATCATGTGGATGCGTGCAACCGCGTCGAGCGGCGCGCTTTCGAAATGCGCGTCGAGCGTACCGTTATTCGCCAGCACCGCATACACGATCCACTGCGCCTGCACGAGCACGCCGACGATCCACGCCTCCGCCCCGCCATGCCCGATGCCATAGCCGAGCGCCGGACCAGGGCGATCGAGCGCGCCGGCCTCCCGCCGGATCAGCCACTTCATGCCGAGAAAGCGTCCGACTTCTTCGCAGATGCCCGCGGCGAGCGCGCCATACACGACGAAAGCCACCGGATTCGCCAGCCACTTCGATGTCACCGGGTTGCCCAGCATGAAGCCGTGCAGCGCGCGTTCGATGACCATTGCAAAAAGCGCAAATACCGCGATGCCGAGAATCGGCTCGCGCGGCACCAGCCCGAAGCGTGCGCGCACCGAGCGGTACAGCACGATGGGCATGGCGGCAACAATAAGCGTCACGAACGCGAGGCTCGCGAGCGTCGGGATACCGATCATTCAGATTCCTTCATGGTCCTGCGCATTCGTCATGTTCCCTGCGATGCTGCATGCTCCGCGATGCCGTCCACGGGTAGCGTCGATGCACGCACGATCAGTTCGCCCGGCAGCAGACACTCGCGCGCCGGCATTACCGCCCCGCCCAGCCGTTCGTGCAGGAACTCGACCGCGCGCCGGCCGATGTCGTAGGTCGGCTGACGCACCGCCGTCATGCCGGCGAGTTGCGCCCATTCGGAATCGTCGATGCACATGAGCGCGACGCTCGTGTGCCAGTTCGGCCCGTAGCGCTCCTTCAAATGTACTGCGACGCGCAGCGCCACCGGCCCATTCGCCGCGAACAGCGCGACACGCCTGCCCGCCGTGCTCGCCGCGCCGATGCGCCGGTCGAGTTCCGCGAGCGTGGAAGCGGGATCGGCGAGATCGACGACGAGCGTCGAGCCGCTCGCATCGAGCGCGGCGACAGTCTCACGAAACGCGGCTTCGCGCAAGCGCCGCGAACTCACGTGCGTCACCGGCTGCACGACGAAGAGCAGTTCGTCGAAGCCTTCATCGACGAGATGGCGCGTCGCCAGCGCGACGGCGCCGACATTGTCGAGCCCGACCATGTCGGTCACGATGCCTTCCACCGTCCGGTCTACCAGCACGACCGGAATCCCGCCTTGCGTGAAGCCTTGCAGCAGTTCCTCCTTCACGCCGAGCGCGTTGACGATCACGCCCTCGACGCGGTATGTCGTCAACAGTTGCAGATAGCGGCGCTCAATGTCGATTTCATTCGCGGCGTGGCAGATGAGCGGCATATAGCCGAGCGCGTGGCACGCAGCCTCGACGCCTTGCAGCACTTCGACGGAATAGGGATTGGTGAGGTCGGCGAGCAGCATGCCGATGAGCCGGTTGCGCCCGCGCTTGAGGCCGCGCGCCATCTGGTTCGGCCGATAGTCGAGCTTCGCGATGGCCGCTTCGATGCGCTCGCGCAAGTCGGGCGACAGCACGCCGGTCTCGCCGTTGAGATAGCGCGAGATGCTGGTCTTGCCCGTGCCGGCCTCGCGTGCCACATCGGTGATTGTCGCGCGGCGCATCCCGAAGGCCAGCGGGCGGTGGTTCTGCTTGTTGGGGTCGTCGGACATGATGGATCTTGAGGCTGGCTCGTGCTCGTCAAATGGCGAAGCCATCGCATGGAGTGCGATGCACTTCGCCATCCGGCATGTTAGCGCAAGCGCCTCGCCGGTCCCATCGATGTCAGCGCATGCGCACTTCGCGATTGACGATGTTTTCCGTGAGTGTGCCGTCGAGCGCGCCCACCAGGTTTTCGGCGGCGTTGCGGTTCATCGCGTGACGCGTCTCGTGCGTGGCCGAGCCGATGTGCGGCAGCGCGACGACGTTTTTCATCGCGAGCAACGGTGAATCGGCGGCCAGCGGTTCGTGCTCGAAGACATCGAGACCGGCGGCGCGAATGGTGCCATTGCGGAGCGCTTCGATGAGCGCGGCTTCGTCGACCGTCGGCCCGCGCGATGCGTTGATCAATATCGCGCTTTGCTTCATCTTCCTGAACTCGTCCGCGCCGATGAGCCCGCGCGTCTCCGGCGTGAGCGGCACTTGCAGGCAGACGAAGTCGGATTGCGCGAGCAGTTCGTCGAGCGGGACGCGCTTCGCGCCGAACTCCTTTTCCGCCTGTTCGTTAGGATGACGGTTGGTGTAGAGCACGTTCATGCGAAAGCCGAGCGCCGCGCGCCGTGCGACCGCCCCGCCGATGCGTCCGAGTCCGACGATGCCGAGCGTCTTGCCCTGCACGTCGACACCGAAGGACGCTTCACCGATGCTTGCCTTCCAGTTGCCTTCCTTTACCCATTCGGCCAGCTCGACGACGCGGCGGGCGCTTGCGAGAATCAGCGCGAATACCGTGTCGGCGGTCGATTCCGTGAGCACGTCGGGCGTGTGCGTGAGGACGATGCCGCGGCGCGTGAGATCGTCGACATCGAAATTGTCGAAGCCTACCGAGACGGTCGATAACGCCTTCAGGCGGGTTGCGCCTTCCAGCATGCCGGGCGTGATTTTCACACTTGCGCCGATGGCGCCGTCGGCCGTTTTCAGGGCCGCCACGAACGCGGCATGGTCCTTCGGGTCCACGTTCACCACGTCCGCGTGGGTGCGGAGGTAGGCTTCCACGTCGGACGGTAAAGGCTTGTAGGCTACGATTTTTCGAGTGGGCATAAGTTGGGACCGGTTGGTTTTGCCGTTGTCGGGCGGAAGTCTGTATCGGTTTGAGCTTTTCTGGAAAGCCCAGACCGCCTAGGACCGCAGAACCGCCCCCGCCTCGCGCGAAACATGAGGAGGCTTGACCACGAGCGTAAGCCAGACAGCGCCCAGGAGTGCAACGCTCATGAAAACGTACGAGGCCGACGGCGACCCGGTCGCCCCATTCAGATACCCGACCACGTAAGACCCCACGAACGAGCCAAGCGCTCCCATGCTATTGATAAGCGCCATCGCCCCGCCGGCGACGTTCTTCGGCAGCAACTCCGGCACGATTGCAAAGAACGGCCCATACGGCGCATACATGGCCGCGCCCGCAATCACGAGCAACGTGTACGAAGCCCAGAAGTTCGTCGAACCGAGCAGGTAGGAACCTGCGAAGGCCACCGCGCCGATCAGCAGGAACGGCCACACGAATGCCTTGCGCGCCTGCAGCTTGTCGGAAGCCCAGGAGGCGAGCAGCATCGCGATAGTCGCCGCCAGATAAGGCGCCGCCGACAGCCATCCGGTCGCGACCATGCCGAGCGTCGAGCCGCTCTTCAAGATGGACGGCAACCACAGCACGAAGCCATAGACGCCAATACTCCAGCAGAAATACTGCGCGCAGAGCTTGATGACAGCCGGCGACCTGAACGCCTCGCCGTAGTTCTTCACCGGCTTGATCGTCGCCTGCTCCGCGCGCAAGGTCGCGTCGAGATCGCGCTTTTCCTGATCCGAGAGCCAACTGACCTGCGCGGGCTTGTCCTTCACGATGAACCACCAGATCACCGCCCAGACGACCGCCGGCAAACCCTCCGCGACGAACATGTGGCGCCAGCCGAACGAGTTGACGAGATAACCCGAGACGACCGACATCCACAGCACCGTCACCGGATTGCCAAGTATCAGGAACGTGTTGGCGCGCGAGCGCTCGGACTTCGTGAACCAGTTCGCGATGAAGACGAGCATCGCGGGCATCACCGCGGCCTCGACGATGCCGAGCAGAAAGCGGATCGCCATCAACGAGGGAATGTTGCTGACCATGCCAGTCGCGGCCGCGCAGCCGCCCCACAGCACGAGGCTCCAGAAGACGAGCTTCTTCACGCTGCGACGTTCGGCGTAGATCGCGCCCGGAATCTGGAAGAAGAAGTAGCCGAGAAAGAACAGCGCGCCGATCAGCGAAGACAGTCCCTTGCTGATGCCGAGATCCTGATTGATGCCCGCCGCCGAGGCGAAGCCATAGTTGGCGCGGTCGAGGTAGGCGAGGCTGTAGGTGATGAAGACGATCGGCATGATCGCCCACCAGCGGCGCGCGGCCAGCGTGGGTGTCGAGGAGGATTGCATGGTTGTCTCCGGATGCGGTTCGTTTGAATCTCTCAAGGTTGGTCCCGTGACGCATCTGCGTCAGACTTGCCGGAAGGTGCTTCAGACTGCGGTTGCGGCCTGGCCCGTCGTATTGTTCGAATCCTGTGCTTCGAGCGCATCCAGTGCGGCTCGCGCGGGCAAGCCTTCGCTATCGCCGATCACCTGGATCGCCAGCGCGCCGATGCGGTTGCCGCGCACGATCGCCTCACGCACGCCGCGTCCTTCGAGCAGCGCGCTCACCACGCCGACCGCGAAGCCATCGCCCGCGCCGACCGTATCGACCACGTTCGTGACCGGCACGCCCGGCACGACGCCCTGATCGCCGCCAGCGGTGCGAAAGTACGCGCCTTGGGCGCCGAGCTTCACGACCACGCCTTTCGCGCCACGGTCGAGATAGAACGCCGCGATGTCCTCGGGCTTCGCATAGCCGGTCAGCGTCAAACCCTCGTTCACGCCGGGCAGCACCCAGTCGGCGAGCGCGGCAAGCGCATTGAGCGATTCGGCCATCGCCTCGCGCGACGGCCACAGCGTCGGGCGCAGGTTGGGATCGAACGAGATCGTCTTGCCTGCTGCACGCATTTCGCGGGCCATGTGGAACGCGAGTTCGCGCGAGCTCGCCGAAATTGCGGGCGCGACGCCCGTCAGGTGCAGATGGCGCGTGCCGAGCACGTAATCGGCGGCGTAATCGTCGAGCGACAAATGGCTCGCCGCCGACCCCTTGCGGAAATACTCGACGGCCGGATCGCTCCCGTCGTCGCACTTGCCTTTCAACTGGAAGCCGGTCGGATGGCGCTCGTCGATACGCACGCAGCGCGCGTCGATGCCTTCCGCCGCGAGCACGTCCAGCACGTAGCGGCCGAACGAATCGTTGCCGACGCGGCTCATCCAGCCCACCTTGAAGCCGAGCCGCGACAAGCCGATCGCCACGTTCAGATCCGCGCCCGCGACGCGTTTTGTGAACTGGCCCACCGTCGCGAGATCGCCGGTGACGGCGGCGACGAACATGGTCATCGCTTCGCCGTACGTGACGACGTCGAGGGCTTCGTGATGTGCTTGCATATCGGCTTCTGCCTCTTTCGTTGCGGGATTTGAATTCAGAATGCAGCGATGCGCGCGACCTGACGTGCCGCGTCGGCCTCGTTGATGAACGGGTATTCGATACCGCGCGGCGCGTCCGGCGGCAGATGCGCGATGAGCGCGGCGAACTGCGCGTCGTCGTGCGCCGGGGCAACAGCGAAGCGGCGCGCGCCCTCGCCCTGGGTCGCCTTGCAATGCACATAGGCGACGTGCGGCGCGAGGCGCTGCGCGGCGTCGAGCGGATCGGCACCGGCCCAGCGCCAGTTGCCAGTGTCGAAGGTCATTGCGAGGCCGCTGAAAGCGGGCAGCGCCGCGAACAGCGCTTCGAACGCGCCGGGGAAGCCGCCCGCCCTCAGTTGCCCGTTCTCGACGACAACGCGCGCCCGAGAACCCGCAATGGCGGTCACGAGCGTGTCGAGCGTCGCGGCATCGGTGGCGACGCCGTGTTCCGTGCCGCCGAGTTGCAGCTTGACGATGCGTGCGCCGAGCGCATCCGCCTCGTCGATGGCAAGCGTGAGCGCGTCGCGGTCCAGCGAGCCATCGGCGCGAAAGAGCGTGGCGGGCGTCGAGTGAACGGCCCACAGGCCGGCTCCGCGAATGCGCTCGCCGAGAAGCGTCAAGGTTTCAATACTGGCGCCGGACATCAACTCGCGGCGCACCTCAAAGCCGTCCGCGCCCGCGAGCGACGCCTTTTCGGCCCAGATCGCGTGACCATCGCGGTGAATGGCATCGACACCGAACGCGTTCGATACGATCACGACCTCTGTCTTAGCGCTGGTATTCGACGTTTTCATCTCGACTGTTCGCGCCCGTGGAACCGGTTCCATCCCCGGGTGATAAAAAAGACGCCGGAGCGCCTTGACTGAAACGAATAGTGCGCCCGGCCCCTGCCTCACGCCATAGTGGAATTCCCTAGCGGAGTCCTGCGCCCTCCATGCAGGCGTCCAGAAAGCGCGCGGCTGCACGCGATGGCGCAGCCGCATGTGGCACGAGGATGGAAAACCGGCGCGTGAGCGGCAGCGGCGCGATATGCAGACGCCGCAGCGCGTTGTCCTCGTGACGGATCGACATCGCCGATACAAAGCCGATGCCCATGCCCGCGCGCACCGCCTCCTTCACGCCCTCGACGCCCGCGATCTCCAGCGCGACGTGCATCTCGACTCCGCGTTCGGCGAACGCCCGCTCCACGATCTGCCGCACGCCCGAGCCGCGCTCCCGCAGCACGAGCGGATGGCCGCCGAGCACATCGAGCGTCGCGGCGTCGCGTCCGTCGGCAAGCGGATGGCTGCCCGGCAGAATGGCCACGACCTCGTCCTCGCGCCACGGCGTCACGCCTGCGCTCGGCGGCAATTCGAGCCCGACCGGGCCTTCGATGATCGCGACATCGAGCGAGCCGAGCGCGGCGACTATCTCGGTGGTGTTGCCGTCGATGGTCGTCAGCGCGACGTCCGGATATCGCTTGCGATACGCCGCAATTAGATACGGCAACAGATAGCTTGCGGGCGTGGTGCTCGCGCCGATGCGCAGCGTGCCGCGCTCCAGCCCCTGCATCGCGTCGCGTAACGCATGCGCCTCGCGAAACGTTTCGCGCAGCCGCAGCGCGCAACCGAGCAGCTGTTCCCCTGCGGGCGTGAGCCGAACGCCGCGCCCGTCGCGCTGGTATAGGGGTTCGCCGAATTCATCCTGAAGCAGACGAAGCTGTCCTGACACGGCGGGCTGCGAGAGATGAAGCGCAACCGCTGCGCGGCTGATGTTGGCGTGTTCCGCTACCGTGGCGAAAGTTATAAGTTGTTCCGGGCTCATAAGCGGGAAGTATCGGCCGTTCTGATAGATGCCATTCTAAATGACGATTTCTCATATGCATATATGTCAATTAGGATAGCGCCATCGCCTAACCGAACTCAGGACGCGCCTCATGTCCACCGCCCAGCCCACATCCCTTGCCGCCACTCCGTCCGCGCGCGGACAGCTCAACGGCGTTCTCTTCGTTGCGCTGTTCGCCGCCGCCGTCACGCGGCTTTCGACTATTCCATTCATCGCCGGACTCGGGATCAGCCCGCTGATCGTCGGTATCGTCGCAGGTGCGGTGTACGGCAACGCGCTGAAGGAAGGCATGCCGCAAAGCTGGGCGGCTGGCGTCAACTTCTCGGCGCGCAAGCTCCTGCGCATCGCGGTGGCGTTCTTCGGTCTGCGCGTAAGCCTTCAGGAGATCGCGCAAGTGGGCTTACCAGGATTCGCGGTGTCGGTGCTGGTCGTCGTCAGTACGCTCGTGATCGGCACGTGGGTCGGCATGAAGCTGATGAAGCTCGACCGCGACACCGCGCTCCTCACCGCAGCGGGCAGCGCAATCTGCGGCGCGGCGGCGGTGCTCGCGTTCGAATCGACACTGCAATCCAGGCCGCACAAGAGCGCGATGGCCGTCGGCAGTGTCGTGCTGTTCGGCACGCTTTCGATGTTCCTCTATCCGCTCGCGATGCACGGCGGCTGGCTGCATCTCGACACGCTCGGCGCGGGGCTTTTCTTCGGCGGAACGATTCACGAAGTCGCGCAAGTGGTCGGCGCGGCGAGCAACGTGAGCCCGGAAGCGACGCATATTGCGACCATCGTCAAAATGACGCGTGTAATGCTGCTCGTGCCGGTGCTGCTCGTCGTCGGCTTCTGGGTTAGCCGGGCGCGCGGCTCGAACGGCGACGCATCGAAGGCCGGCAAGGGCAAGATCGCCGTTCCGTGGTTCGCTCTGGGCTTTCTCGCGCTCGTCGTGGTGAACTCGCTGCACGTGTTACCCGATACCGCGACCAGCGCGCTGAATACGCTCGATACCTTCGCGCTCACCATGGCCATGACGGCGCTCGGCATGGAAACGCGTATTGCGCAGATTCGCGAAGCCGGCCCGCGCGCCATCGCGACCGGTGCAATTCTTTATGCGTGGCTCATCGGCGGCGGGCTCGCGATCACGATAGGCGTGGAGCGCCTGTTCGGCTGATCGACCGCTTCAAAGCAAACAGAAAGGCCGCCCCGATGGGCGGCCTTTCTGTTTCGTCGCGCTGGTTTTGAGCTTAGGCAAGCCGCAGCGCCTGTTCGAAATCAGCGACCAGATCCTCGATTTCCTCGATGCCCGCCGACAGCCGGATCATGCCGTCGGAGATGCCCATTTCCTTGCGCGTTTGCGCACCGGCTTCGAAAAAGATCGTCGGCGCAACGGGGATGATGAGCGTGCGTGTGTCGCCAAGGCCCGTTGCCTTCACCGGCAGCCTGAGCGCATTGATTACGTCGAGCATGTTTGCCGGATCGCGCAATTCGAACGACAGCAGCCACGAGCCGCTCCTGAACAGCGACTTCGCGATGCCATGCTGCGGATGACTTTCCAGCCCCGGATAAAACACCTGGCCGATGGCCTCGTGGCGCTCCAGATACTGCGCGAGCGCAAGCGCATTCTCGCTGCACTTCGCGACGCGCAACGCCAGCGTCTCGGCCCCGAGCGCAATCTGGTGCGCCTGCTCCGAGGACAACGCCGCGCCCATATCGCGCAGCCCCTTCTTGCGAATCTGCAAAAGCCCTTGTTCCGTGCGGCCCGCGCGCCGGTAGTCGTCTGCGATGTTCGGATACTGGCTCCAGTCGAAAAGCCCCGTGTCCGTGACTGCACCGCCGAGCGCCGCGCCGTGACCCGCAATCGTCTTGGTCAGCGAATTGATGACGAGACTCGCATTCACGTGCTTCGGCTTGAACAATGCAGGCGACGTGATGGTGTTATCGACGACATAAGCGAGCCCGCGCTCGCGACACAACTCGCCGATGCGCAGCAAATCCGGAATCTGCGTGCCCGGATTGGCGATTGTTTCGACGAAGACCATGCGCGTGTTCGGCCTGATCGCATCGGCTACGTTTTCGCGCGTGCCGGCATCGACCGTGGTGACTTCGACGCCGAGCGTGCGCAGCGTCCCGAAGAGGCTATTCGTGTTGCCGAATACGTAACGGCTCGCGACCAGATGATCGCCCGCGCGCAGAAGCGTCAGGAACACGGCGGTGATCGCGGCCATGCCCGTGCTGAAGCAGATGGAGCCGACGCCTTCCTCGAGCATCGTGAGCTTGCGCTCGAGTGCGGCCGTAGTCGGCGTGCCTTGCCGCGCGTAGTTGTAGCCGCCCTTCTTCGTGCCCTGAAACACGCCGATCAGATCTTCCACGCGCTCGAATCCATATTGGACCGATGTATGAATCGGCTGACGCAAGCCGCCGTGTTCGACGCCCGCGTTTCTGTCGCCGTGAACGATGCCTGTAGTGAAGCCTTGCTTGTCCATCCGTTCTCCGCTTCCATGTCGATGTGTTTCGCTGCATGACGCAGGCGGCATGCGAAAGACCATTCTACACTGGCCCTTTTGCAGCGCCGGGGCCGCCCGGCGTGCTGCTCAAGCACGGGAATAAGCGTTGCTCGACAACCCTTTCTCGCCCGCGCGCCGCGCTTCACAACCGCAACGGCGCGCATCTCGCCGCTTGCGGCATGACTGACGAGGAGCTCACGCATGGCTTACGAACTCTATTACTGGGACGGCTTGCAGGGACGCGGCGAATTCGTGCGGCTCGCGCTGGAAGACGCGGGCGCGGAGTACGTCGATGTCGCGCGCGAATCGAAGAAACGCGGCTATGGCATGGACGCCATGATGAAGGTGATGAACAGCAAGACCGAGCCGCAGATTCCGTTTGCGCCGCCGTTCCTGAAGGATGGCGAACTCATCGTGCCGCATGTCGCGAACATCCTGCTGTATCTCGGGCCGAAGCTCGATCTCGCGCCGAAGGACGAAGGCCTGCGCCATGTCGCGCACGGCCTGCAACTGACGATCACGGACTTCGTCGCGGAAGTGCACGACACGCATCATCCGCTCGCAACCGATCTGTATTACGAAGACCAGAAGGACGCCGCGAAGATTCGCACGAAGAATTTCATCGAAAAGCGCATTCCGAAGTTCATGGACTACTTCGAGCGCGTGCTGAAACAGAACCCGCACGGCGACACGCACGTCATTGGCGACACGGCCACCTACGTCGACCTTTCGATGTTTCAGCTCGTCGAGGGTCTGCACTACGCGTTTCCTCGCGCGATGAAGACCTTCGCGAAGCACTATCCGCGCGTGTCCGCGTTGCACGATGCCGTGCTCGAACGGCCCAACATAGCCGCTTACGTGGATTCGGAGCGGCGCATCCCGTTCAACGAATCCGGCATTTTTCGGCACTATCCCGAACTCGATCAGGACGCGAAGTAATCCGGTCGCTTTCTTTGACAACCGCATGAACAAGGAGCCAGCATGGTCGAAACGATTCCCTCCTTCGGTCTCGGCACGTTTCGCGTCGACGCCGAAAAAACCTCGAACGCGGTCAAGAGCGCGCTGCAAATGGGCTATCGCCATATCGATACCGCGCAGTACTACAACAACGAAGCCGCTGTCGGTCAGGGCGTGCGCGACTCGGGCATCCCGCGCGAAGACATCTGGGTGACGACGAAGGTCTGGTGGGAACGCCTGGAGCGCGACAAGCTCATCGCAAGCCTGAAGGAAAGCCACGTGAAGCTCGATATCGGCGTGATCGATCTGGCGCTGGTGCACTGGCCGTCGCCCAATGGCGGGGTGCCGATTGCCGAGACGCTCGCCGCGATGCAGGAAGTGCAGCAACTCGGGCTGATCCGCCATTACGGCGTGTCGAACTTCACCGCGCCGCTGCTCGAAGAAGCGTTGAACGCGCCGGGCGGCCGGGAGATTTTGACCAATCAGATAGAAGTCAGCCCGTTCCTTGCAAACCGCCCGCTCGTGGATGCAACGCAGCGGCTCGGCGTCAAGGTCACCGCGTACATGCCGCTCGGCGAGGGCCGCGCGCACAACGATCCGACCATCAAGGCCATCGCCGCGAAGCACGGCGCGACGGCCGCGCAAGTCACGTTCGCGTGGCTGTTGTCGCGGGATATCGTGGTGCTGTCGGCATCGACGAATCCCGAGCATCAGCAGAGCAACTGGGATGCGCAAAAGCTCGTGCTCGATGCCGACGATATCGCAAAAATCGACACGCTCGACGAAGGCAGGCGCAACGCGAATCCTTCGTTTGCGCCGAAGTGGTAGCGCGCTCGACCGCGCGCGAATGGTAAAGAAGAGGCCCGGCCCGCTTTCGCGAACCGGGTTTTTTTTCTGGCGCGGCGTGGCTCCGCGCATCGCGCGCGGTGCTATCCTTTGCGCGCCCTTATTCCGTTTGCTTCTAAGCTATCCACGGTTTCAGCTAATCGACTCGTGCTCTCATTCCTGCTCAAGCTGCGCACGCGCGCGCAGCAGCTCTTCCGCCTGTCCGACTCGCATACGATGCTCATCTGGGCGGTCGTCGTCGGCGTGGCGGGCGCGTTCGCGACGACCGTGTTCCGCGAAGGCATTGCGCTTTCGCAAGAGCTGTTGGGCAACCCATCCGAAGGGCTCGTTGCACTTGCGATGAAGCTGCCGTGGCCCGCGCGCGTCGCGCTGCCCGCCATCGGCGGACTGATTGCGGGCTTCTGCCTGATCGTCGCGCGGCAACACGCGAAGAAGCAGGACAAGGCGGATTACATGGAGGCCGTCACCATCGGCGACGGCGCCGTGCCCGTCTGGCCGAGTGTATGGCGCAGTCTGTCGTCGCTGTTGACCATCACGAGCGGCGGGTCCATCGGGCGTGAAGGGTCGATGGTGCAGCTCGCCGCGCTCGTCTCGTCGCTTATCGGACGATGGGTCCACTTCGATCCGCCGCGCCTGCGCCTGCTGGTCGCGTGCGGCGCCGCGGCGGGAATCACGTCGGCGTACAACGCGCCGATTGCGGGCGCGTTCTTCGTCACCGAGATCGTGCTCGGGTCCATGGCGATGGAGAGCTTCGGGCCGATCGTCGTCTCGTCGGTCGTCGCCAATATCACGATGCGCGAATTCGCGGGCTACCGGCCGCCTTACGAGATGCCCGTGTTCCCGACCATCGCGGGCGTCGAGGTGCTGCTCTTTGTCGTGCTCGGGCTTCTGTGCGGGACGCTCGCGCCGCACTTCCTGCGGCTGCTCGCGGCATCGAAAAAGCGCTTCGCGCTGCTGCCGTTGCCCTTGCCCGTGCGTCTCGCGCTGGGCGGCTTGATCGTCGGCGTAATTTCGATCTGGTGGCCTGAAGTCTGGGGCAACGGCTATGAAGTCGTGAACTCGCTGCTGCATGAGCCGTGGACGTGGACCGCACTTCTGACCGTGCTCGTGTTCAAGATCATTGCGACGGCGGCGACGGCCGGCTCCGGCGCGGTCGGCGGCATCTTCACGCCGACGCTCTTCGTGGGCGCGGTGCTCGGTTGTCTCTTCGGGCTCGGCGCGCACGGCATATGGCCGAATTCGACGTCCGCGCCTTTCGCCTACGCGATGGTCGGCATGGGTGCATTCCTCGCCGCGGCCACGCACGCGCCGCTGATGGCGATCCTGATGATCTTCGAGATGACGCTGTCGTATCAGGTCGTGCTGCCGCTGATGCTCTCGTGCGTCGTCGCGTATTTCATTGCGCGGACGTCGGAGCAGACGTCGATGTACGAGGTCACGCTGCGCCGCACGCGCGAAGAAAAGGAGCGGCTGCGCCTTGCCGCCACGCAGATGCGCGAACTCGTGAAGCCAGCCGACACCGTCGTGCCGCTCACGGCGGACGTCAAGGAGATGACGCGCGTGTTCCTCGAATATCCGGTGAAGTATCTGTACGTGGTCGATGAAGCCGAGCACTTTCGCGGCGTCGTCGCGCTGAAGGACATCACGTCCGATCTGCTCGACGCGCACGATACCGCGACGAAAACCGCCGCCGACTACCTCCAGCCGGAGTTCGACGTGCTGACGCCCGATATGTCGCTGGGCGAAGCGCTCCAGCACTTTCTTGCGTTTCAGGGCGAGCGGCTGCCGGTGATCGAGCGCAAGTCCGAGCCGATGCTGCTCGGCGTCGTGTACAAGACCTCCCTTCTCGACGCATACTTCCGTCTGAACCCGACCTCGCGCTGAAACTGCGCGGGTTGTGCAATTTCGCGTCGTGCAGGCGAGGGAAAACGCGTATTTCAGGCAGCGCGGCGAGTTCAACCATCACTCGAAGTCCATTCGCGCGACGCCCGCACGTCGCGCCCGTGCGCGCATGGCCGCCAAGGCGCGGACGCACGGAACGCAGGCGAGCGTATCGTCGGCATAACGCTTGCTTGACGTATCTCGCTGCTTACGTGAGGAGGGGTTGCCCGATGAAGACCTCAACGTTGTTGTCGATGGCGGTTGTTTCGGCGTCCTGCTACGCCGCGCCGCTGCATACGAGTTCGACGGACTCCGCGATGGTCGCCTCCGCGATGCGCGCCGCGCTGCGCGTGAACGCCGCGCCGGTTGCGCCGCCCGCGCCCGATATCTCCGCGCAAAGTCTCGATCATGCGCGCTGGCGCCATGTGCCGCTGCCCAAATCCCGTGCGCCGAGTCGCGGCATGGCGAGCCAGCCGGTCGAGGTGCAGACCTGAACGTATCTTTCGCTAACACCATCCAACGCCACGATGACCGACATGCCCGAAGAAAAACACGTGTTGAACGACGAGCCCATCGACGATGAGATCGCGCAGGTTCTGCGAGCCGTGCAGTATCCCGCGAATAAGGACGCGCTCGTCGACGCAGCGCGCGAAGCGGGCGTGAGCAACGATGTCATCAATGTTTTGGATGGCCTGCCCGAGCAGGATTACGCCGATGCGGATGCAGTTGAGCAACTGCTCGGCAGCAACGGCGGGCCGGGGATTTCGGCGTGAAGTCGAGATGAGTTTGTGCAGCGGAGGTTGTCCCCAGGAAATGGGGACCACCCTGTTGATAACGTTTCTGAAAGCACGGTAACCCGTTGACGGAGAACGGAAAGCGCCGGGCGCTCCGCTATAGGTCAGCCGAGCCTTTCGTCGGCTCGCCCGAACGTCAACTCCCCCGATACTGCGCCGCGCTCGCGCCAACCGGCGCGGCGGGCTTCTTCTTCGCCTTGTCGGCCGCGTCCGCAGCCGAACCCGCTCCCACCGCATCCGACGACAGATACGCCGGCGCAGCCTTCGCCTTCTGCTTCTGACCGGCCGGCGGCGCGGTCGGCGGCTTTTCGATGTCCGCCAGCATCTGCCCGCACGGCAACGGCTTGTTGTTGCTCGGCGCGATGAGCGGAATCAGCGCAGCGAACGGGTTGATGAGCCCCAGTCCCACCGCCGCCCCGCCTCGCACCGCGAGTGCGCCGACGTTCACGCCGACCTTCGGATTCTTAAACGTTCCCTTCACATAAAGCGGCGAGCGCAGCGAAAACACGCGGAAGCCCTTCGTATGCGGATGGATGCCCAGGTCCATGTCCTCGGTCTTCAGATTGATGTTGCCGTCGACATTGATGACGGCGTCGTCCGTATCGAGAGCGAAAACGCGCGAATCCAGCACGCCGTTCGTCACCACGAAGTCCGCCGCCGCGCAGTTGATGTTCACATCGCGGTTGCCGAAGAGCTTTTCGTACACCACGTTCGCCACGTTCAGCCCGGCCGCTTCCATATACAGCCGGCTCACCGTTCCCTGCGTGATGAGCGCCTTGACTTCGCCATTCGAACTGGCGGCGAGCGCGGCGGGCGAATTACCCGTTGCGGACAACGCAGCGTCGCCGTTCACTTCGCCGAGCGCCGATTGCATCGTCTTGTTGGTCGGGAAAAGCTGCTTGAGTTTCAGATGCCGCGCCTCGGCCGATACCTTTCCTTTCAGCGGCGCGCCGCTGCCATCCAGATGAATATTGGATGCAAACGTACCGCCCGCGACACCGAACTTCAGCGGTTCGAACGACAGCGCGCCGTCCTTCATCACGACGTGCGTGTACAAGTCCGTGATCGGCAGCTTCGGATCCTTGACGATTCGCTGGCCGGTGAACTTCACGTCGGCGTCGATGGCCTTCCAGCGGTCGGTCTTGAATTCCTCGGTCGGCAGCGCCTTAGCCGATGGCTGCTTCTCCGCTTCGCCGCGCTTGGCCTTGCTCGCGTTCGAATCCGCGCCGATGATCGGGGCGAGATCGGAGAACTGCAACAGATGCGAGACGAGCTCGCCCTGCAACAGCGGACGCGGCTTTCTGGCCGCATAGACGACCGATCCGTTGATATCGCTGCCGCCGACGCGCCCGGTGAAGTTCTCGTAATGGAAAACGTTGCCCTCTTCCCTGAACTGACCGGTGAGCCGGCCTTCCGTGGCGAACGGCGGCGTCTCCGGCAACGTGACGCCGGTGAACGGATACAGATGCGCCATGCTGACGGCCTGAACCCACAGCCGCAGGTCGACCGCCGCGAGGTGCGCCGGATCGGTCACGGTGCCGACGAACGCAATATGCGTGTCGCCGAGACGCACGTCGGCCTGAACGGGGAACGGACGCTTCGCGTCCTGCACGGCGAGCACGCCGCCGAGCTTGCCCTCGCCCGATACCTTGCCGCCGTTGTACGTGCCCTTCGCCGTCCAGCCGAACGCATAAGGCGGAATGGGCGGCTTCGGCGCGTCCTTCGTCGTGATGCTCTTGTTCGCCGACGTGCTCGCCGGGTTGGGCGCGGATGCATTCGCCGCCGCAGCAGCGGACGCCGCCGACGCCGCGGACGCTTCCGACGCGGCCGCGGCATCGGCCTGCTTGCTGAGCTTCGCCGCCCCGCTCTTGCCCACCATTTCCGCCGACGACTTCGCCGACGCCGCTTCCTGCTGCTTCATCACATCGCCGATAGGCACAGCCTGGCCGAGCGTATCGACGACGACGTTCATGTCGGCCTTGGTCACTTCATCGCGCACGTCGATCGTGCCCTTTGCGAGCGAGATGTCGCCGAGCTTCAGCTTCCAGGTCGACGGCTCCGTCGACTGCTTGAACTTGAACGTCCAGTTATTGCGGTTATCTTTCAGCCGCTCGATATCGATCGACGGATTCACGAGATTGATCGTCGGAATCACGATGTCGTGCGCGAGCAGCGGCAGTATGGCCACCTGAAAGTCGATTTCATCGAGCGTCGCGAAATGCTGCTGGCGCGCCCAGTCCGGATTGGCAACGGTGATTTTTTCGGCGGAAAAGCGCGGCCACGGCACCCAGCGCTTCCAGCCGGTTTCGTTCGGCGGACGGCGCCATCCGACCTTGAGATCCCCGGTGATCTGAAACTGGCGCCCGATCGCCTGCGACACTTTATCGTCGATCCAGGGACGCAGACGGTTCCAGTCGAAGGTCAGGAAGACGACGACGAGCACGGCAATCAGGACCGCGAGAATGGCGAAAAACCATGCAGCAATCTTTCCGATCTTTCCGGCGGTACGGGCTTGCGCCATGTCGGTTCCATCCTTTTTTCTGATTCTTGAAGGCCAGCACAGTCCATGCCCGATTTGCGTTCCATGCATCGCGCGTAAGATGACGGCACATAAAAATCCCGACTTGACTGACGATGCTCAAAGAGACATCGCTCGTGCCGCTCGTCGCGGCCACGGGCGTCGTGCGCCGCGATGCGCAACGCGGCACGATGCTGCTGCATCCCACCAATTTCACGCTGAACGAGGGCGAACGCGTCGCCATCACCGGACCGTCTGGCTCGGGCAAGAGCGTGCTGCTGCGCACGCTCGCGCTGCTCGATCCCTGCGACGCGGGCTTTGTCACGTGGCGCGGCGAGCGCATTCAGCGCGCGCGGATTCCGGCATATCGGCGGCGCGTGGCGTATATCGCGCAGCGGCCCGCGATGCTCGACGGCAGCGTCGAAGACAACCTGCGCTATCCGTACACGCTTGCGACGTATCGCGATGCCCGTTTCGACCGCCACGCCGCTGCGCGCCTGGCGCAAGCGGCCGGGCGCGGCGCCGACTTTCTGGACAAATTCGCGAGCGATCTGTCCGCAGGCGAGGCGCAGATCGCCGCGTTCGTGCGCGTGTTGCAACTCGCGCCCGACGTGCTGCTGCTCGACGAGCCCACGGCATCGCTCGATCCGGCTTCGGCGCGAGCAATCGAAGCGCTCGTGAGCGCATGGTTCGACGATGCCGGCAGCGCCCGCGCGTGCATCTGGGTATCGCACGACCCGGAGCAGGCGCGCCGCGTGGCCGCGCGTCACCTGACGATGACGGCGGGCGTATTGGCCGAGGCAAAGGACGCGCGATGAACGCCTATCAGAACCTGAGTCTTCTCGACATCGGTCTCGCGGCGGCGCTGATCCTCGTGAATGGCGCGCTGTCGGTGGCGCTGAACCTCGGCCTCGAGCGCCGGCTGCTGATCGCGGCGGTCCGCACCGTCGTGCAGTTGCTGCTGATCGGCTACGTGCTCGGCTGGGTGTTCGCGTTCAGTCGCTGGTATGTGGTACTGCCGCTGATGGCGCTGATGACCGTCATCGCCGGGCTGGCCGCGTCTAATCGCGGACGTCGCACGTATGCCGGGCAGCGTGTGGACAGCCTCGTGTCGATCTGGGGCAGTTCATGGCTGATCGGCGCGTTCGGCCTTTTCGCAGTGATCCGCATACACCCGTGGTACGAGCCGCAATACACGATTCCGATCCTCGGCATGATTCTCGGCAACACGTTGACGGGCGTGTCGCTCGGCATCGAACGGATGACGGAAGAGCTGACTGCGGGACGCGGGGCCGTGGAAATGTCGCTTGCGCTCGGCGCGACGCGCTGGGAAGCGGCGCAAGGGCCCGCGCGCCAGGCGGTGCGCGCGGGCATGATTCCGACGCTCAATCAGATGGCCGTGGTCGGGCTCGTCAGCCTGCCGGGAATGATGACAGGCCAGGTCCTCGCCGGGCAATCGCCATTGCAGGCAGTGCGGTATCAGATCGTCATCATGTTTCTGATCGCGGCGGCGTCGGGGCTGGGCGTCGTCGGGGCGGTGGTGATGACCTACCGGCGGCTGTTCTCGCCGGATCACCGGTTCATGGCGGCGCGCCTGATCGAACGAAAGGCGAAGAAGCGCGGCGGGTAGTCAGGCGCCGTTGCCGTTGTACGCGCGCTCCAGCGCGGCCACGTCCAGCTTCACCATGCCCATCATCGCCTGCATGGTGCGATTCGCCTTCACCGGGTCCGGGTCCTGGAGCATCGACGGCAAGCGCCTGGGCGCAATCTGCCACGTCACGCCGAAGCGGTCCGTGATCCAGCCACAGGAGAGCGCCTGGCCGCCGTCCAGCAGCTTGTCCCAGTACTGGTCGATCTCGGCCTGGTCCTCGCACTTGACGAAGAGGGAAATGGCCGGCGTGAACTTGAACTCGGAACCGCCATTGAGCGCCATCAATTCCTCGCCGTCGAGTTCGAACATGATGGCGAGCACGCTGCCGGCCGTGCCGGGACTGGCTTCCGTATGGCGCATCGTCTCGGTGATGCGCGCGTTTCTGAAAACGCCAAGATAGAAGTCGACGGCCTCTTGCGCGTTGCCGTCGAACCAGAGGCAGGGTGAGATCTTGTGCATGAGCGTTTCTCCTGTCGGAAAGAGTGAAGGCTTGCGCGCGTGATTCCGCTCATTCGCGTGGCGCGCACATCGCCTGCTGCATTTCGGCGGAACTGACGTCGCGCGTGTGCGTCGCGACCGACCACTGGTGCCCGAACGGGTCTTCCAGACGGCCGTAACGGTCGCCCCAGAACATGTCGGCCACAGGCATGATGACGCGCGCGCCGGCGGCTTCGGCCTGCTTGACCGTAGCGTCGGCGTCTTCGACATACAAGTGGATGATGACCGGCGAGCCCTTCAGCGCGGTCGCGCCCAGCATGCCGAAGTCCGGATGCTCGTCGACGAGCATCAGCACCGAATCGCCGATCTTCACCATCGCGTGCGCGAGCTTCCCGCCGGGGCCCGGCAGACGCGCCAGTTCGATGGCGTTGAACGCGCGCTTGTAGAACTCGATGGCGTCGGCGGCGCCCGCGCAGACGAGGTGCGGGGTCAGCGAATGCATTCCATCGGGAATGGCTTTGACGGCGGTTTGCGACATGGCGGCTCCGTGAATGAACGTGGTAAGCAAGAGAGCGAACGGCGTCCGCTCTCCTGCTTACGACGTGCAAGCATGCCGCCAATCGACATTGCTCCGTGCAAACGGCGCAGATTTTTTCGGAAAACGCGGAAGCTGTCCGCGCGCTATGTCGAAGGCTGCTCGGCCAGCGACCGGATCAGTGCTTCGAGCCGCGCAAAGTTGACGGGCTTCGTCAGATGATCGCGAAAGCCTGCCTCGCGGCAGCGCCGGATGTCCTCGTCCATACCGTAACCGGTGATCGCCACCGACGGCTTGTCCGGCTGGAGGTCGCGCCACGCCCGCGCGATATCGAGTCCCGTGCCGTCCGGCAAGCCGATATCGCTGACGAGGAGATCGAACGCTCGGCTCTTCGCACGATCGAGCGCCTGCGCGACGGTCGTCGCGACCGTCACCTCGTGGCCGAGCATCTCGAGCACTTCGGCCATTGCCGAGGACGTCTGTTCGTTGTCCTCCACGAGGAGCACGCGCAGCGCGCGGCCTTGCTCGTGGCGCGCGGCCTCCGGAAGCGGTGCGGCTTCGTGCGCGGGCTGCACTCTGGCGAGCGGCAGCGTCAGCGTAAAGCGCGCGCCCAGGTCGCGGCCATCGCTGTGGGCGGACAGCGTGCCGCCGTGCTTCTGCGCGAGCGTGCTTGCGATGGCGAGCCCGAGCCCCAGGCCGCCGAACGAGCGCGTGATGGAATCGTCGGCCTGTTCGAACGCCGAGAAAATGCGCGGCAACGCTTCAACGCTGATGCCGATGCCGCTGTCCGTCACCGACACGGCAATAGTCGCGTCATCCGGATTCCACGTGCGCACTTCGATGCGCCCGCCCGCCGGCGTGAACTTGACAGCGTTCTTCATCAGATTCCAGATGATCTGCTGAAGCCGCGCAGCATCGCCGAGCACGACGAAGCGCGCGGCTTCGAACTTCGTTTCCAGCGTGAGCTGCTTGGCGCGCAGGTCGGCTTCGGACATGTCGAGCGCGCTCGTCAGCAGCGCGCCGAGCCCGACGTTCGCGAAATTGAGGCTCAGCTTGCCGCGCGCGATGCTCGTGAGGTCGAGCAGATCGTCGATCAGGCGCGCTTCCAGTTCGACGTTGCGCCGGATCAGATCGAGCGTCGGATGCGCCTCGGGCGGCATCGGATGCTTGATTTCGAGCAGGCGCACGGCCGCGAGAATGGGCGTGAGCGGCGTGCGCAGTTCGTGCGACAGCACCGCGAGAAAATGGTCCTTCGCGCGATTCGCGGATTCGGCCTGATCCTTCGCGAGCCGCAGCGCGTCCGCGGCCATGTGGGCGTCGGTCGCGTCGCGGACGATCTTCGAGAAACCGATCAGCTCGTCGTGTTCGCTGCGGATCGCAGTCGTCACGCCGGATGCGAAGAACGAGTGGCCGTCCTTGCGCCAGAGCCAGCGGTCGTCGGTCGCGCTGCCTTCGCGCCGCGCCGTGTCCAGTTCGACATCGAACACGCCCGCTTCGCGATCCTCCTGGCTATAGAAAATGCTCGCGCTCTGTCCGAGCACGTCCTGCGCCGGAAAGCCCAGAATGCGCTCCGACGCGGCGTTCCACGTGCGAATGCGGCCTTCTGGATCGAGCGTGATGACCGCGTAATCCTTCAGTGCGTCGATCAGCAGGCGAAAGTGCGTCTCCGTTTCGCGCAGCGCCCGTTCCACCGCGATGCGCTGCGCACGCTCGGCGCTCTCGCGCATCGCGCGGCGCACGACGGCCGGCAGCCGTTGCAGGCGCTGCTTGAGCACGTAATCGGTCGCGCCGCGCTTCAACATGTCGACGGCGTGCTCCTCGCCGAGCAGCCCCGACACGAAAATGAACGGCGTATCCGGCGCGCGCTCGCTCGCGATGGAAAGCGCTTCGATGCCTGAAAACGTCGGCATGACGAAGTCGGCGAGAATCACGTCGAAGCGCCGCGCGGCGAGCTCGGCGATGAAGCTCGCGGAGTCGTACACGATGGACGCCTCCACCGCGTAGTCGGCGCGCTCGAGCTGGGCAATGGTCAGCTCCGCATCGAGTGCGTTGTCTTCGACGAGAAGCAGTTGCAGGGGCTGCATGGTCTAGGCGGCCTCGCTGTTGAGCGGGCACGCACGCGCAAGGGAATTCACAAAGGGCGTCGCAAAGGAAGTCACGAAGGCGAATAGGGACACAGCCGTCACTGCCCGGCCGATGGACGGCGAAAACGCGTTGAGCCGGGCGGCGGTTCGTTCAGCACGGCCCAGAACACGCCGAGGTCGCTGATCGCCTCGACGAACTCCGCGAATTCGACCGGTTTCACCACGTAGGCGTTCACGCCGAGCTCGTAGCTGCGCACGAGATCCTGCTCCTCGCGCGACGAGGTCAGCATGACGACCGGCACACTCTTCAAGCCCGCGTTCGAGCGGATCATGTCCAGCACTTCGAGCCCGTCGATCTTGGGCAGCTTGAGATCGAGCAGGATGACGGCCGGATTGCCTGGCGCGCGCTCTTTCCATTCGCCTTCGGAAGTGAGGTAGTCAATGGCCTCCTGGCCGTCGCGCGCAATGATGACTTCATTGGCGAGCTGGCTCTTGTCGAGTGCGACGAGCGTGAGCTCGAGGTCATTCGGGTTGTCTTCGACGAGAAGTATCGGTTTGAGCATGGTCTGGTCTTGATTTTGATGCTGACGCTGCGGTTACGGCCGGCGCGGTGGAATGCGGCCGGGCGGCCTCGCGGCTCGTCACGGTGCGAAACTGGACCGGCAGTGAGAAATAGAATACCGCGCCCTCGCCTAGCCGCCCTTCCGCCCATGTGCGCCCTTCGTGCCGCTCGATGATGCGCCGCACGTTGGCGAGCCCGATCCCCGTTCCCTCGAATTCCTCCGCGCGATGCAGCCGCTGGAACACGCCGAACAGCTTGGCTCCGTATTTCATGTCGAAGCCGACGCCGTTGTCCCGCACGCCGAAAATGTATTCGTCGCCGCTGCGGGTCGCGAATATCTCGATTTTCGCCGATTCCCGCGTTCTCGTATATTTCACCGCATTCGAAATGAGATTGCGCAGCGCGAGTTGCAGGAACGCGGCGTCCCCGGTGACGCGCGGCAGGTCGTGAATCACCCATTCGATGCGCCTTCCGGCGGCATCCGCTTCGAACTCGCGCGCAACCACGCGCACCAGTTGTCCCAGATCGACGGGCGCGGGCCGCAGCGCCGCGCGGCCCATCTGCGAGAACGTCAGGAGATCGTCGACGAGCGTGCCCGCGAAACGCGCGGAGTCGAGCATATTGTTCAGAAAGCGGCGGCTCTTTTCCGACATGCGCTCGCCTTCCTGCTCGCGCAGCAAATCCCCGTACCCGGCGATATGCCGAAGCGGCGCGCGCAGGTCGTGCGACACCGAATACGAAAACGCTTCGAGTTCCTTGTTCGCCCGCGCGAGTTCCGTCGCCAGCTCCGCGCGCTCTTCCGCGCGGCGCAGCACGATGTTCAGCAGCGCGCCGCGCAGCTCGCTCGCAATTTCGAGTTCGCCTTGCCGCCACGACGCCGAGCGTCCGCGCACCGTTTCGAGCCACGGGCTAAAGCTCCGGCGCGGCGCGCTCGCCCCATCCGCACCGCTGATCTTCACCGGCTCGCCGGCCCATTTGATCGTCTGCGTCAGTTCGGGCCGAAACCACAGCAAATAATTGCGAAAAATCTGCGAAACCGGCACGGCGAGCACGCCGCACACGGTGTCCTGATGCGCCTGCGCGGGCGGCCAGTGGCGCATGAGGGAATCCGTCGCCCATACGCTGGACGTGTTTTCAGCGAGCCAGTGCGTGAGCGCGCGCACCGTGTCCTCATCGGGCGTTGCGCCCATCAGCGTGACCTGATCGTTCATTACGATGGCCGCACCCGCCGAACTCGCGAAGTTCAGCACATCGCGCGGCGCGGCGCGCAGACCCGCGACAAAACTTTCGTGCTCGCCCATTGCAGCGATAAGGCGCGCCATCGTGCGGCGCAAGTCGGCGAGGTATTCGGCCTGAGCGCGCTCCTCCTTCGCCTCGATTTGCAGCGAAAGTATGGTTCCGAGATGCTCGAGGGCTACGCGCGTGCTGAACGGCACGCGGCGCGGACCGTGATCGTGACAGGAAATGAGGCCCCAAAGCTGCCCGCGCACGACGATGGACACCGACATCGACGCCTGCGTGCCCATGTTGCGCATGTATTCGAGATGCACCGGCGAGAAGCTGCGCAACGTGGCGTAAGTGAGGTCGGTCGCGCGGCCGGTGGCGGGGTTGGTCGCGGGCACGAGGCGCGCCGGGACGTAGTTCACGTCCGATACGAGCCGGATGCGGTTGCGCAAATAGAGCGCTCGCGCCTGCTGTGGAATGTCGGACGCCGGAAACAACTGATGCAGAAACGACGCGTACTGCTCGTCGCGGTATTCGGCGAGCACGTGGCTGCGGCCCTCGGCGTCGAAACTGTAGAGCATCACGCGGCCGAAGCCGCAGATGGCACGCGCTTCACGGACGGCGAGTTCCGCCAGCTCGTCGACCGTACCTGCATTCTGCAGGCCGCGCGCGAACGTACGCGCGAGCGGATACATCGAGGCGAACGCCGCTTCGGCCGGTTGCGTCGTCGCTTCCATTTCCACTATCAGCGCGTCGTCATGGCGATGAATGGTGGTGTCGAGGCGCACGGTTTCGCGCGCGCCGGCAGGCGCTTCGAACGCGCCGAGATAGAGCGGCGCGTCGTCGACCTGCATCGTCGATGCCGCGTTCGCAATGCGGCGCGCGCTCTGCGCGCCCAACAGCGCATCGAGCCCCTGGCCGAGCAGCGCGTCGACGCTTTCGCCCGTGAGCGCCGCGATGTTCTCGCTCGCCTGCGTAATGCGCGGGCCGGCGGGATGGCCGGCATTCTGCGGATCTTCCGAGAGCACGAGCAGATAGCCGTGCGGCTGGATACCGCCGGGAATGTGGATCGGCTCCGCTTCGCAATCTTTGCTTGCGACGCCGGAATCCAGCGTGCGGCGTCGCGCCTCGGCGTCGGGCGGAACCGCGCTGAAGCCGTCGCTGGCGGCGAATGAGTCGCCGGGCGTATCGCTCATGCGTCGGCTCCCGAAGCTGCTGCCGAACTCGCCGCCGCCGACGCTTCGAGCCGCTCGCCGCACAGCCACATCTGCAGGCTTTCGAAGGTTTCGATGGCCGCGCGCACCGCGGCGTCGTATTGAGCTTCGGGCACGGCTGCGGCCGCGGTTTCGCGGAATGCGTTCCACATGCTGCCGGTACGCGCGCCGTAGCCTTCGAAGTACGCGTTGCCGACGCCCGGCGCGAGGTTCAGTTGCCGCGCGACATGCGGCGCGATGAAGCGTCCGCCGAGCGTCGAGCCTTCCATCACGTACATGGAACCGAACGCGCTGCCGAGATCCCCAAGACGCGGCAGATCGTTGACCGGAATAGAGGCGACGTTCGCGCGTTCGCCTGTCAACTGGACGAGATCGGCTGCGAGAAGCGGCGCCTTGCGGCGTTCATCGAAAAACGGGCGCAGCGGCGCGGGCATGCGCGCGCCCACGGCGTCCTCCCACGGCGCGACGTAGCCGCGAAAACGCCGGAGAAGCGCAATGTACTCGTCGCGCCGCAAGCCGTCCCGCATCAGATCGAGTGCGTTCTCCAGCCGCGTATGGCACGCGGCCGTTTCGTTCTTCAGGCGGGACAGAAGGTCATGTCGCATGTTCGGTTGGTTCGAATATAGCGCCGGATATGCGGCCAAACAGAAGCTGATCGGAACGGATTACCGGCGATGCGCGCGTCGCAACCGGCAAATTGCCGAGGGGCCCGCCGCCTCGAAAGAATAGGCAACCATTCTACGCAACCCGCCCGCATGGTGTCATGGCCGGCACGCCTGGCGCTATGGCTTCGGTGCTGGTTGACTGTCGGGCTGACCGTCGGGCTGACCGCTGCGCCGGTCCGTATCCACGAGACCGCGCTCGATATCCTCGTGCGCCTGTCTGCCCACGCCGCGCGGCTCGCTTTCCTGCTGCGAGGCGGCGACCTGATCGGATTCGTGCGGCAGCGGCGGCTTGCGCGAATCGTCGGCGGCATCGTCGTCGCTTGCCGGTTGCGGCGCGCTGCGCGGTTCGTCCTTCGCCTGCTTCATCGTTATCTCCGTTGATTAGTCCGCTGCGACGCTCATCCGCGCGAGCCGCCGATGCCGAGCCGCTTCTTCATCTGCGCCGTCAGCCGCTGGCGCGCCTTCGCGTACCCTTCCCACGGATCGGCGGTGAGCGCGTCCATCCGCGCACGCGCGTTGCCGATGTTCCATTGATCGCCGCTCGTCGTCTCGTCGAGTTCGTCCCAGGCAATCGGCATCGACGCGCCCATGCCCGGCCGCGCGCGCAGCGAGAACGCGCAGACCGTGCTCGAGCCGCGATTGTTGCGCAGATAGTCGATAAAAATTTTGTCCTGCCGGTTCTGCATGCCCATCTTCGCCGAGAAGAATTTCGGCAGCGTCTTGGCCATGTGCTGCGCGACCGCCTGCGAGAAACCCTTCATGTCATCCCAGCTCGCCTGCTTCGCGAGCGGCACGACGACATGCAGCCCCTTGCCGCCGCTCGTCTTGCAGAACGACGTGAGGCCAAGCTCCGCGAGCAGGTCCTTCGTGAGCCTGGCGGCCTCGACCATGCGGGCCCAGCCGACGCCCTCGCCGGGATCGAGATCGAACACCATGCGGTCGGGCTTCTCGATATTGGACACCACCGAATTCCACGTATGCAGTTCGACCGTTCCCATCTGCGCGGTGCCGACGAGCGCCTGCGCCGACTCGACCGTTAGTAGCGGCGGATGCCCCGGATCGACGTCCGCATGCTGCGTGATGTGCGGAATCGCGAGCCGCGCGCTGTGCTTCTGGAAGAACAGCTCGCCGCCGATATCGTCGGGTGCGCGCACGAGCGACACGGGCCGGTCCTGCAAGTGCGGCAGCATCCACTCGGCGATCGACGCGTAATACTCGACGACATCCAACTTTCTGAGTCCCGTCGACTTGTCGATCACGCGATCCGGATGGCTGATCTTCACGCCTTCTATTTCGGTCGGGGTCGCGCGTGCCTTCGACGCTGGCGGCGCGGTCTTCTTCGCAGCCGGCTTGGCAACTTTTTTGGCAGCCGTCTTGCGCGCCTTCGGCTTCTCCTCCTCGGCCGTCTCGACTTTCTCTGCCGATACCGGTTCTTCCTTCACGATCTGCCGCGCCGGTTTGTCGTCGCGCAGACTGACGAACGATGCTTGTCGCACGATGCGCTCCTTGGTCCATTCCGCGAAATTGCATTCAGCCACGAGTTCGGGCTTGACCCAGTGCACCGGCGTCCGGCTGCGTTCCTGCGGCTCGTGCTCGAACGGCATGCGGTCGGTCTCGCGCTTGTCGAGTTCCTTCTTGACCGCGTCGAGCGTCGCGTGATCGAAGCCGCTGCCCACGCGCCCTGCGTATTGCAGCTTGCCCCTCGCGTCGTACACGCCGAGCAGCAGCGCGCCGAATTGCCCGCGGCTTCCCGAAGGCTCCGAGTAGCCGCCGATCACGAACTCCTGCCTGCGCCGGCACTTGAGCTTGATCCACGAATTGCTGCGCCCCGAGACATACGTGGCGTCGATCCGCTTGCCGATGATGCCTTCCAGCGCCATGTCGCATGCGCTCTTCAGAAGATCGTCGGCGCTGAAAGCAAAGTCGTCGGAATAGCGGAGCGCGGGATCGTCGACGGGTTCGATAATCGCCTTCAGAATGGCGCGGCGCTGCACGAGCGGCACGTTGCGCAAGTCGTAGCCGTTCAGAAATGGCAGATCGAAGAAATATACGACGATGCCCTGCGGCCGCCCGACATCGAATGCGTTCTGCAGCGCCTGAAAATCCGGCAGCCCGCGGTCGTCCAGCACGACGGCTTCGCCATCCAGCCAGCCGCTTTCCACATCGAGCTTCTCCAGCGCCTTGACCTGCTTCGGAAACTTGGCCGTCCAGTCGTTGCCGTTGCGCGTGTAGATGCGGCTATCGCTTTTACCCTTGATCCGTTCGATGCGCGCCAGCACGCGATAGCCGTCGAACTTGATCTCGTAGGACCAGTCGTCGCTCGGGGGGGCGGCATCGACGAGCGTCGCCAGTTGCGGCTTCAGCAGCGCGGGGAGCTTCGCCTGAACCGCGCCTTCGATGGCCGGATCGTGCGACAGCGCCCGCAGCGATTCCGGATTGCGCGTGGCGACAATATCCGGATGCGCGTGGCCGTCCGCCTTGTCGCTGGCGGGACGCGGCGCGGTTCTTCGCGCCGCCGGCTTCGCCTTGCGCTCGTCGCGTTCACGAAGTTCGCCGCTTTCGAGACGCGCGCCGAGCGAGTCGGACAGCACGCTGCCGGGCATCTTTAAAAGCACGTCGTATTCGGACTCGGGGCGCGCATTGTCGTCGCGCTCCTTGATGAGAAACCACTGCTCCTTGTCGCCGCTGCCGCGCATATGGCTGCGCACGAGCGTCCAGCCGCCGTGGAGCTTTTCGCCGTCGAGCGTGAACTTGAGCTTGCCCTTCTCGTAGTCGCGCGCGGCGTCCTCGACGCTGCCCGTCTGCGGCGCCCACGTCCCGCGATCCCACACGATGACGCTGCCCGCGCCGTAATTGCCCTCGGGGATATCGCCTTCGAACGAGCCGTAATCGATTGGATGATCCTCGACATGCACCGCGAGCCGCTTCACCGATGGATCGAGGCTCGGGCCCTTGGGCACGGCCCACGATTTGAGCGTGCCGTCGAGTTCGAGCCGGAAGTCGTAGTGCAGGCGGCGCGCGTCGTGTTCCTGAATGACGAACGAGAGCGCGGAAACGGCGGATTTCTTCGCACGCGCGGTCTTGCGCGCGGCGGCCTTCTGTCCCGACGGCTCCGGCGTGTTGTCGAAGCGCCGCATGCGTTGGTAGGTTTCGAGCTTGCCGGTCATCGTGGTTGAGGCTCCTCTTCCGCTCCTTCTTCGTGTCGTCCTGTGCGATGCAGCGCGTGCTTTCCGCTATGCGCGCTTGCGGCGCGCCGTTTTGCGTGCGGGACGCGCCGGTTCTTCGGTGGCGTCGTCGCCCGAGTCGTCCGGCTCGGATGCACTGCCGCCGCGCTTGGTCGGAGCGCCGCCTTTTTTCAGGCTGCGCTTGAGCAGTTCCGAGAGGTCGAGAATATCGGCGCTCGCCTTTTCCTCGCCGCCTTCCTCGAACTTCATCACTTCCGCGACCTTGCCTTCCTTCACCTTCTTTTCGACGAGCGCCATGATGTCGTCTTTGAACGTGTCGTGATATTTGGCCGGGTCCCATGCGTCGCTCATGTCGTCGATGAGGCGCTTGGCCATATCCAGTTCCTTCGACGTGACGCCCGCCTTCTTGGTGTCTTCGTCGGGGAACTTGAACTGGTCGAAGTCGCGCACTTCGTCGCCCCAGCGCAGCGTATTCAGCGCGAGTGCGGGCCCGACCGGAATGAGCGCGGCCAGATGCTGCTTGTTGTGCAACACGACGCTCGCGATGCCGACCTTGCCGGTGTCTTTGAGCGCATCGCGCAGGAGTGCGTAGACCTTGTCGCCCTTGCGGTCGGGCGTGAGGTAGTACGGCGTGTCGAGTGACAGGAACGAGATGTCGGGAGCATCGACGAACGAAAGGATATCGACCGTTTGCGTCGATTCGGGATTGGCCGCGCTAATCTCGGCGTCGGTCATCACGACGTATTTGCCCTTCTCGTACTCGAAACCGCGCACGATGTTGTCGCGCGTGACGTCCTTGCCGGTGTTCTTGTTGATCTGCTTGTAGCCGATGGGGTCCATCGAGCGCTTGTCGAGCAGATTGAAGCCGACCTTCTCCGACTGCGTCGCCGGATAGAGTTGCACAGGCACGTGGACCAGCCCGAAGCTGATCGCGCCTTTCCAGATCATGTGCGGCATCGCGATTACCTCGCTGTCGGAACGGTCGATGTGTTGGCGGACGCGGTGATGCGGCGCTATGCGCATCGGTGGATGTCGCAGGAAGCATGCCAAGTTTTCCTGGCATCCCGGGAGATGCGGAAGCGAAAGACCGTTAGTTGCGCCGTGGCTTTAAGTGCGCGACGACTTGCGCAGCCGGCGTTATCTATTTGCGGCTTGCCGTGAAGGTGAGTTGCGTCCCGTCTTCGAGCGTGACGGTTTTCTTCGATCCGGTCGACGTCGGCATCGTGAATCGGACAATCTGGCTCAGGCGACTATCGACCGGACACTGCAGCGTCTTCCCGCCAACGGTGACCTTGCTCGTGCCTTTCGGCGCATACGCGCGGAAACTGAGCTGCACGTTGGCGACGCCGTTATCCGCGATGACAGGCGCGAAGCGCATCTGCACTTGCCGCACTGCGGCTCCATCGGCGCTGCGCGGTATCGAGGAAATCTGCGGGCACCCGTCCGGCACTGGCTGCGCCCCGGCGGGCGTCGGGCCTTGCCACGTGAGATCGTCGCTCTGGCCGGAACGCACCGTGCGCGTCTCCTGCTGATTGCCGAAGTTTTTCGACGTCATCTTGACCGTGTACTTGATGGGGCCGTCGTTGGGCGCTTCGGACAAGACCTTGATGCCGGGCGTCGCGTGCGCGGTCGTCGACGCACCGATGGCAAGCGCCGCTGCAACGATCTTTCCAACTCTGTTCGAACGTCGATTCATCCGGCACCTCCTCATCAAACGCAAGAAGATCCGGCGCGTGAACGCCGGATCGGCTCAAGGCGAAGTCAGTCTAGCGCCGCGCATGCTCGGGCTCGGTCATGGAAAACCCGAAGGCGCAGCCAGCCGCGATAGCACGCCGGATCGTTTCAGAATCCCGTCAGAACGAGCTTGCCGATTGCGCGCCCTTCTTCCAGAAGGCGATGCGCCTCGCGCAAGTTCGCTGCGTTGATCGGGCCGAGGTTCCTGCCGAGCGTCGTGCGGATGGTGCCTGCGTCGATCAGCCGCGCCACTTCGGAGAGCAGCTTGTGCTGCTCGATCATGTCGGGCGTCTCGAACATCGCGCGCGTGAACATGAACTCCCAGTGGAACGCCGCGCTCTTCGCCTTCAGCAATTCGACCGCAACCGGCTGCGCATTCTCGACGATCGTGCAGATGCCGCCCTGCGGCTTGACCACTTCGGCGGCAGCACGGAAATGCTTGTCGGTATCGTTGAAAATGAGCACGTAATCGACCGTCGGAATGCCCGCGTCCTCGAGTTGCTTCGGGATGTCCTCGAAGTGATCGACGATGTGATCCGCGCCCAGTTCGGTCGCCCATTTCGCCGATTCCGGCCGCGAAGCGGTCGCGATGACCGTCAGCTTCGCCACCCGCTTCGCGAGCTGAATGCCGATGGAGCCCACCCCGCCCGCGCCGCCGACGATCAGCACCGTCTTGCCCGCGTCCTTGCCTTCGGCGGACACCTTGAGCCGGTCGAAGAGCGCTTCCCAAGCGGTGATGGTGGTGAGCGGCAGCGCGGCCGCGTGCGTGAAGTCGAGCGACTTCGGCTTCGCCCCGACGATGCGCTCGTCGATCAGATGGAATTCGCTGTTCGCGCCTTGCCGCGTGATGTCGCCGGCGTAGTAGACGGGATCGCCGACCTTGAACAGCGTGACCTCGGGACCGACCGCTTCCACGACGCCCGCCGCGTCCCAGCCCAGCACGCGCGGCGTCTCTTCGACCTTGTCCTTCGGCGCGCGCACTTTCGTGTCAACCGGATTCACCGCGATGGCCTCGACTTTCACGAGCAGGTCGCGGCCGGTCGGCGCGGGCTTATCGAGTTCGATATCGACGAGCGATTCGGGATCGGATATAGGCAAATAACGCGTGAGGCCGATGGCTTTCATGATGGCTCCTTGTTGGAAGTGGATGTGTCGAGACGGTAAGCGCATGGTAGAGCGCGTCGCGTTTCGGGAAAACCGTCATAATTCGTGAAACATCTTTCGGGGAACCCATCGAATGGCTGGCGAGGCGTGGGTCGTGGGCAATGCGCGCGAGCGGCTCGATCTGCTCGACGTCGGCTTGTTCGTGCGGGCGGCGGCGCTCGCGAACCTGTCGTCGGCGGCGCGCGAATTCGGCTTGTCGCCAGCGGTGGCGAGCGCGCGCATCGCCGGTCTGGAGCGCATGCTGGGCGCGCGGCTTCTGCATCGGACGACGCGGCGCGTCAGTGTCACGCAGGAAGGCGAGATATTCGCGGCGCACGCGCGCGAACTGCTCGATGCGGCCGAGGCTGCGCGCGTCGGTCGGACGGGCGCTCGCGGAGCCGCATGGGCGATTGCGCGTGACGATGCCCTCTTCGCTTGGCCGTCAGCATATCTCGCCGCTGATTCCCGCTTTTTTGCAGCAGTATCCGGGCGTGACTGTGGATCTGCGCATGACCGATCAGATCGTCGATCTGGTCGATGAAGGTATCGACCTCGCCGTGAGGATCGGCGCGCTGAAGGACTCGACGCTGGTCGCGCGCAAGCTCGCGAGCAATCGCCGCGTGCTGTGTGCGTCGCCGGCCTATCTCAGCAGACACGGCACGCCGCGCCATCCCGCGGACCTCGCGCAGCACGAATGCGTGATCCTCGCGGATCAGCGCGACTGGAGCTTCGTCACGCCGACAGGCATCATCGACGTGCGCGTGTCCGGCCGGCTCGTGACGGACAACGGCGAAGTGATCCGCGATGCGCTCGCGGCGGGCATCGGCATCGGGCTCAAATCGACGTGGAGCGTGGCGCCGCTGCTGGCGAGCGGAGAACTCGTAACCGTGCTGGACGACTATCCGCTGGCGCAGACCGTTGCGATCTGGGCGGTGTATCCGAGCCGCGCGTTCGTGCCGCCGAAGACGATGGCGTTCATCGAATTTCTCGCCGGGCGTTTCGGCGAACCGCCTTATTGGGACCTGGAGCCGGGGCGGGTCATGCGGTAGCGCGTGTTGGGCCCGTCCGCATGCGGCACCCCCGCCCGTACAATATCGCTTCCCCGCGCAATCATTCCCATTCGCCTTCGATGAATCTCGTCATTCAAAGCCCCGCCCCGATCGCCGATTCGCATCTGAAGCCGCTCGCCGCCCTCGCCCGCTCGCACGGCACCACGCGTATCGACGATGCGCTCGTCCGGCTCCTCGATGCGGACCCGCTCCAGCGCCCCGACATCGACGCGTACTGCGGCACGCACGCGCTCGACTACGCGTACGTCGATCCCGAGGCGCAGCTTTCAGACTTCGGCCTCGTCGCGATGGACATGGATTCGACGCTCATCACGATCGAATGCATCGACGAGATCGCGGATTTTTGCGGGCTGAAGGCGGAGGTTGCGGCGATCACGGAAGCGTCGATGCGCGGCGAGATCAAGGACTTCAACGAGAGCCTCACGCGCCGCGTCGCGCTGCTCGCGGGTCTCGATGCGAGCGCGCTCGAGCGTGTCTATGAAGAACGCCTGCGTCTGTCGCCGGGCGTGGAACGCATGCTCGAAGGCGCACGCGCGGCCGGGCTCAGGACGCTGCTCGTATCGGGCGGATTCACGTTCTTCACCGAGCGGCTGAAAGCGCGCCTCGGCCTCGATTACACGCTCGCGAATACGCTCGAAATCGTCGATGGCAAGCTGACCGGAAAGGTAATCGGCGAGATCGTGAATGCGGACGTGAAAGCGCGCACGCTTCGGGAGACGTGCGCGAAGATTGGCATCGATCCGAAGCGCGCCATCGCGATGGGCGACGGCTCGAACGATCTGAAGATGATGGCCGAAGCGGGACTTTCAGTGGCGTTTCGCGCGAAGCCGGTCGTGCGGCAGGCGGCGAGCGTCGCGTTCAACTTCGTCGGGCTCGACGCGCTGCTGCGGCTCTTCTGACGGCGGACGCGGCCTCAGGCGAGCGCTTTGCCGAGCGCGGCTTCGATATCCGCGCGCAAGTCGGCCTCGTCTTCCAGCCCGATATAAAGACGCACGAGCACGCCTTCGTGCGGCCACTGGGAGGCCGTGCGCATCGAACGCACGTTGTACGGCATCGCGAGGCTATGCGCGCCGCCCCAGCTCCAGCCGATCGCGAACAGTTCGAGCGCCTCGACGAAGGCATCGATCCGGGCCGCGCTGTAGCGGGCATCGAAGACAATCGAGAACAGGCCGCCCGCGCCGCCCGCGAAATCGCGCTCGAAGAACGCATGGCCCGGACAGTCTTCGAGCGCCGGATGCAGCACGGCCGCAATTTCCGGCCGCGTCTTGAGCCAGCGCGCAAGTGCGAGCGCCGAGCGGTCGTGAGCCTCGTAGCGCAGTTTCATCGACGGCAGGCTGCGCAGCACGAGCGATGCATCGTCCGCGGAGACACCCACGCCCAGCCGCATGCGAGCGCGCTTGAGCTTCTTGTGCAGTTCGATATCGCGCGTGATCGCCGCGCCCATCAGGATGTCGCTGCCGCCCGACTGGTACTTCGTCAGCGCCTGCACCGAGATGTCGACGCCGTGCTCGAACGGCTTGAACGCCAGCCCTGCGGAATACGTATTGTCGATGGCCGTCACGATGCCGCGTGCGCGCGCCGCCGCGACGATGGCCGGGACGTCCTGCACTTCCATCGTGACCGAACCCGGCGCTTCGAGCCAGATGAGCTTCGTGTTCGGACGAATCGAATCGGCGATGCCCGCGCCGGTCATCGGATCGTAATAAGTGACTTCGAGGCCGAAATCGGAGGCGAGCCAGTCAGCGTGCTCACGGTTCGGCGAATACGCATTGTCCGGGATCAGCACATGATCGCCCGCCTTGACGAGGCCGAAGTACACGTTCGAGATCGCGGCGAGGCCCGACGGCTGCAAGAGCGCGTGTTCGCCGCCTTCGATCGCGGCAAGCCGTTGCGCGAGCGCGATGGTCGTCGGCGTGCCGTGCAGTCCGTAGCGCCACCTGGAATCGTCGCTCCAGACGAGCGAGCGCATTGTCGCCAGGTCGGGGAACACGACCGTCGATGCCCGCGCCACCGGCACCGCGAACGACTCGAAGCCGGGCGTGATGCGGTCCTCGGGCTGCACGATGCGCGTTTGCAGGTCGCGGTCCTTGCTGCTGAAATCGGTCATGACGTTACTAGCGATGATGATAAAAAAGAAGCGCCGCCGTTGCGACGGCGGCGCCGTTTGTCCGGCAGAACACCCTACTCGCCGATGATCACGTTGCTCGTGCCACCGACAGCGTTAGGCCGTGGCGCGGGAGGCGGCGGCTCCAGCGAAGGCGCGGCAGGCGCGCGCGGCAACGTCGCGCCGGCCACCGCAGGCCGCAATTCGAACGGCTGCGCGTTGGAATCGTTCGGGTCCATGCGCTCGCCGGACACGCTGCCGTCCGCCTCGAACTTGCCGACCCAGTTGCCGGTGATATGCGTGCCGTCGTTCGATTCCTCGATTTCGAGCGTCTCGCCGTCGCGATCGCCCGCCACGAGAATCACCGACGGGCTGCCGGCGAAGCGATACTCGCCATGCACGCCGGAAGGCTCGTCGGTTTTCGCGCCGAGCTTCATCTCGATCTGCTTGCCGCCGAGCGTGCCGACATAGCGCGGAAAGCGGGCATATTCTGGATTCGGCGTCAGCGGCTTTTGCGGCGGCAGCGCGAGCGTCTGAATCGCGCGGTCCGCGCCGTAGGATTCGCCCGTTCTGGCGCTGGCGGGCGCCTCCGCCGTCGAGGGATCGCGCGGCATGGGCGAATTGCACCCCGCGAGCGCGAGCAGCGCCGACGCAGCCGCGATCATCGTCAGCGCGGCCGGGGAACGCGGCCGCTTCGTAGCTTCGTTCATGCTTCTTCCTTCGATGCCCACTTCAGATGCGCTCGAAAATCGCCGCGATGCCCTGCCCGCCGCCGATGCACATCGTCACGAGCGCGTAGCGTCCGCCGATTCGCTGCAGTTCGTACAGCGCCTTCACGGTGATGAGCGCGCCGGTCGCGCCGATCGGATGCCCGAGCGAAATGCCCGAGCCGTTCGGATTGACCTTCGCGGGGTCGAGCCTCAGCTCCTGCGTAACCGCGCACGCTTGCGCCGCGAACGCTTCGTTCGCTTCGATCACGTCGAGATCGTCGACGGTAAGCCCCGCGCGCTCCAGCGCCTTTTGCGTGGCCGGCACCGGGCCGATGCCCATGATCTTCGGATCGACGCCCGCGTGCGCATACGCGACGAGGCGCGCGAGCGGCTGCACGCCGCGCTTCTCGGCGACACCGCGCTCCATCAGCACGACGGCCGCCGCCGCGTCGTTGATGCCCGACGCGTTGCCCGCCGTCACCGTGCCGTTTTCCTTTGCGAAAACGGGCTTCAACTTGCCGAAGTCTTCCGCCGTGGCGTTCATCCGCACATGCTCGTCGCGATCGAAGACGGCGTCGCCCTTCTTCGATGCAAGTGTAATCGGCAGAATCTGCTCCCTGAAGTAGCCAGCTTCGATCGCTCTCGCCGCGCGCCGATGCGATTCGAGCGCGAGCGCGTCCTGCGCCTCGCGCGTGATGCCGTACCTGGTCGCGACGTTTTCGGCGGTCACGCCCATGTGAATTTTGTCGAACGGATCGTTGAGCGCGCCGAGCATCATGTCGACGACGCGTGCGTCGCCCATGCGCTGGCCGAAGCGCGCGGCGGGCATCAGGTACGGCGCGCGGCTCATGCTCTCGGCGCCGCCGCCGATGGCGATGTCGGCATCGCCAAGAAGAATGGCCTGCGACGCCGAGACGATTGCCTGCAAGCCCGAGCCGCACAGGCGGTTGACGGTGAGCGCGGGCGCGTGCTGCGAGACGCCGCCATCCAGCGCGGCGACGCGCGCGAGGTACAGGTCGCGCGGCTCGGTCTGAATCACGTTGCCGAACACGACATGGCCGACTTCATCGCCCTGTACGCGCGCGCGGGAAAGCGCCTCGCGCACGATGCGCGCGCCCAGATCGGTCGGCGTGAAATCTTTGAGCGCGCCGCCGAAATCGCCGATTGCCGTACGCACGCCGCTTACTACCACCACTTCTCGCTGCATGTCTCGTCCCCTTTTATGGTTGATCCGATGTGCCTGCATTCATTCGGCGAGCGCGCGTTCGACTGCGGCCTTGCCGGGAATCGGGGCGACCGCGCCGAAGCCTTGCGTCGACAAGGCCGCCGCGACGTTCGCGTACTTCGCCGCCGTGAAAGGATCGTCACCCGCGACGATCCGCGTGATAAAAGCGCCGCCGAAACAGTCGCCCGCGCCGGTGGCATCGACCGCATTCACGGCGCGCCCCGGCACCACGCGCCGCTCGTCAGGCGTCGCGATGTACGCACCTTCCTTGCCGAGCTTCAACGCGACGATTTTCGGACCGAGCGCAAGCAATGCGTCGACGATGGCGTCCTTGTCCTCGTGGCCGGTCAGCACGGTGACGTCGTCCCAGCTTGGCAGGCAGATGTCGCTCACGCGGATCGCTTCGAGCATCACCGCGCGGGCGCGCGCGAGCGGCCACAGCTTCAGGCGCAGGTTCGTGTCGAAGCTGACCTTCACGCCGTGCGCGCGCGCGTGCTCGATGGCGGCGAACGCGGCGTCGCAGGCCGAGACGCCGATTGCGAGGCTGATGCCCGACAGATGCACGACCCTGGCCGCCGCGATGGCGTCGAGCGGCAGATGCGACGGCGCATAGCGGCTCGCCGCCGACCCCGCGCGCAGATAGTCGAACCGGTGCCCGCTCGCGCCATGCGAGACGAAATAGACACCCGTGGGCGCGTTCGGATCGACGCGCACGGCCGATATATCGACGTTTTCAGCGCGCCACAGATCGAGCAGCAGTTGCCCGAAATGGTCGTCGCCGACCGCGGACACGAAGCCTGTCGCCGCGCCTTGCCGCGCCGCCGCGATCAGAAAGTTCGACACGTCGCCGCCGAAGCCTTGCAGATAGTTGGGCTCGTTGCGCGTCGACTGATTGAACTCGATCATCGCCTCGCCGAGCGCGAGAATGTGCGGGGTCTGCGGCGTCATGGTTCAGACCTCGCCCCAGAGATCGTGGCCGTCCGCGCCGCTGATCTTCACCCACACGAAGTCGCCCGCCTTGTAGCGCTTCGACGCCTTCGCAGGCGGCGCGACGTACACGACGCCGTCGATCTCCGGCGCATCCGCCGCCGTGCGCCCGACGCCGCCTTCCGCGCTGATTTCATCCACCAGCACTTTCAGCGTCTTGCCGACCTTTTTCTTCATGCGTCTGGCCGAAAGTTCTTCCGCCAGTTCCATGAAGCGTGCGCGGCGTTCCTCGCGCACTTCGTCGGGCAGCGCACCGTCGAGTTCGTTCGCGCTTGCGCCTTCCACCGGCGAGTACGCGAAGCAGCCGACGCGATCCAGATCCGCTTCCTCGATGAAGTCGAGCAGCGTCTGGAACTGCGCTTCCGTTTCGCCCGGAAAGCCCGCGATGAACGTGCTGCGAATGGTCAGGTCCGGACAAATCTCGCGCCACGTCTGCACGCGCTCGAGCACCTTCTCGGCGTTGGCCGGGCGCTTCATGCGCTTCAGCACTTCAGGATGCGCGTGCTGGAACGGCACGTCGAGATAAGGCAGCACGTGGCCTCTGAGCGGCCCTTCGGCCATCATCGGAATGACTTCGTCGACGCTCGGATACGGATACACATAATGCAGGCGCACCCACGCGCCGTATTGCGCGGCGAGTTCGCCGAGCGCGCCGACGAGTTCGGTCATGCGCGTCTTGAGCGGCTTGCCGTTCCAGAAGCCCGTGCGGTATTTGACATCGACGCCGTAGGCGCTCGTGTCCTGGGAGATGACCAGCAGTTCCTTCACGCCCGATTTGAAAAGATTCTCGGCTTCGAGCATGACTTCGGCGACGGGGCGCGAAACGAGGTCGCCGCGCATCGACGGGATGATGCAGAAGCTGCAACGATGATTGCAGCCTTCGGAAATTTTGAGATACGCGTAGTGGCGCGGCGTGAGCTTGATGCCGGCGGGCGGCACGAGATCGACGAACGGATCGTGCGGCTTCGGCAGATGCAGGTGAACCGCGTTCATTACTTCGTTGGTGGCGTGCGGGCCCGTCACGGCGAGCACCTTCGGATGCACTTCCTCGATGAGACCCGTGCCGCTCGCGCTCTTTTTTGCGCCAAGGCAGCCGGTGACGATCACCTTGCCGTTTTCGTGGAGCGCCTCGCCGATGGCGTCGAGGCTTTCCTGGACGGCTTCATCGATGAAGCCGCACGTGTTGACGACGACGAGATCCGCGCCGTCATAGCTGCCGGAAATTTCGTAACCTTCGGCGCGCAACTGGGTGATGATCTGCTCGGAATCGACGAGGGCTTTCGGGCAGCCGAGGCTGACGATGCCGATCTTCGGCGCGGAATTGCTACTGACGATTGATTCTTGGGAATTTTTCACGGGGGACGGTCGGGTGAGGGGCGTCGCCGGACGCACGAGGCCAATCCCGTATTTTACCCCGGGCGACACCAGCGCTACCGGGCGATACCGGGCGCTTCGAGGCGGCGGCCACGAGCGGCTCGGCGCCAGGCCCGTCGAATCCTTGGAGGACGTCCCGCGTGGGCATAAGCCGCAGTCAGGCGCCCGACCGCCGTTACTTCTTCTCCGCAGACGGCCCTGTCGGCGTCGGAAACGGAAACGTGTTGAACATCGTCTTCGCCTGATTCTGCATCTGCTCCTGCATCTGCACGAACATGTTCTTCGACTGTTCGATGTAACTCGTCATCATGCCCTGCATCATCGGGGCCTGCATGTTCATGAACTGCGACCAGACTTCGGGATTGAGCGCGTTGCCGTCGTAGATGCCCTTGCTTTGCTCGGTCAGCTTCTGCTGGATGTCGATGAATGCCTGGATGTTCTTCTCCAGGTACGTGCCCATCATGCCCTGCATGGCGTGGCCGTAGAAGCGGATGATCTGCGAGAGCATCACCGATGAAAACATCGGCAAGCCGCCGCTCTCTTCTTCCAGAATGATCTGCAGGAGGATGGCGCGCGTCAGGTCGTCGCTGGACTTGGCGTCCAGCACCTTGAAGTCTTCCTGATCGAGCACGAGCTGCTTCACATCGGACAACGTGATGTAGGTGCTCGTCTCCGTGTCATAGAGCCGACGATTTGGGTATTTTTTTATGAGCCGTTCGGCGGATTTCTTTGTAGTAGTCGTGGTGGTCATTGAACGCCTTTAAACGCAAGACTTTACTGCGACGGCAGCGAGCATGTCTTGCGTTGTCGCAAAAGAGCGTTGCTGCCGGTTCGCCGCATCGTTGATGTTTCCGGCAAGCAGCGGCTCGCCGGCGCAGCGCCCCATGCGCCCGCCGGCAGCCGCAGCCCGTCAGCCCATATGCAGCCCGCCATTGAGCGAAAAGTCCGCGCCGGTCGAAAAACCCGACTCTTCCGACGCGAGCCACGCGACGATCGAACCGATCTCGTCCGGCGTGCCCAGTCGCCGAACCGGAATGGTCGCGACGATCTTTTCGAGGACTTCCGGCCGGATCGACTTGACCATGTCCGTGCCGATGTAGCCCGGCGAGACCGTGTTGACCGTCACGCCCTTGGTCGCCACTTCCTGCGCGAGCGCCATCGTGAAGCCGTGAATGCCGGCCTTCGCCGTCGAATAGTTCGTCTGGCCGAACTGGCCTTTCTGCCCGTTCACCGACGAAATATTGATGACGCGTCCCCAGCCACGCTCGACCATGCCGTCGATCACCTGCTTCGTGACATTGAAGAGGCTCGTCAGGTTCGTGTCGATGA
>Ga0308173_10000021_pt1 | contig 50789 bp, 48 predicted proteins | sample PhyPR1_FD_203716 | JGI IMG/M metagenome (GOLD analysis project Ga0308173, IMG submission 203716) | Soil microbial communities from UC Gill Tract Community Farm, Albany, California, United States - DLSLS.P.R1 | ecosystem: Environmental > Terrestrial > Soil > Agricultural land | place: USA... | reverse complement strand
TGAGAAGCGGCCCCTTCCCGCAGGAAGGAGCCGCGTCGTCGATCGTGGTGCGCCATCAGGGACTCGAACCCCGAACCCGCTGATTAAGAGTCAGCTGCTCTGCCAATTGAGCTAATGGCGCGTGCCGCCCGCGGTGTGGGCAACGAGGGAGAACGATACCAGTGACCCCACGGCCCCCACGCGCGGCCCGGCCGGGAGTGTCCGGCGCTGCGCGGCCGCGCGATCTCGTTCTGGCGTGGACACTTGTCTCGATGCACGCTTCCGGGCCTTCCCGGTGGCGGATCGGTCGAGGGGAGTCGGAGCAGGTGCGACGGACAGCCGCAGTGATCGCCGCGGGAGCGTTGGCGTTGCTGACCGCATGCAACGGGGACAACGCCGGCGGGTCCGGGCAGCACTCGGTCGCCTCGGCGCCCGCCGCGCACGTCACGGTCCTCCCGAAGGACGGGTCGGCCGACGTCCCGCCGACCGTTCCGCTGGAGATCTCGGTCACAGGAGGCACGCTCGGCGACGTCACCGTCGTCGACGCCGGCGGCACGTCGGTGCACGGCGCGGTGAAGCAGTCCACCGACACGCCCGGCAGCGAGGTGTGGACGCCGGACTCCCCGCTGGCCTACGGCACGAAGTACACGCTCACCGCGAAGGCCGCCAACGCCGCCAAGGAGGAGGCGAGGGCGTCGAGCACGTTCACCACGGTCACGCCGACGACCCTCTCGACCCCGTCGGTGGGGCCGCTCGGGGGAACGACGGTCGGGGTCGGCATGCCGATCCGCGTCTTCTTCGACCAGCCCGTGGCCGATCGCGCCGCCGTCGAGCGGCACCTGAAGGTGACCAGCTCCAACCCGACCGACGGGGTGTGGAGCTGGCTCAACGACCGGGAGGTGCACTTCCGGCCGTCGCAGTACTGGCCGCCGAACACCAAGGTCACGCTCGACGCGAACCTCTACGGCGTCGACTTCGGCGACGGCGTCTGGGGGCAGAAGGACCGCAGCGTGTCCTTCGACGTCGGCGCCAAGCACGTCTCCGTCGCCGACGCGGCCACCCACACGCTCACGGTCTACGACAGCGGCAAGCTCGTGCAGACCTACCCGATGAGCGCCGGCAGCTCGAAGAACCCGACCCGCAACGGCGCCCACGTCGTGCTGCAGTCCTACCGGAAGATCACGATGGACTCGAGCACCTTCGGTCTCGCCGTCGACGCCCCCGGCGGCTACCGGGCCGACGTCGAGTACGCGGTGCGCATCTCGAACAACGGCGAGTTCGTGCATGCGGCGCCGTGGTCGGTCGGCCAGCAGGGCAGCAGCAATGTGTCCCACGGCTGCATCAACCTCTCCACGGAGCGGGCCGCGTGGTTCTTCGGCTTCGCCCGCCCCGGCGACGTCGTCGAGGTCAAGAACTCCGTCGGCCCGACGCTCTCGGCCAAGGACGGCGACATCTACGACTGGGCCATCCCGTGGTCGACGTGGCAGGCCGGCAGCGCCCTGAAGTGAGGCCTCGGAGCGCCTGACCCGGCGCCCTGACCCGGCGCCGGGTTTCCGCGTGCGCTCTCCGGGCACCGAACCGGCATGGACACCTGGGTGATCGTGCTGATCGTCGTCGTCGCGGTGGTGCTGCTCGTGCTGCTGGCCGCCGTGCTGTCCCGGCGCTCGGGGGCGGCCCGAGCGCGCAAGCGGGAGCAGGCGCGCGAGCACCTCCACGAGGCGGAGGTGCGCGGCGCGCGGGCCGACAAGGAGCACGCGCTCGCGGAGGAGGAGGCGGCCCGCGCCCGGCGGGAACTGGCCGAGGCCCAGGAACGCGCCGCCCTGGCCGAGCAGGAGTCGCGGGACCGCGTCGCCCGCGCCGGCGAGGACCGGGCGGCGGCCGACGAGCTCCGGGCCAAGGCGGAGAAGCTGGCCCCCGACGTCTCCACGGAGCGGGCGGGCACCCCCGTGGACCGGACCGCCGAGTACCCCGCCCAGCCGCGCGACGGCGTCGTCGACCCCGGCGAGCCGAGCGGGGGCGCCACCCGCCGATGAGTTCCGGCGCCCGCGGCGGTCTGCCCTCCCGTGGGGGCGTCCGCCCGCCGCCGGAGCACGCCGCCAGGCGGTGATTCTGTCGGCGCCTGGCTCTACGGTCGCTCCCACGTCGAGCTGTCGACTTCGGAGGGGCGAGACATGACCGACCTGCTGGCCATCGGTACGCGCAAGGGGCTCTGGCTCGCGCGGAGCGACGACGACCGCCGCACCTGGACGCTCGACGGGCCCCACCTGCTCGCGCAGGAGATCGCCGCCGTCTCCATCGACACCCGCCGGCCGGCACCCCGGATCCTCGTCGGGGTCCAGTACGGCCACTGGGGCCCGACGGTCATGCGGTCCGACGACCTGGGCGTCACGTGGGAGGAGACCGACCACGGCGCGATCACCTTCCCCGACGACGCCGGGGCCGCCCTGGCCCGCGTCTGGCAACTCCGTCCCGACACCGCCGACCGTCCCGACGTCGTCTGGGCCGGGTGCGAGCCGCACTCGCTGTGGCGCAGCGCCGACGGGGGCTGCACCTTCGAACTCGTCCGCGGGCTCTGGGACCACCCGCACCGGCCGGACTGGCAGCCGGGTGGCGGGGGAGGGGCGGTGCACACCGTCCTGCCCGACGTGGCGTCGCAGCGGGTGACCGTCGCGATGAGCACCGGCGGCGTCTACGTCAGCGAGGACGGGGCGTCCGACTGGACCCCGCGCAACAAGGGCATCACCGCGAGCTTCATGCCCGGCGAGCTGCCCGAGTACGGGCAGTGCGTGCACAAGGTCGCGGTCGACGCCGCCGATCCGAACCGGTTGTACGCGCAGAACCACTTCGGCGTCTTCCGCACCGACGACGCGGGGGTCTCGTGGTCCTCGATCGCCGGCGGGCTCCCGGCCGACTTCGGGTTCCCGATCGTCGCGTCCCCCCGCACGCCCGGCACGGCCTGGGTGATGCCGCTGGTGGCCGACATGCAGCGGGTGCCGCCCGACGGGAAGCTGCGCGTGCACCGCACGCGGGACGCCGGCGAGACCTGGACCGAGCTGGGCAACGGCCTGCCCGACGGCTCGTGGACGGCGGTGCTGCGCGACGCGTTCTGCGCCGACGAGGCCGAGCGCACCGGCATCTACCTGGGCACCCGCGACGGTTGCGTGTACGCCAGCGCCGACGAGGGCGACACCTTCGCCCTGGTGGCCGAGCACCTGCCCGACGTCCTCACCGTCCGTGCGGCGCGGCTGCCATGAGCGGACCGACGCCGTGAGCGTCCAGGTGGTGCTGCCGGGGGTCCTCGCCGACCTCGCCGGCGGGGTCCGGCACCTCGAGGTGGAGCCGCGCGGCGCGACGGTGGGCGGTCTGCTCGACAGCCTGGCGGCCTCCTACCCGCTGCTGGCCCGTCGGATCCGCGACGAGACGGGCGGCGTCCGGCGGTTCGTCAACGTCTACGTCGACGGGGAGGACGTGCGGTTCCAGGCCGGGGTGGACACCGCCGTCCGCGACGGCACGGTCGTGCAGGTGCTGCCGTCGGTGGCCGGAGGCTGAGCGGTCGGTCGGCGGCGCACGACGACGGCGAGCAGCACCAGCGGCAGCGCCACTGAGCCCGCCAGAGCCAGGAGGAGTGCGGTGGCCGCCGGCGCATCGGCTCCGTGCAGGTGCCCGAGGTGGAAGGCCAGATGCGGGGCCGCGAACGCCAGGTAGGCCAGCAGGGCGACCACGACCAGCCGCCGCTCCGTCCAGATGGCCGCGGCGGTGAGGACGACGGCCAGCCCGAGGGTGGCGCCGCCGAAGTCGCGGAAGGGGTGCTCGCTGAACGGCGGGGTGAGGCCGACGGTCGGCACGTCGGCGTAGAAGCTCGCCGGAAACAGCAGCGTCCACAGCCCGAGCACGGTCTCCACCGCGGCGAGCAGCGCCAGGCCCGGCCGCAGTGCTCTCACCGGCGCGCCCCGGCGCGGGCGGCCAGATGGCCGCCGAAGGTCTGCCGGCCGTACGCCGGCCCCGGAACCAGCGCCGAGCCCGCCCGGTAGGCGGCGAACAGCTTCCCCGGCAGGGACAGCGGCACGACCGGACGCCGGGTTCCGGTGGCCCGCGCCCACAGCCGGGCCAGGTCCGGGACGCTCTGCTGCTCCGGGCCCCCGATGTCGGCGACGCGGCCGGCCGGCGCGGCGCCGGCCAGCTCGACCAGCCGATCGGCCACCTCCTCGACAGCGATCGGCTGCAGCGGGAACGCTGGCGCTGCGACGACGGGAAGGACGCGCTGCGCGAGGAACAACGCCTCCACGAAGGAGTGGAACTGAGTGGCCCGCAGCAGGCTGAAGGGCAGCCCCGACTCCCGGACCAGGCGCTCGATGACCACCTTGTCCCGGTAGTAGCCCAGCGGGATGTCGTCGATCCCGACGATGGAGATGAGCACCAGGTGTCGCACCCCGGCGTCGGCGGCAGCCTGCAGCAGCGTGCGGGCCGCATCGACGTCGCCCTTCCCGCGCGGGCCGGTGGCCAGGTGGACGACGGTGTCGACGCCGTCGAGCGCCCGCCCGAGGCCGGCTCCGGTGAGCAGGTCGCCGGTCGTCAGGCTGGGGCCGCTGCGCCGGCTGAGCGCGCGAACCTGGTGCCCGGCCGCGCGCAGGCGAGTGACGGTGGGGGCGCCGAGGGTGCCAGTGGCGCCGGTGACCAGCGTGGTCGTCATGAGTTCTCCCTTCCTCACCCACTCAGACCGGGCAGGCCTGCGATCCGTGACAGCTGACCCTGGGCGTAGGCGAGCTTCTCCGGGTTGACGACCAGGTCGAGTGCGGTCAGCCGCTCGCCGTCGACGTGCAGCATCAGGACTCCACGCAGGTTCTCGCCGTCGGTGACAACCACCGCCGGGGCGCCGTTGACCTCGACGAACGCCGGCAGGAGCCCCTCGGTGAAGCGGGTGACGACCCCGGTGACGTAGCGGGCCACGTTCTCCCGGCCCTGCACCGGGCGGCGGGCGGCGTTGACGATGCCGCCGCCGTCGGCGCGCGCCACGACATCGGCGGCCAGCAGGGCCTCCAGCTCGGCCAGGTCCCCGTCGCGGGCGGCACTCAGGAAGCGGAGGACCAACTCCTGCCAGTGGGCGACGTCGACCTGCTGCGACGGCGCCCCGGCGACGTGCCGCCGGGCCCGCGAATGCAGCTGCCGGGCGTTGGCCTCGGAGGTGCCGATCAGCTCGGCAACCTCCCGGGGGCTGTAGGCGAACGCCTCGCGCAGCACGTAGGCGGCGCGCTCGGTCGGCGACAGCCGCTCCAGCAGCGCGAGCAGCGCGAACGAGACGCTCTCCCGCTGCACGGCGTCCTCCAGCGGGCCGAGGTCGGCACCTAGGGAGCCCCCGGTCAGCACGGGCTCGGGCAGCCACGGCCCGACGTAGACCTCGCGGCGGGCACGGGCCGAGGTCACCGCGGTGAGGCACAGGTTGGTGACCGTCCGGGCCAGGAACGCCGACGGGTCGGTCACCCGCGCATGCTCGAGGCCCTGCCAGCGCAACCAGGCGTCCTGCAGCACGTCGTCGGCGTCCGTGGCCGAGCCCAGCATCCGGTAGGCGATGCCGAACAGCCGATTGCGCTGTTCCTCGAACTCGTCGAGGGCCGGCCGCGTCAGAGCGCGGCCAGGGTGGCGCACTGGTCGCACAGCTGCTGGTCGATGTACCCCTCGGGCGGCCACGGGAGCTGTTCGTCGATCGACACGTAGGCGCCACACAGCGCCTTCCGGCTCTGCCCGCTCACCCGGCCGATCGTCGCGTGGGCGGGGCCGATCTGCCGCGGCTTCAGGCCGTCCGCTCCGTAGGAGCCGACCATCACGACCGCGTGGGCCGTGCCGTACGCGTAGACGCTGGTCATACCTGACAGAGTCCGGACCGGGCGTCCACCGTGCCAGTACCGCCGCGAGCGTGTCCGCCGCACCCGTCACACGCGTCCCGCCCGGCACGAAGCCCGGCTGGGAACCCACCGGCGGCGTCGTCCGCGCGCGCCGAGGCCGGGGGAGGGGCGCGTCTGGAGCGACCCGGATGGCAACCGACCTGCAGCGCATCGTCACCGGCATGTGAGGGGCGCCGGTCAGCCGGAGGCGTCCCCGAACAGGTCGTGATCGAGGTACAGGGACTCGAGCGTCCGCCGGAAGCCGGCGGGCGCGCCGACCAGCGTGATCCGGCAGTCGTGCTGCAGGCTCCTGCGGTAGGCATCGGCGATCGCCCGGAGGCCGGCGGTGTCCCAGACCAGCAGATCCGTGACGTCGGCGTGCCAGTGTCGGCGGTCGGTCAGCAGCACGGCCGTGATCGCGTCGTCGAGCAGGTGCACGGTCGCGGCGAGAAGCTCGCCGGACAGGGAGAGGACACCTCCGGTCACGTCGATGTGAACGTCGAGCGAGGGAGTCGCCGACGAGGGGCGTGACGGGGGAACCGGCATCTGATCACCTGGACTTCGCGCTCCAGCCGGCAACCGAGCGAACCGGCGACCGTGCGGCTCGGGCCATCTCTGGGGTCGGACGGGACAGTTTCGATTCCTAGGGTAGATGTTTTCGGAACAAGAGCGACCGTAGCTGGGGGGCGCCGCGGAAACGACATGCTTTTCGTGTCGTCCCGCGGCGGTTGTGTGGCAGCCGGCGGGCCGCGGGTTTCTCTGCCGCTGCTTCACCCCCGGCGGGTGACGCGGGCTGCGCGCGCCGGCCGGGACCGTCGTCTCGTGGCAGCACCCGGTGATGCGCCCGCGCCGGCCGGAGACGGTGCCTCCGCGCCGCAGCCGCTCGCGGCGATGCGGTCGCGGGCCTATCTGCGGCTGCTGGTCCTGGCGGCGGTGTTGGGAGTGCCGATCGCGGCTGCGGCCTTCGGCTTCCTGAAGCTGACCGCGCTCCTGCAGCAGTGGGCGTTCACCGATCTCCCCAGCGCTCTGGGGTTCGCCTCCGCGCCGACCTGGTGGCCGCTGGGACCGCTGGCGGTGGCGGGGCTGCTCGTCGGGCTGGCCGTCCGCTACCTGCCCGGGCGGGGCGGGGAATCCCCGGCCGACGGGTTCGTGGCCGGCCGCCCGGCACCTGCCCCGGCGGAGCTCCTGGGCATCACGCTGGCCGCGTTGGCCAGCGTCGGGCTCGGCGCGGTGGTGGGGCCCGAGGCACCGCTGATCGCGCTCGGCGGCGGGCTGGCCTACCTCGCCGTCCGGCTGGCCGGGCGCGACCTGCCGCCGCGGGCGGCCGGCGTGGTCGCGGCGACCGGCAGCTTCGCTGCCATCAGCACCTTGCTCGGGTCGCCGCTGGCGGGGGCGTTCCTGCTGCTGGAGGCCTCGGCGATCGGCGGGGCGCTCGCCACCGCCGTGCTCCTGCCCGGGTTGCTGGGTGCCGGAATCGGCGCGCTGGTCTTCACGGGTCTCGACTCGCTGACCGGGTACGGCACCTTCTCCCTGGCAGTGCCCGATCTGCCGCCCGCCGGGACGCCGACCGTCGCCGAGTTCGGCTGGGCGATCGTTGTCGGCCTGGCCGCCGGGCCGCTCAGCGTGGGGCTGCGGCGGCTGGCAGTGGCCGTGCGCGACAGAGCCGTGATCCATCCGGTGTCGGCGACCGTGCTGCTCGGGTTGGTGATCGCCGGCCTGGCCATCGGCTACGCCGCGGCCACCGGCCACGCCGACTCCGACGTGCTCTTCTCCGGGCAGAGCGCGCTGCCCACGTTGCTCACTCACAGCAGCACCTACACCGTCGGCGCCCTCGTGCTGCTCCTCCTGTGCAAGGGGCTCGCCTACAGCGCCGCGCTGGCCGGGTTCCGCGGTGGCCCGACCTTCCCCGCCATGTTCCTCGGCGCCGCCGGGGGCATCGCGCTCTCTCACCTGCCCGGGTTGGCGGTGATACCGGGCGCCGCGATGGGAATCGGCGCGATGACCGCCGCCATGCTCCGGCTGCCGATGACCGCGGTCCTGCTGGCCACGCTGTTCCTCGGTACCGACGGCTTCCCGGTGATGCCGCTGACCATCGTCGCCGCCGTCGTCGCCTACCTCAGCGCCAACTGGCTCACCGCGCCTGCCGGCCCCCCGGCCACCGCCCCACAGCCGGCCGGCCCCGCGGAGCACGCTGCCGGTCCGGACGTGCCGGCTCCGCGGACACCCGCCTCCGGTGGGGCGGAGCGGGCCCGGGAGAGCGGCCGCGCACCCGAGGGCACCCAGCGGGACCCTCCGGGGCGTTCGTCACCGGGCTGACGGGGGGCCGTGCCGCGGACATGGAAGAGGCCCCGGTCAGCGAACTGACCGGGGCCTCTCCACGTGGGGTGAGTGACGGGGCTCGAACCCGCGAGTGAGGCCGGTCCCGGGAACTGCCGGGTGAAGGTCAACGCCTGGCCGGGTGCTCGGGGCTGTCGCCCCGCGTCATCGGCCGAGCGAGGTGGCCTCGGAGTCCTGCATCCGCCAGGCGACCACGACCAGCCAGAGCATCCAGGCCACGTTCAGGACGAATGCCGCCACGATGGGGATTCCCTCCGCGTTCGAGAAACCCTGTGAGCCGACCACCCAGCCCTGCACCAGGTAGGCCAAGCCGGAGAGCCCGATCAGTAAGCCCATCGGCCGCGGGACCCGAGCCGTCCGCACGACCGCGGCCGCGAGCAGGAGCAAGGCGAGGCCCAGGACGACGTCCTGGTAGCTCCTCGTCCCCCACTCGAGCCAGCGGATGGCCTCGGCGCTCGCGAAGCGCGCCGCCTTTTCGGCGTCCGGGGCGCTCGCCCACGCGTTCACCGCCTGCTTGAGGGCGACTCCGTCCACAGCCTGCAGGACGCCGTACAGCGCCAGGGCCGCGACCGCCGCGGCGGCACCGAATCGACCCGCCCACGTCGCCCTGCCGGCCGGACCGCCCAGGGTGACAAACAGGGCGAGCAACCCCGCGAGGAGGATCGCCATGCCTACGAACTGGCCGAGGTGCACCGCGGTCCAGGACCCGCTGTTCGCGTACTCGACGAACACGGCGGGGTGGTCGTTCGCGTCCCCATCGGGGTGGAACAGACCGACCACGATGAAGAGGAGTTGTCCGGCGAGCAGCAGCGCGGCGGACAGGCGCAGCGCCGGGCGATCGAAACGTGTCCTGTGGTCCATGACTTGCTCGGTGCCAGTCATGGTCATCTCCTTCCGGTGGCCGGTGGCCGGTGGTCACTGCTCGGGCGGTCCATCTCGGCGGAGTTCGAGCCCCCTGAGGCAGCGTGGCTCCGGGTAGGCCGGTGATGTCAGTTGGGAACAGCGTCCACAGGAGGCTCCTCCTGTTCGGACCCCACGCGGGGGAGCCGTCGGTGAGGTCGGTGGCGTAGCCGACGACGGGAGGGCGGCGGTGACCGCGGCCGGGTCGGCCAGTCCGGTCACTTCTCGATTCGGGTGGGAGACCGTACTACGGACCCTCTGAGTGGAGTGGGAATCGGTGCGTGCCTTCGCGGCCCGCCCGCGGCGCCCATTCGGACCTGGCCGAGTCGCCCCGGTACTGCCCCGCCACAGCGCCCCCAACGAGGGGGCGATCAGGCCCTGATTTCCGTCGTCGACGGTGCCGGGAATGGGAAAGGCCCTGGTCAGCGAACCGACCAGGGCCTCTCCCGGTGGGGTGAGTGACGGGGCTCGAACCCGCGACACCCAGGATCACAACCTGGTGCTCTACCAGCTGAGCTACACCCACCACGTCGCCCGCCCGGCGACCGGCGCCGGTGGGGGAACGCAACCACGATACCGGAGGGGGTCAGCCCTCCGACGCGGCCGGGGCCGTGGACGCGTTCACGCCCGCGTCGTCGGAGGCCAGCAGCGACGCGAACGACGAGACGACCTCGTCGGCGGCGCCCTTCGCCTGGTCGCCGGAGGGGCCGGGCGCGGCCACGAACACGGTGCGCCGGTAGTACGCCAGCTCGCGCACCGACTCGATGATGTCGGCCAGGGCGCGGTGCGCCAGACCCTTCGGCGGCTGGGCGAAGTAGACGCGGGGGAACCAGCGGCGGGCCAGCTCCTTGATCGAGGAGACGTCGACCATCCGGTAGTGCAGATGGTCGTCGAGCTCGGGCATGTCGCGGGCGAGGAAGCCCCGGTCGGTGCCGATCGAGTTGCCGCACAGGGGTGCCGTGCGCCGGTCGGGGACGAACCGCTTGATGTAGGCGAGCAGCTGCTGCTCGGCGTCGGCCATCGTCAGGGTCGAGGCACGCACCTCGTCGGTGAGCCCCGACTTGGCGTGCATGTCCCGGACGACGTCGTTCATCCCGTCGAGGTCCGCGTCGTCGGCGGAGATGATCAGGTCGAGCCCCGGGTCGAGGACGTTGAGCTCGGAATCGGTGACGAGCACCGCGACCTCGATCAGTTTGTCCTTGACGAGGTCCAACCCGGTCATCTCGCAGTCGATCCAGACCAGGTATCCCGCACTGTCCGCCACGTTCCCCGACACTACGCACCGCCGGCCCCGCTCGCCCCGCGTGTCCGGCCGATACCGGATCAGTGACGACGACGCGACTCGATGGTGTCGGAATCGGCGCGTCCGCGGCTAGGGTCTGCCCAGTCCGCCGAGCCGAGGAAGTTCTGCTGTGCCCACTCCCGCTGCACCCGCTTCCGCCGCCGTGGCCCTTCCGCCGGCACCGGGCACCCTCGGCGCCGCGATCGCCCATCCGGTGGCCTCGGCCCGGTGGCTCTGGCGGGCCTACATGACGCCGGGCCGGCCGGGCCGGCCGACGGACCAGACCGAGCTGCGGTGGATCTACACCGCGTGGCTGGGCGCGTTCCTGCTGAAGATGCTCGGCTCGTCGTGGGACGTGTCCTGGCACTTCCGCTGGCTGCGCGACGATCTGGCCCCGCCGCACCTGCTGAACTCCGCCGGCACCGCCGTCGTCATCGGCCTCGTGGTCTTCCACAGCTACACCGGCTACGGCGTCGACCGTGGTGCCCTGCGGCTGATGCAGTGGGGGATCGGCCTGTTCCTCCTCGCCGTGCCGCTCGACATCATCAACCACCGGATCAACGGGCTCGACATCACCAGCTGGAGCCCCACTCACGGCCTGCTCTACTTCGGGACGGCGGTCATGCTGGCCGGGGCGATCCGTGGCTGGTGGCTCTACGCGGCGCCCGGGCGCACCCGGAGCCTCGTCTCGCTGGGCCTGTGGCTGTTCTTCGTCGAGAACGTCCTCTTCCCGAACCAGCACCAGGAGTACGGCGTCCTGTCGCTGGCCGCGTACCGCGCCGGGCACACCACCGCCGAGCCCTCGCTGCTGGACTTCGCCCGCTCGCAGGGGCAGACCCCGACGCAGTTCATGCTGCCGGTGCCCTCCTGGGTGCACCCGACCTGGATGATCTGCGCCGGCCTGCTCGCGCTGCTCGTCGCCCGCAAGGTCGTCGGCCTGCGGTGGACCGCCACGATCGTGGCGGGCAGCTACCTGACCTACCGCTGCCTCGCGTGGCTCGTGCTGGTCGCGACCGGGTTCCCGCCCTCGGACGTGCCCTTCGTCCTGCTCGTCGGCGCCGTGCTGGTCGACCTGGCCGTCACCTACCGCGTGCCGGGCTGGGCCGCGGGCCTGGCCGTCGCCGGTCTCGTGTACGCGGCGGGGGCCGTGCAGGAGGCGATCGGCGTCCTGCCGCCGTGGAACTGGTGGTCGATCCTGCCGGTCGCGGTCGGGTTCGCCGCGCTCTGGACGGGCGTCGACGTGCTGGCACGAAGTGCCTGGCTGGCCCGCTGGACGGTGTCGCAGGAGCCCGGCGCGGCCGGGGTGGCGGCGGCGCCGTCGGCGGCGGGCTGATCGGCGGCGCTCCGGCGCGGACGCCCGGGACGCTCAGCCGGATGACGTAGCGTCGGAGGTGGCTGCCCGCCCCCGTCCCCCTGCCGGCGGCCACCGGGCGTGCCGCCGCCCGCAGATCCTCGGCCCCCAACCGTTCGGAGGACGACGTGCTGGCCCTGACCCCGGCGCCGTTGCAGACGGCGGCGGAGCGTGCGTTCTTCGCCGAGCTCGCCCGCTGGGACACCGGCGGCGCGGTCCGGGCCGCCGTCGTGGCCTCGCTCCCGCTCACCGACGGCCCGCTCAACCGCCGCCTCTCCGACGCCGTCCTCTTCGTGCCCGAGGGTGTGGCGGTCATCCGGGTGATCGAGGTGCGCCAGTCCGGCGTCGTCACGGCCTCCCCCGAGGGCGCGTGGACCATCGGGCCCGCGGGACGCCCCGGCGAGGTGCTGCAGATCCCGGGTGGCGGTTCGACGCCGCTCGACGGGCTGATGCGCGCCGGCATGGACACCGCCGTCCGGCTGCGAACCGCCGGGCTCGAGCCCGGCCGGATCGCCCGGCTCACCGTCCTCGTCGGCGACGTGACCGGGCTCGTGCCCATCGACGGCGACCTCGGCGAGGGCGACCAGGTCTCCCTCCTCGACACCCGGTCGCTGCTGCTCGGGATCGCCCGGGCCAGCCGCTACACCGGCGTCGACAACCCCCGGCTGTGGACGACGGCCGACGTGCGCGCGGGCCTCGAGGCGCTCGGCCTCACCGGCCGTGGCCCCGTCGTCGAGGAGCTCAACGGCGAGGGGTTCCCGTACTCCCCGTACGTGCTCCGCCGTCCGGGTCTCATGGCGCCTGCCGCCATGGCGGCCATGGCCGCGTCCGGCACGGCTCCCGAGGCGCCCGCGGCCCCGCCCGTACCCCCTGCGGCCCCGCCCGCGGCCGCCCCGGAGCCGGTGCCGGTCCCGGAACCGGCGGCCGACTCGACCCGGGTCGGCGACGCCGGTGGCCGGCCCCCGGCGGCCGCCGCCGTTCCGCCGGCCGTGGTGCCGGCGCCCGCGACCCCGGCCCCGACCCGCGACACGGTCGCGGTGGACGGCCCGCCGTCGCCGCCCGACGACGGCGGTATCGGTGGCCTCTTCGCGCACGGTGAGCAGATCACCGGCCCGACCGTCCCGCCGCGCACCTCGATCTTCGCGCAGCCCCCGCCGGCCCAGTACGCCCCGGCGGTGGCCGCCCCGCCGTCGTGGGGGCAGGCGACGCCGGTGAACGACTCGGCAGAACAGTCCCGCGGCACCGGCGCCGCTGCCGTCTCGCGGCGCACGGTCCTGATCATCGCGGCGGCGGTGGCCGTCCTGCTGGTGCTGGGCGTGGGTGGCTGGCTGATCTCGCGGGCCGGCTCGGCCGGCACCGGCACCGGGGCGGCCGCTGGAGCGTCGGCGTCGCACGCGACCGCGGGCCCGAAGCAGGGCGACGTGCAGCAGGTCGCCGGGGTCTCCTACACGGTGGAGGCGGTCAAGGTCGACAACAGCTGCGCCGGGCACGCGTACGGCCAGGTGGGCACGTTCCTGCAGGCCACCGACTGCACCGGACTCTCCCGGGCGCTCTACTCGGGCTCGCTCCCGCGCGGCCCGATCGTCGTCTCGGTGATCCGGGTGCGGATGCCCAACACGTCGACCGCGCGGCAGCTGCGCGACCTTGCCGACCGGAACGGCAGCGGCAACGTGAGCAACCTGCTGCGCGAAGGGGTGCGGTACACCGGCAGCCCGGCCGGGCTGGCGAACGAGGAGTACGCCAGCGCGGTGTCCGGCTCGACGGTGACCATCGTGGAGACCGCGTGGGTCGACCCCGGCGGCGCCGGCAAGGCCGCCGACATCGACGCGGCCGCGACCAGCGGGCTGGCCCTCTCGACCCCGCCGATGCCCGGGGGCTGACCGCCGGCTCAGCCGACTGCGGCCGCCCAGGCCATCTCGGCGAGCAGGGTGGCCATCGCGGGACGGCCGAGCCGGCCGGCGCTGTGCGGGGTGGAGTTGATCAGCCCGAAGACGGCGTGCGCGCGCGCCCGGCAGGCGGCCGCCTCCGCCCCCGGGTGCAGCCGGGCGAGCACCGCCACCCACACCTCGACGTAGCGACGCTGCAGGCGGCGCACCTGGGCGGCGTCGTCGGCGGTGAGGGACCCGAGATCGCGGTCCTGCACGGTGATCAGGGCCGGGTTGTCGAGGGCGAAGGCGACCTGGAAGTCGATCAGTGCGCGCAGCTGGGCGGCGGGGTCGTCGCCGGCGGCCGCGACGCGCTCGGTGCCGCCGGCGAGCAGGCGCTCGCTGATCCGCAGCAGCATCTCGGCGAGCATCGCATCCTTGCTGGCGAAGTGCCGGTAGATCGCCGGACCGGTCACCCCCACGGCGGCGCCGACGTCGTCCACCCCGACGGCTCGCGAGCCGCGCTCGGCGAACAGCTGCGCGGCCGCCTGCAGGATCTGCTCGCGGCGCGACGGCCGGTCGGCGTCCTCGTGCAGGGCCGCATCCCGCTCGGCCCGCATGCCCGTCATGTCGGGCATCGTAGCCTCGAGTGAACACGCGTTAACCCCGATGAGGCAGAACTGGACCATCGGAGTGAACGACCGTTAACCTGTGCCCGTGGATGCACCGGTGCTCGCCCGGGCCCTGTCGGCCGATGCCGACGCGGCCTCCCGCAACGCCGCGGCGCATGCCGCGCTCGTCACCGATCTCGCCGAGCAGCTCCGTCAGGTCGCGCTGGGTGGCGGGGAGCGCGCCCGGGCCCGGCACGTCGATCGCGGCAAGCTGCTGCCCCGCGAGCGGGTCGACGCGCTGCTCGATCCGGGCAGCCCCTTCCTCGAGCTCTCGCCGCTGGCCGCCCACGGGCTCTACGACGACGAGGCCCCGGCCGCCGGCATCATCACCGGGATCGGGCGGATCGCCGGACGGGAGTGCGTCGTCGTCGCCAACGACGCCACCGTCAAGGGCGGCACCTACTACCCGATGACGGTGAAGAAGCACCTGCGCGCGCAGGAGGTGGCGCTGCACAACCGGCTGCCCTGCGTCTACCTGGTCGACTCCGGGGGCGCGTTCCTGCCGATGCAGGACGACGTCTTCCCCGACCGCGAGCACTTCGGCCGGATCTTCTACAACCAGGCGACGATGTCGAAGGCGGGCATCCCGCAGATCGCCGCCGTCCTCGGGTCGTGCACCGCTGGTGGCGCCTACGTGCCGGCGATGAGCGACGAGGCGGTCATCGTCCGCGACCAGGGCACGATCTTCCTGGGCGGCCCGCCGCTGGTGAAGGCCGCGACCGGCGAGGTGGTCACCGCCGAGGAGCTCGGCGGCGGCGACCTGCACAGCCGGGTCAGCGGGGTCACCGATCACCTCGCCGACGACGACACCCACGCGCTGCACCTGGTGCGGCAGATCGTCGGCACGCTCGGCCCGAGGAGCCCGCGCCCGTGGGACGTCGAGCCGGTGGAGGAACCGCTCTACCCGCCGGAGTCGGTCTACGAGGTCGTGCCGCCCGACTCGCGCACGCCCTACGACGTCCGCGAGGTCATCGCCCGCCTCGTCGACGGCAGCCGGTTCGCCGAGTTCAAGCCGCTCTACGGGCAGACGCTGGTCACCGGCTTCGCCCGGCTGCACGGCCACCCGGTCGGGATCATCGCCAACAACGGCGTCCTGTTCGCTGAGTCGGCGCTCAAGGGCGCGCACTTCATCGAGCTGTGCGACCGCCGGAAGATCCCGCTGCTGTTCCTGCAGAACATCTCCGGCTTCATGGTCGGCCGCGACTACGAGGCCGGGGGCATCGCCAAGCACGGCGCCAAGATGGTCACCGCCGTCGCCTGCGCCCGGGTGCCCAAGCTGACCGTCGTCATCGGTGGTTCCTTCGGCGCCGGCAACTACTCGATGTGCGGCCGCGCGTACTCGCCCCGGTTCCTGTTCACCTGGCCCAACGCCCGCATCTCGGTGATGGGCGGCGAGCAGGCCGCCAGCGTGCTGGCCACCGTGCGCCGCGACGGCATCGAGTCGCGCGGCGGGGAGTGGACCGCCGAGGAGGAAGAGGCGTTCAAGGCGCCGATCCGCGACCAGTACGAGCAGCAGGGCCACCCGTACTTCGCCACCGCCCGGCTCTGGGACGACGGCGTGATCGACCCCGCACAGACCCGCACCGTGCTCGGCCTCGCCCTGTCCGCCTGTGCCAACGCGCCCCTCGAGGAGGTCGGCTATGGCGTCTTCCGCATGTGAGGCCGCGACCGCGTCCGAGCTTTTTCCCACGAAAGCACCGAGCCTTTGTCGGAAAAAGCTCGGGGGGTGGGCGGCGTGAGCGCGATGTTCGAGACCGTGCTCGTCGCCAACCGGGGCGAGATCGCCGTCCGGGTGATCCGGACGCTGCGCACGATGGGTATCCGGTCGGTCGCCGTCCACAGCGACGCCGACGCCGGTGCGCTGCACACCCGGCTGGCCGACATCGCCGTTCCGCTCGGACCGGCGCCCGCGGCGCAGAGCTACCTGTCGATCGAGCGCGTGCTGGAGGCGGCGGCGCGCACCGGCGCGCAGGCGATCCACCCCGGCTACGGCTTCCTGTCGGAGAACGTGGAGTTCGCGCGGGCCTGTGAGAAGGCCGGCGTCGTCTTCATCGGCCCGCCGGTCGCCGCGATCGAGGCGATGGGCGACAAGATCCGGGCCAAGCAGACCGTCATGGCCGCCGGCGTGCCCGTCGTGCCGGGCCGGACCGAGCCCGGCATGGACGACGACGCCGTGGCCGACGCCGCGATCGCCGTCGGCTTCCCGGTGCTGCTCAAGCCGAGCGCCGGCGGCGGTGGCAAGGGCATGCGGGTCGTGCGCGCCGAGGCCGAGCTCGCCGAGGCCATCGCCGGCGCCCGGCGCGAGGCCCGCAGCTCCTTCGGCGACGACACCCTGCTGGTCGAGCGCTACATCGGCAACTCCCGGCACATCGAGGTGCAGGTCCTCGGTGACAGCCAGGGCAACGTCATCCACCTCGGCGAGCGCGAGTGCAGCCTGCAGCGGCGGCACCAGAAGGTGATCGAGGAGGCGCCGTCGGTGCTGCTCGACACCGCCGGGCGCGCCTCGATGGGCCGCGCGGCGGTCGACGCGGCGAAGTCGGTCGGCTACACGGGCGCGGGCACCGTCGAGTTCATCGTCGACGCCGACCGCCCCCGCGACTTCTTCTTCCTGGAGATGAACACGCGGCTGCAGGTCGAGCACCCGGTGACCGAGATGGTCACCGGCCTCGACCTCGTCGAGCTGCAGGTGCGGATCGCGGCCGGCGAGCGGCTGCCCATCGACCAGAGCGACGTCTCCCTCGACGGGCACGCCATCGAGGCGCGGCTCTACGCCGAGGACCCTTCGCGCGGCTTCCTGCCGCAGGCCGGCACCGTGCTCGGGCTGGTCGAGCCGTCGGGCCCCGGCATCCGGCTCGACACGTCGCTGGCACCGGGCAGCGTGGTCGGCACCGACTACGACCCGATGCTCGCGAAGGTCATCGCCTGGGCGCCCGACCGCGACACGGCGCGCGCCCGGCTGGTGGGGGCGCTCGGGCACACCGCCGTCCTCGGGGTGGCGACGAACGCCACGTTCCTGCGGGCGCTGCTGCGCGACCCCGACGTCGTCGCCGGGAAGCTGGACACCGGGCTGATCGAGCGCCGGGGCGCCGAGCTCACCGCGCCCGAGCCCGCGCCGCCGCACGTGTACGCCGCGGCCGCGCTGGCGCTGCTGATCGAGGCCGAGCCGGCCGGTGGCGTCGTCGACCGGTGGGACGTGCCCGACGGCTGGCGACTGGGCGAGCCGGCCTGGGCCGTCCGACGGCTGCAGGCCGCCGGCGGCGACTCCGTGGTCGTGCGTACCCGCGGCCGGTCGACGGCCGCCGAGGTGTCGGTGGCCGGCGGCGAGCCGGTGACCGCCCGCGCGGTCCGCCACGGCGACCGGCTGACGGTGACCCTGGACGGGCTCACGACGTCGTACTTCCTCGTGCACGAGGGCGGCACGGTGTGGCTGGCCGCCGACGGGCACGTCGTCGCGCTGCGGGAGCAGGAGCGGCTGTCGTCGGCGGTCGAGGGTGCCGCCGCCGACGGCGTGGTGACCGCGCCCATGCCGGGCACGGTCACGGTGGTGCAGGCCTCGCTCGGCGACGAGGTGGCAGCGGGGACCCCGCTGCTCGTCGTCGAGGCGATGAAGATGGAGCACGTGCTGACCGCCCCCGTCGCGGGGACGGTCACCGAGCTCGGAGTGACGGCCGGCCAGTCGGTGCGGCTGGACGAGCGGGTGGCCGTGGTGACCCCGACGGCGGCCGCTCCCGATCAGCAGGAGAACTGATGTTGGACTACCGGCTCGATGCCGAGACCGAGGCGCTGCGCAAGACCGTGGCGGAGTTCGCCCACGAGGTGGTGGCCCCGCAGATCGGCGAGTTCTACGAGCGCGACGAGTTCCCGGTCGAGATCGTCCGGCAGATGGCCCAGCTCGGCCTGTTCGGGCTGCCCTTCCCGGAGGAGTACGGCGGCTCCGGCGGCGACTACTTCCACCTGTGCATCGCGCTGGAGGAGCTGGCCCGCGTCGACAGCTCGATCGCGATCACGCTGGAGGCCGGCGTCTCGCTCGGCGCCATGCCGATCTACCGGTTCGGCACCGAGGAGCAGAAGCAGGAGTGGCTGCCCCGGCTGTGCGCCGGGGAGATGCTCGGTGCGTTCGGGCTGACCGAGCCGGGCGGCGGTTCCGACGCGGGGGCGACGAAGACCACCGCGAAGCTCGAGGACGGGCACTGGGTGATCAACGGCTCGAAGGCGTTCATCACCAACGGCGGCACCGAGCTGACCGGGCTGGTCACGGTGACCGCGGTGACCGGCACGAAGCCCGACGGGCACAAGGAGATCTCGGCGATCATCGTGCCGTCGGGCACGCCCGGGTTCACCGTGGGTCAGCGGTACTCGAAGGTCGGCTGGAACGCCTCCGACACCCGGGAACTCTCGTTCAGCGATGTGCGGGTGCCCGAGGAGAACCTGGTGGGGGAGCGGGGCCGCGGCTACGCGCAGTTCCTGTCGATCCTCGACGAGGGCCGGATCGCGATCGCCGCGCTGTCGGTCGGGCTGGCGCAGGGCTGCGTCGACGAGTCGGTGAAGTACGCCGGCCAGCGGGAGGCGTTCGGGCAGCCGATCGGCCGCAACCAGGCGATCCAGTTCATGATCGCCGACATGGAGGTGCGGGCCTCGACCGCCCGGCTGTCCTACTACCGGGCGGCCGAGAAGATGCTGCGCGGCGAGCCGTTCAAGCGCGAGGCCTCGATCGCCAAGCTGTACAGCTCGGAGATGGCGATGGAGAACGCCCGCTACGCCACCCAGGTGCACGGCGGATACGGGTTCATGAACGAGTTCCCGGTCGGCCGGTTCTACCGCGACGCGAAGATCCTGGAGATCGGCGAGGGCACCAGCGAGGTGCAGCGGATGCTCATCGCCCGCGACCTCGGCCTCGGCTGAGCAGCTCGTTCGTAGCGGTTGTGCGCTCGTCGTCATCCTGTGACCACCGGGACGACGATGGGCGCACAATCGCGCCATGACCTGGGCCGTTCCGCTCGTCGACCTCACGCCCTACGTCGCCGGCGGCACCCCGGCGGACCGGGCGCGGGTCGCGGCGGAGATCGATGCCGCCTGCGCGACGGTCGGGTTCGTCCAGATCGTGGGGCACGGCGTGCCGCAGCCGGTGATCGACGGGCTGGCCGCGGCGATGGACGCCTTCTTCGGGCTGCCGCTCGAGACCCGGAAGGCCTACCGGGTCGCCGGGGCCAACCGCGGCTACAGCCCGCCGAAGAGCGAGTCGCTGAGCCTCTCGCTCGGCGTCGATCCGGCCGGTCGGATGAACGACTTCTTCGAGGCCTACAACGTCGGCGCCGAGGCCCGGTCGTTCGCGGGGCTCGACCTCTCCGAGGACGACTACGGGCTCAACGTCTGGCCCGAGGTCGACGGGTTCCGCGCGCAGGTGGAGCGGTACTACGACCACGCGGCCCGGGTGGCCCGCACGCTGACCGACGTCTTCACCGACGCGCTCGGCGTCCCGCCCGGGTTCTTCGACGCGCTGACCGACCACTCCATCGACGTCCTGCGGATGAACAACTACGCGTTGCCGGAGGGCACGGTCGCTCCGGACGGGGACGTCGTCGGCATGGGCGAGCACACCGACTTCGGCTTCGTCACCGTGCTGTGGGCCGACCGGGTCGCGGGCCTGCAGGTGCTGGGCACCGACCGGCGGTGGCACGACGTCGTGCCGGCCGACGGCGCACTCCTGGTCAACCTCGGCGACCTGACCGCCCGCCTGACCAACGACCGCTGGATGTCGACGCTGCACCGGGTCAAGCCGCCGGTCGCCGACGGCACGATCGCCCGCCGGCGGTCGGCCGCGTTCTTCCACGACGGCAACGCCGACGCGCTGGTGGCGCCGCTGGCGAGCTGCATCGAGGACGGCGAGCCCGTCTACGAGCCGATCGTCGTGCGCGACCACATCGCGGCCAAGCTCAGCGGCTCGCGGCAGGGGCGGAAGAACACCGCCGCCGTCCGTGAGGCCGCCCGGGTGCTCGCCGCCGACGACTGAGAACGGGCAGGTCAGCGGCCCGTTCACCGCTCCGAATGGGGAGGCGGAGGTTCGCGGGAGTCCTGAGAATTCGGAACAGGATCGTTCCCGCGCGTCCGTGACCTGCGCGATCGTCGGAAACGACCGGTCGGCCAGGCTCCACCCAGGCTCCCGACGACGGTCGGCGGGGGACCGTGGGAGTGCCTGATGTCGGCTGCACGTCGTCCCCGCTCACGCGGTCCCGTCCGCACCTACCGGGCAGCCGTCGTGGCGATCGGATTGCTGATCGCCAACGGTGCCGGCATGCCGGCCGCCCTGGCCGACGACACTTCCGCGCCGGACGTCGCTCCGCCACAGGCCGACCTGCAGGTGATCGCCCCGGCGCCGGCCACGCCTCTGAACGCCGCCCCGGCCCCCGCGGTGACGACCCCCGAGGAATTCGGCGGCTTCTTCGGCACCGGCAAGCAGTCGGCGGTCCAGATCGCCGTGCAACCCGACGGGAACACGCCTCCGGACCTCGACCGGTCCGGCGCGACTTTCACGTTCACCGGGGGCGGGATCACCGCCACGTGCACGACCGATGTCGCCGGCATGTGCGGTGTCTCGGTCGCGACGGGGGCGATGGTCACGGACGGGTTGAACCTTCAACTGCCGGCCGGGCTCTACACGGTCATCCAGACCGAGGCGTCTCCCGGGCTGCAGGCCGACGTGGGCGACTCCTGGACCGTGAATCTCTGGCCGGTGCCGATGGCGATTCCCGGGGCGTCGGACGCCCCGCGCTTGGTGGTGCTCGACACCTCGCTGTTCCGCCGGCACCTGAAGGCCACCGTGGTCGGCGGCGGTGCCCCGCTGGCCGGCGCGACCTACGCCCTGGCCGGCCCCGACTATCCGCACAACCCGGCCGTGCGGGGCGCCGACGGGATCCACCGCGACACCGCGACCACCAGCACCGACGGCGTCCTCTCCTATGCCGGCTGGTTCATGCCGGGGCGGTGGACGCTGACTCCGACGACGGTGCCGGACGGGTACGAGAAGGGCGCCCCGGCCACGGTTGTCGTCCCCGAGGCCGCCCCCGAGGCCGACACCGTCTCGGGCGCCGACATCGTGCTGACGCAACGGGGCGCCGGTGGTGAGACCGGTGACCCGGAGACGGGCACCGAGGGCACCGGCGACCCCGGCACGCCCGTGCCGGCACCGGTTCCCGCGCCGCCCGCGCACGTCCCGTCGGTCGTCCCCCCTTCGGACGGCGGCACGCACCCCGCCCCGGTCGGCCCGGCCGTCGTCGTCCCGCAGATTCCCGTGCTGGTGCCGGTGACGCCTCCGGCTCCGGCGACGACCGGACCGGTGCCTCCGGTCGACGTGGCCACCCCCGGGACCGGGCCGTTGGACGTCGTCGGCGGTCCGACGGTGCCCTCGCCCCGCCTGGCGCCGGCGAGCAGCTCCTACGTCGAGGTCGGCGCGATCGGGTTCGGGATCCTCCTCGTCGCGCTCGCCGTCATCGGTGTCGGCGTGGTGCGCCGCCGTGCCCGGTCCCGCGGCTGAGGGACCGGCCGACGGCTGGTGGGCCCGGCTTCCGGACGACGGGGGGCCGGGCGGGCACACGCTGGTCTGGGTGGCGTCTCACGAGTTCCCGGCGAACACGGTCGTGACGCTGCCGGGCAGTCGTCGTCCCGCGGCCTGGCGGGTGGCGGTGCGCGGTGAGGGCCCGGCGGCCCCGATCTCCTCGGTCGAGGTGGCGCTCCCGGACGCCCCGCTGCTCTGGTACGTCGAGCTGCCCGAGCCCGAGGCGGCGCCGGGGGCGGCCACGCTCGTCGCGTTCTCCGATCCCCGGTACGCCGGCGGGACCGTGCTCACCGCCGGCGAGGCGAGGGCTGCCGGGGTGGCCGGTGAGCAGCAGGTGGCCGCGTTCCGGTGGTGGACCGACAGCGGCCTGGTGCACCAGATCTACGTGTCGCCGGAGCACCGGCGGAAGCGGGTCATGCTCACGCTCGCGCACGCGGCGTTCGCCGTGCAGGGGATGCGTGGCGGCCCGCCGCTGCACGGCGACGGACGCCGGACCGACGACGGCGAGGCGTTCGCGCGTGCGCTCCCGTCCTACGGTGCGTGGCGGGCGGTGCCGCGGACGGAGCACCTGCCCTCGATGACCCCGGGCAACTGATCGACCTGTCGACGTGCCGACATGTCGACCGGGGGTCAGTGCGTGGCGTGCGAGTGCGCGACGCTGAGCAGGACGACGGAGTCCTCCTCGGCGTGCAGGCTGTGCCGGCTGTCGGGGATCGGGCTGATCTCGTGCTCGCCGAGTTCGGTTCCGTCGTCGCCGGCCATCAGCCGCACCCGGCCGCGCAGCACCAGCAGGCTGGCCGAGCCGGGGCTCTCGTGCTCGTCGAGCGCCGATCCGGCGGTCAGCGCGATCACGGTGTGCCGCAGCCCGTCGACCGGGTGCGGCAGGGTGCGGCCCGCGCGGCCGGCGTGCTCCGTGCGGGCGCGCCCGAGCAGCTCCTCGGCGAGCTCCCGCAGGTCGACCGGGGTCGTGTCGGTGGAGGTGTCGGTCATGGCCCGAGGCTAGGCCGGCCGCTGCCGGTCGGCTGGCGTTTCTCCGACCGAGGTTGTGCACTGGACCCGGCGGGCTCTCCGCGCCTGCTGACAGCCCCCAGGTGCACCGTGGCGCGCGCGCCGCGACAAGGAGTGAAATGACACGGGCGCGCGGTGAGGGAAGGCGGGGAACGGGCGTCGTGGCCGGTGCCCGCCCGCGGACGGTGCCCACGCTCGTTGCCCTGGTGCTCGGCGCCGCCGTGCTGGTGGAGGCGATTCTCCTCGGTCTCGGCGTCCTGGTGACGCGCGTGCTGGCGCACGGTTGGCTGCGTCGGGACGAGGTGGCGTTCGAGAACGACGTGCTCGCGCACCGCACGACGACGTGGAACCAGATCACCCACTACGGCACCGTGCTGGGGGCGACCAGCACGGTCGTCGCCCTCACCGCCGTGGGTTGCCTGCTGCTGGCCGTTCGCGGGCACGGGCCCCGGCTCCCGGTGTTCCTCGCGCTGGCCGTCGCCGGGGAGACGGCGCTGTTCCTGCTCGCGTCCGCCGTGGTGCACCGGCTCCGGCCGACCATCCCGCACCTGGACGGCGCGCCGCCGACGTCCAGCTTTCCGTCCGGGCACACCGCGGCGACGGTCGCGCTGTGGTGCGGGCTCGCCCTGGGTGTGGCCCGGACGCACCCGCGCCATCCACTCCGGGTACTCAGCGTGCTGCTCGCCGTCGTCCTCCCCGTGTTCGTGCTGTCGTGCCGGCTCTACCGCGGCATGCACTGGCCGACCGACGTCGCCGCCAGCGTCGTCTTCACCCTGGTCTGGCTCCTGCTGCTGCGGGAGATCCTCCTGCCGCGCGACACCCCCGACCGGACGCCGCTCAGGCGGTGACGTCGATCAACACCTTGCCGACGGCGCCCTCCTCGACGGCGCGGTGGGCGGCGGCGGCCTCGGCGAGCGGGAAGACGTGCAGGGGCAGGCCGGCGTCCGCGCCGATCCGGATCGCGCCGGCGCTGACGGCGGCCGCGACGTCCTCGACCGCGTCGTCCTTCGCGGCGGCCGGCGCGGTGTAGACGAGGACGAACTGCCAGCGGGCGTTGAGGGTCATCTGCGAGCGGACCGGCACCGTGACCTCGGCGCCACTGTCGTCGGCGTACATGGCGACGGCGCCGTGCGCGGCGAGGACCTGCGCGTCGACCGACGCGTTGACGGCGGGGTTGACCTCGACGACGGCGGTGACCCCGTTCGGCGCGATGCGGCGGACCTCGGCGACGACGTCCTGTTGCCGGTAGTCGATGACGTGCGTGGCGCCGGCCGCGCGCGCGAGCTCGCCCTTCGCCGGGCTGCTCACCGTGGTGAGCACGGTGGCGCCGGACCAGCGGGCCAGCTGGATCGCCGCGTTGCCGACGGCGCCGGCGCCACCCTGTACCAGGACGGCGTGCCCGGTCAGCGCGCCCGGCGCCAGCCGGTCCGGCACCGACTCGCCGAGCGTCAGGCAGCGGTGGGCGGTGAGGAACGGGATGCCGAGGGCCGCGCCGAGCTCGAACGGCCCGTCGTCGTTCAGGGGTACGACGTGCTCGGCGGGGACGACGGTGTGCTCGGCCGCGGTGCCGAAGGGGCGCTGCCAGGCCGCCTCCCAGATCCAGACCCGCAGCCCGACGAGCCGGGCGGAGACACCCTCGCCGACCGCGTCGACCGTGCCGGCGCCGTCCTGGTTCGGGATCTGGAACTCACCGGCAGGCGGGGTCTTGCTCCGGCTCTTCCAGTCGGTCGGGTTCACCCCGGAGAAGGCCATGCGCACGCGCACCTCCCCGGGCCCCGGCTGCGGCTCGGGGAGGTCGACCAGTTCGAGGACGTCGGGGGCACCGGGACGGCGGTAGCTGATGGCGCGCATGCCTCCGTCCTACCCCTCCCGCCCGATCGATGCAGGTGGCCCTGTGATCGGGCGCGGGTGACGGGGGGTCAGCGCCGGCGCAGGACGCGGCCGTCAGGAAGCGTGCGACCGCTGAGCAGCGAGACCAGGAGGCCGCTGTCCGCGCGGACGACCGCGCCGTTCCCCCAGCTCCAGTCCAGGTCGGCGGCCTCGAGGCGAACGTCGGTCAGGTCGACGCCGAAGAGGGCGCCGTCCGCGGCGGTGAGTTGATCGAGGACGGCGACCACGGCCTCGCCCGGCGCGACGGTCGGGCTGCCCAGCGCGACGGTCACGTCGAGGGAGTGGATGACGGCGTGGCTGATCGCACCGGCCGCGCCACCGCCCGGCGGCTGCCACGCGTGCAGCGTCGGCGAGCGGAGCCCGTCCAGGAGGTCGGTGATCGGCAGGGCGGCGTCACGGGCCGCCACGGTGTTGGAGAGCACGGTGAAATCGCCGCCCGCAGCCGCCATCTCGGCCCCGAACGTCTCGGGCGTCAGCCGCACCGGCATCGTCACGTGCGCGACCACGTGCCGGACCTGCCAGCCCGCGCAGAGCGACGGGTCGTCCCAGGTCTCGGCCGGCGCGGAGCCCAGCAGGTCTGCGAGGCCCTCGTACGTCCGCGCCGTCCAGGACGGCACCTCGCGCGCGTCCGCCTCGTACCCCGTCTCGGCCATCTCGCTCCCTCTCATCGCCCAGGCAGCCGGCAGTCGTCGGCCCCCCCGCGGAGAAGACGTCCGCCGTCGCCGGGATTCATCGCCCGCGTCCTGTCTTCCCCGTCAGGAACACCGTGCACGACTCTCCCACTGCCGACATGGGGCCGGCCGGGCGGCGAGATCTGCGGTCTCGTGGCTTCCCGGGCGAGATGGCCCCGAGACCGCAGATCTCATGCTTCGGGGCGGCTGCATCCGGGTCCGCCGGGTCCACTCTTGACCTCTACGTCGCCACCACCGGGTGGCGAGTGGAGAGAGGACCCGCCATGACCGTTTCCCGGACACCTGTGAACCCGTGGTCGTGGTCGCTGGGCCTCGGGTTCAACCAGGCCGAACTCGTCGAGGGGGCCGGGCGGGTGCTGGTGCTGTCCGGGCAGGCTGCCGCAGCGGCCGACGGCACGACGCAGCACGCCGGGGACTTTCCTGCCCAGGTGTCGCTCTCCCTCGACAACATCGAGACGGTGCTCCGGGAAGCCGGGATGACGCTGGGCAATGTGGTGCGCATCAACGTCTTCACCACCGACGTCGACGCGATGATGGGGTCCTGGGAGGACCTGGCGAAGCGGTTCGCGGCGGCCGGCGTACGGCCGACCAGCACGCTGGTCGGCGTGACCCGCCTGGCCTTTCCCGAGATGATGGTGGAGATCGAGGCCACCGCAGTCGACTGAACGGCAACGCCCGCGGCCGTACTCGGCGCACGTGTCAGCGGAGCTCCTCGACCAGCCCGATGATGACGCCGGCGGGGCCGCGGACGTAGCAGTACCGGTAGATGTCCCCGTACTGCGCCACCTCGCCCACGAGTTCGGCGCCGTGGGCGCGCAGGCGGTGGAGGACGGCGTCGACGGCGTCGACGACGAACGTGAGGCGAGGGATGCCCGGGGTGTTGACCGGCGCCCTCGGCGCAGCGCTGGTGGCCACCGGCGAGTGGAACGTCGACAGCTCGACCCGGCCGTGGCCGTCCGGGGTCCGCACGACGGCCATGTCCGCTCGGACGCCGTCCAGCCCGACGAGCCGGTCCACCCAGTCACCCTCGACCGTTGCCTCGCCCTCCAGTTCCAGGCCCAGTTCGACGAAGAACGCGACAGCAGCCGCGAGATCCTCGACCACGACGCCGGTGTGATCCAGCCGGTAGACCGTCATGGCAGGCAATCTAGGGGACCGAGGACCTTCGAGGTCAGCGCCAGGTGACCGTCTCGGGACGGCGGCCGAGGGTGCGCTCCACCCGGCGGACCGCCCTCGGGTCGGCGTTGACCAGAACCGGCCGCGGGGTGCCGGCGAACAGCGGCAGGTCCGACGGGCTGTCGCTGTAGGCCGCCGTCCACGGTGGGGGATAGCCGCGCTCGATCAGCCGCGCCACCTTCGCCTCGCCGATGGCGCGGCGCGCCCGCGGGGGCCGGAGCCGGCCGGTCGAACCGACGACGTCGACGTCCCCGAGCCCGACGGCGGTCAGGAAGCCGCGGGCCAGCGTCTCCTCGCAGCCGGTGGCGACGACCACCCGCTCACCGCCGGCCACGTGCGCCCGCAGGCAGGCGATCGCGTCGGCGACGGCCGCCTCGGGCTTGACGGCGAGCGCCGACCGGTAGGCCGCGGCGACACCCTCGACGTCGGCACCCGCCTGCCCGTCGGCGGCGAGCCGCGTCATGACCCGCGCCGCCAACGGCCGCAGCTGCGGCGTCAGCGACCCCGGCAGGAGCAGCGGGGCGGCCACCAGCAGTGGCAGCAGCCGGCGCGGCGACTGCCGGAGCCGGCCGTGCAGGAACAGCGTCGAGGCGTCGCCGCCGAGGAGCACCTTGTCGAGGTCGAACACGACCGTCGGCGTCATGCTCTCTCATTACCGGAGCCGCCGGGTGTCAGAAACCAGCCCCCTCCGAGGGATAGGTCACCGGAGGCCGAGGGCCCGGATGGCGTTCTCCTTCATGATCAGCGGCCGGACGTCGTCCTTGATCTCCAGCTGCTCGAAGTCCCGCACCCAGCGCTCGGGGGTCAGCATCGGGTAGTCGGACCCGAACAGCACCTTGTGCTTGAGCAGCGTGTTCGCGGCGCGGACCAGCTGCGGCGGGAAGTACTTCGGCGACCACCCGGACAGGTCGATGTAGACGTTGGCCTTGTGCGTGGCGACGGCGATCGCGGAGTCCTGCCAGGGCACCGACGGGTGGGCCAGGATGACGGTCAGTCCGGGGAAGTCGGCGGCGACGTCGTCGAGCAGCATCGGGTCGGAGTAGCGCAGCTTGATCCCGCGGCCGCCGGGCAGGCCCGAGCCGATGCCGGTCTGGCCGGTGTGGAACAGCGCGGGCACGCCGAGGGACTGCAGCTCCTCGTAGAGCGGGTAGACGGCACGGTCGTTGGGCTCGAAGGCCTGGATCGACGGGTGGAACTTGAACCCGCGCACGCCGTGGTCCTCGACCAGGCGTCGCGCCGAGCGCACGCCCGCCGCCCCCCGGGCCGGGTCGATCGACCCGAACGGGATAAGGACGTCGGCGTGCTCGGCGGCCGCGTCGGCGATCTCCTCGTTCGACAGCGGGGGGTGCCCGGTCGTCGACTCGGAGTCGACCGTGAACACGACCGCAGCCATCTTCTGGGCGCGGTAGTGCTCGGCGATCTCGGGCACGGTCGGCTGGTCGGGGGCGCGCTTGAAGTACGCGGCCGCGGCGTCCACCAGCTCGGGGTCGAGCGACAGGTGCCCGTGCGCGTCCTGCTCGACGTGCACGTGCACGTCGATCGCAACGAGGGCGTCGAGGTCCGGTCCGGTCACGGGTGGTCGCCCGGGGCTTCGGTCAGCGCGCCGGGCAGGTTGACGACGATCGCCTCCTGGCTGCTGCGCGCGATGACCACCACGGCCTCCTCGTCGGTCGGGTTCTCCTCGCGATGCGGCACGAACGGCGGCACGAACAGGTAGTCGCCCGGCTCCGGGGTCAGCCGCACCTCTCGGTCGCCCTCGGCGAAGACGAACACGGGATGGCCGGACACCACGTAGATCGCCGTCTCGGAGTCACCGTGGTGGTGGTTGCCGGAGGCCGTTCTCGGGCCGACGGCGGTCTGGCCCATCCACACCCGTTCGGACCCGACCGTGCGCGAGGAGACGGCCTCGGCGCGGTTCATGCCCGGGGTCTGGCCGGTGTCGGCCGACAGGTCGGCGGCGCGGATGTGCCGCAGCGGCCGGTGCCAACCGCCGTCGGTGCCCCGGTCGTGGTCGTCGTGGGCTGCCACCGGACCTCCTGGAGGATGCGGACGGCGGAGGTCCCGCGTCCGGATGGCGCACGGTAGCCGCCTTCGGGGGCCGGCCGGAAGTCGCCCGATCTTCAGAGCTTGCTCAGGACCGCCGTCGAGTCTGCTCACACGGCATTCTGATGCGGACCTGTCGCGCCGGCGGCTGAGCGGGCACGGCGGGGTAGGTACGGACAACCTTGTGCTCTGCCCACCGGCGTGGGCAGAGCACAAGGTTGCCGGAACCCCCTGTCCCGCGGCGCCGGCCGGGGACCAACGGACGGGCGATCCGGGACCGAAGGCCGTTGGCAGCCAGGCCGCGTGCCGGGCGAGGCTCGGGTCCGTCAGTTGCCGAGACACCTCAGGAGTCAGCCCGTGATCCCCGTCAAGCAGGCAGCAGCGGAGTTCCTCGACCACAAGCGCATCGCCGTCACGGGGGTGTCGCGGTCACCGAAGGACCACGGCGCCAACGTCGTCTACAAGCGGCTGCGCGACCGTGGCTACACCGTGTTCGCGATCAACCCGAACACCGAGGAGGTCGAGGGCGACCATTGCTTCCCCGACCTCGCCTCGGTCACCGGGGGAGTGGAGGGCGTCGTCATCGGCACGAGCCCGAAGAACGCCGAGACGACGATGCGCGAGTGCGTGGAACTCGGCATCGGCCGCGTCTGGATGCACCGGGGACCGGGTTCCGGCAGCGTCTCCGCGGAGGCCACCCGCTTCGGCCGCGAGCACGGCGTCACCGTCATCGACGGCGGCTGCCCCTGCATGTTCGACCCGACCGCGGACACCGGCCACAAGGTCATGCACATGCTCGGCATGGGCCACATGCCCCGGCAGGTCTGACGTGCCGCTCCGCGGCGACTTCCTCGGAGCGAGTGAGGATCCGGAGGAGTTCCGCCGCGGGTCACGACTCGGAGGTCTGACGTACCGGCACCACGGTCAGCCCACCCACCAGGGCCACGGTCACGAGCAGGAGCTGCACCGCTGCCAACGCCAGGCCGCTCCACATGCCCAGCTCCGTCCACGTCAGCCCGGTGTGACGGTGCGCGTGCATGCCGAGGGTCGTCGGCCACGGTGACAGCACTAGCAGGTGCACGCCCAGCATGACCGAGTACATCGCCCCGGTGGTCGCCCAGACCCGACGTGTGGGCGACCACCAGAGACCCCGGACGCACGGGACGCAGGCCGCCGCCATGCCGAGGAGCAGTGCCCGAGCAGGCGCCGGGCCGTGGCCGGGAGCCAGCGCCGTGAGCATGTGCAGGGCCACGCAGACGGCACCGACGGTGGCTCCGGCCTGGGCGAGCAGCCAACGTCCCATCCGGAACCTCAGCTACCCGTCGTGGGGCGCGCCGTCATCGCTGCTCTGGCTGCCCGGCCCGGGAAGGTGGTGGCCTCTACCGGGGTGGACGGGCGCCGTGCCCGGAGGGACCGGCTCCTCCTCGTACATGCCGGCCTCCTTCGCCAGCTGCGGCCTGCGGACCCGCATGGTGATGTAGCCGGCCAGGCCCAGGACGAGCAGCCCGAGGAAGATCCACGGGAACAGGTTGTACGGGTAGGCGGGGATCGGGACGACGTTCTTGTAGAAGACGTACAACAGCGCGGCCGCGACCACGGCCGCGAGCGCCGTCGACAGCGGATTGCCCTCACCCCGCCGCCGCAGGAAGACCGGCAGGGACAGCGCCATCAGCAGGTACGCGAGCATGTAGCCGAACGTCCCGATGGTGCCCGTGTAGGCGTACACGTTCAGCGGCGTCACTCCGGTAGCCACCATGATGACCGGCACCAGCCCGATGACCGGCGCGCCGATCGCGATGGCCACGTGCGGTGTCCGGTGCACCGGATGGGCCCGCCCCAGCACCTTCGGCAGCATGTCCTCCTCACCCATGGTGTAGGTGACCCGTGAGGCGGCGTTGATGCTGGCGATCGCGACGGCGAAGAAGGACGCGGCGACGCCGAGGTCGACGACGACCGCGAAGTCGCCCAGTCCGCTTCTCTTGGCCAGGTCGCTGATCGGCGCTGCGCTGCCCGACAGGGCCTCCGGGGAGCCGAAGCCGAGAACCGAGGTGGAGCAGGCGAAGACGTACAGGATGCCGACGAGCACGGCGCTGCCCAGCACGGCCCGCGGGATGGCGCGGTGCGGGTTCCGTGCCTCGGCGCCCAGGCTGGCCGAGCTCTCGAAACCGACGAAGCCGAGCACGGCCAGCACGATGCCGAAGGTGACGCCGTTGAACGTTGCTCCTTCCAGCTTCAGCTGGGGGGAGCCGCCGCCCGACCCGTGCCGGAACAGCACGGCGATCAGCACGACCAGGACGGCGGTCACCGAGATGACCTCCAGAACCAGGCCGAGGCGGGTGGACAGCTTGATGCCGGCGAAGGCGAAGGCGCCGGCGGCTGCCGCGGCGATGACCAGGATGATCGTGGTGGCAAGGGTGCCGGACGCCGGGATGCCCAGCGTGGTCAGGAAGCTGCCGAAGTACAGGCCGGTGCCGACGACGCCGATCATCGCGATGAAGCTGTAGCCGATCACCAGGCCCCATCCGGCCAGGAAGGCGCCGGTCGGGCCGAGGCCCCGGGCGACATAGCTGTACAGCGACCCCGAGGATGCGAACCGCCGTCCGAACTGCGCGACCACCAGGCCGATGAGGACGACCACCACCATCGCGGCCAGATACGACAGCCATGCCCCGTTGCCGGCCGAGAGCACGATCAGCGCCGGTCCCGTGGCCATGACGGCGCTGGGCGCGATGCCGGCCACCGACTGCGCCATGACCTCGAGTTGGCTCATCGAGTCGTGAGCCAGCCCGCGGTCGGAGTGGACCGTGTGCGGCTGCACCTCCTCGGCGGTCACCGGGCGTCCTGCGCGTCGCCGGATCCGTTGCCATGGGCGGCCTGCCCGACCGCGCCGTGCGCGGCATGGTCGTGGTCCGCGTGCCCGTTGCCGGTGTGGCACGCAGCCGCCGATCGCGGCATGTCCAGCGCCGGGTTGCCGTCGAAGAAGCCGACCGGCTTCAGGTGGAAGCCGATGTAGGCGACCGGCATGACCGGCCAGTCCTCCGGACGGACCACGTGGTGGGCGCCGAAGGAGTACCAGACGACGAGATCCTCGTTGTCCAGGGGCCGGTCGGCCTTCTGGTACTCCAGCAGGCCGCCCGGTGAGCCGTGCTGGTTCGGGTAGTCGCCGGCCGCGTACTTCTCCCGTGGGTCGAACTGCGTCACCCACAGGTGCTGGTAGGCGAACTGCGCGCGGGCGAAGGCCTGGGAGCCCTCCTGCTGCAGGGGCAGCACGTTGTCGCCGGGCATCAGCTTGTAGCAGACCGGCTGGCCGAGCTCGTTGACCTCGTTCGGGTTGACGATGTACCAGACGCGGGCGACCAGCGGATCGATCCGACGACGCGCCTCGCTCTCCCGGGCGAGCAGGCTCTTCTCGGTCACCCATGCGTTGTTGTACGGGTTGTCCTCACCCGGGGGCAGGGCGGCCGCATCGACCTCGTAGACGCTGTTGCGCTCACCGTCGACCTGCATGTCCAGACGCACGTTGAAGAAGTGCTGGTGGTGCGGGCCGTACAGGCCCGGCGCCACGAGGTTGCCGTGCCGCGGTTCCTCACCGGGTAGCAGCGCGCCGGTCGAGAGGATGCCGCTCAGCTTGACCTCGTACTGGATGGTGCCGTCGGTGTAGAGGTACCAGAAGAAGCCGTACTCGTAGTTCCCCACCGTGGCGATGCATGAGATGACCAGCCGTCGGGAGCGCCGGACCTCCACCTTCTCGGTACGGAAGTCGGTGTGCTTCCAGCTGAAGCCGTAGTCCTCCTCGTGCATGCAGATGGCGTTGGGGATGGTGACGGGCTGGCCGTCCTGGTCGTTGGCCGTGACGTCGAAGTAGAAGATCTCGCCGAGGCAGTCGCAGCCGAGCTCCAGGGGGTTGAGCAGCAGCCCCACGCCGTACTCGCCCTCGTCGAAGACGTTCTTGATCCGATGGGTCGGCTTCGGGTCGCCGTAGGGGATGTACATCTCCGACAGGGACGCCCGGTAGATGACCGGGCGCACCCGGCCCCGGTCCGCGTAGCCGATCTGGTGCAGCACGAGGCCCTCGCGAGGGGTGTAACCCACCCGCAGCCGCCACTTCTGCCAGGCGACCGTGTGCCCGTCGACGGTGAAGCTCGGCCCCTCCGGCTGGGTGATCTCGATCGGCCGGACGTCCTCGCGCAACTGTTGGAACGCCGGGCGGTTGTCGTCGTCGAACATCAATTCGGGCACGTAGTTGCCCGACTTCTCCGGCAGCGGGACGACGCCGTGGTCGCGGACGTCGATGACCTCCATCTTGTCCAGGTCGACCAGCACGATGAGTCCCTCGACCGGCCGGGCGTAGCCGTTGTCGTCCTCGCGCGACCGGACGAAGGTCAGCGGACGGATCAGCCTGCGGCCCTTCGGGTCCTCGATGTCGTAGCCCGCGGCCCAGGGGTCGATCATCGCCAGCGAGAAGTCGGTGACACCGCGCTTGCGCATGGCCTCCTGCCAGCGCGGGTCGGCCCGGGTGATCTCCTCGGTGCTGAAGAACTCCTCGAGCATGACGCTGGGCTGCACGTCGGTCAGGACGTCCCAGGACGTCACGGCGCCGGTGGAGAGCGAGACGATCGCCTCGATCGTCTGCTGGTGCCCGCGGTCGTAGAGGACCACGAAGGCTTCCCGGTCCGGTGCCGGGCCACCGTTGCGGTCGTGCTCGACCACGGCCTGCTTGGCGGGTTCATGCAGGGCGATGGTGACGAATCGGACCTGGGAACCCAGGTCCCGCTGATCACGCAGCAGCTGTGAGGCGCGCTGGATCTCCTCCGGGCTCAGCGGTTCGAGCGGATTGGTCGTGGTGCGGACGTCCGGCGCAGAGATGGCCACGGGCTCTCCTCGAGCGACGACCCGGCTGGCCGGCGGGACCGCGGCCAGAGGGCTCGGACGCTAGGCCGGTGATGTTCCGCCAACAAGAAGTTGTGTGACGAACACCACAGGTTCCGAAAGTTCCGTGGTGACTGCCGGGACGCGGCGGCCCCTCGATGCTCAGACCGAGAGGACCGGCAGGGTGAGCCGGCGGCGGCCTTCGTCGGAGCGGGCGGTGGCCAGTCGCTCGGCCGTCGGCGTGCCGTACTCGGTGGTGCGCTGCCGCGCGGGCCGGCCGATCGCGGCGGCCATCGCCTCCAGCTCGGCGATGGTCTTCAGCGACCCGTTCTCGCTGCCGGCCATGCGGCTGATCGTCTCCTCCATCAGCGTGCCGCCGAGGTCGTTGGCGCCGCCCCGCAGCACCGCCTTCGTGCCCGCGTCGGCGAGCTTCACCCACGACGTCTGGATGTTGGGGATCCGGCCGTGCAGCAGCAGCCGGGCCACGGCGTGCACCGCGCGGTTCTCCCGCACCGTCGGCCCCGGGCGGGCGACCCCGGCCAGGTAGATCGGCGAGTTGTGGTGCACGAACGGCAGCAGCACGAACTCGGTGAAGCCGCCCGTCTCGTCCTGCAGCGCGGCCAGCGTGCGCAGGTGCCCGACCCAGTGCGCCGGGGTGTCCACGTGGCCGTACATCATCGTGGAGGTGGTCGGCAGGCCGACGCGGTGCGCCGTGGAGATGATCTCCAGCCAGGTCGCCGTCGGCAGCTTGCCCTTGGTCAGCACCCAGCGGACGTCGTCGTCGAGGATCTCCGCCGCCGTGCCCGGCACCGAGCTCAGCCCGGCCTCCTTCAGCCCCGTCAGGAAGTCGGTGAACGACAGGCCGGTGCGGGCGGCGCCGTTGACGATCTCCATCGGGCTGAACGCGTGCAGGTGGATGTCGGGCTGCCGCTTCTTCACCTCGCGGGCCAGGTCGAAGTAGGCGGTGCCGGGCAGGTCGGGGTGGATGCCCCCCTGCATGCAGATCTCGGTGGCTCCGGCCGCCCAGGCCTCGTCCACCCGGTCGCCGACCTGCTGCATCGACAGCGTGTAGGCGTCGGCGTCGGTGCGCCGCTGGGCGAACGCGCAGAACCGGCAGCCGGTGTAGCAGACGTTGGTGAAGTTGATGTTCCGGTTGACGACGTAGGTGACGTCGTCGCCGTTGACGTCGCGGCGCACCGCGTCGGCCAGCGCAGCCAGCGCCTCCAGGTCGGGCCCGTCGGCACCCAGCAGGGCGAGGTACTCGGCATCGGACAGGCCGGCCGGGTCGCGCTCCGCGTGCGTCAGGGCGGCGCGCACCTCCGGGTCGCCGACGGTCAGGGCCGTGGAGTGCCCGTCGCGGGCCGACGTCGTCGCGTCGCGCAGCACCGACCAGTCGCCGTAGACGGCGTCGAAGTCGCTGCGCCGGTCGGAGGTGCGGCCGACCGTGTCGACCTCGACGTGCAGGTCGACCCGGCCGGAGCCGGCGGTGCCCCACGACTCGTCGGGCTCCTGCCACGGCAGCCCGGCGGGCACCCGGCCCTCGACGGCGAGCCCGTCGGGGCCGGCCAGCGCGGACACGTGCGGCCGCACCCGCGGGTCCAGCCACGGTTCGGGCGCCAGCACGTACGGGGGCTGAGCCGCCAGCCGCTCCCGCAGGGTGAACCCCGCGTCGGCGGTGAGCCGGGCCAGCTTGTCGATGTTCGGCCACGGGCGCTCGGGGTTGACGTGGTCGGGGGTCAGCGGTGACACCCCGCCCCAGTCGTCGACGCCGGCCCGCAGCAGCAGGCCGAGCTCGGTGGAGTCGGAGAGGTTCGGCGGCGCCTGCACGCGCGCCTTGGGGCCGAGCAGCAGCCGGGTCACGGCGACGGCGGCGACGTACTCCTGCAGTTCCAGGTCGTCGTGGGCCTGCATCGCGGTGCGCGGCTTCGCCCGGAAGTTCTGGACGATCGTCTCCTGCACGTGCCCGTGCCGCTGCGCGGCGGCCCGGATCTTCAGGACGGCGTCCACCCGCTCGGCGTAGTTCTCGCCGATGCCCAGCAGCACGCCGGTGGTGAACGGGACGGCGGACCGGCCGGCGTCCTCGAGCACGCGCAGCCGGACGGCGGGCTCCTTGTCGGGCGAGCCGAAGTGCGGGCCGCCCGGCTCCGACCACAGCCGCGTCGCCGTCGTCTCCAGCATCATCCCCATCGAGGCGGAGACCGGCTTGAGCCGCTGGATCTCCTCCCACGACAGGACGCCCGGGTTCAGGTGCGGCAGCAGCCCCGTCTCCTCGAGCACGCGAATCGCCATCGCGCGCAGGTAGCCCAGGGTCGAGTCGAAGCCGTGGGCCTCCAGCCACTCGGCGGCCACGGGCCAGCGGGTCTCGGGCCGGTCGCCGAGGGTGAACAGCGCCTCCTTGCAGCCGAGCGCCGCACCCGCCCGGGCGACGTCGAGCACCTCGTCGGGGGAGAGGAACGGCGCCTTCCCGGCGGCCCGCAACTGCCCCGGCGTCGTCACGAACGTGCAGTAGTGGCAGCGGTCGCGGCACAGGTGGGTGAGCGGGATGAACACCTTGCGGCTGTAGGTGACCACGCCGGGCCGGCCGGCCGAGGCGAGCCCGGCGTCGCGGACGCGGCCGGCGGCGGTCAGCAGCCGGTCGAGCGGCTCGCCGGGGCCCAGGCCGCGCGCGTGCAGCAGCGTCTCGGCCTCGGTGGCATCGAGGGTCACGCCTCGTTCCGCGCGGGTGACGGCCCGGCGGACGGCGGAGTCGGTGGGGGTCAGCGGCTCGGTCATCTCGCCGACGACGCTAGCCCTCGCGCTGCGCGTGGCCGAGACCCGCCGGGTGATCAGACGTCGCGCCGGCGGAACGAGAGCGCGGTCAGCCCCCACACCATGGCCACCCAGACCGCTGCCCACGCGAGGTAGACGCCGGTCAGCGGGGCCTCGCTGAGGAACGGGGAGCCGCTTCGCTCGAAGCCGAACTGGGCCAGCGCCGTCGGGTCCTGGAAGGCGTGCATGGCGCCCCGCCAGAGGCCGTCGGTGGGCAGCAGGATCCGGGAGACCGTGCCGACGCGCGCCACCCCGTCGTTGCCCAGCGCCTCGCCCACGCCGCCGACCACACCGGCGACCCACGTGGCCCCGAACAGGCCGACCGCGACGATGCCCGAGGCCATCGTCGACACGACGCTGGACAGCAGCAGCGCCAGCGTCAGCAGCACCACCGTCTGCCCGGCCAGCAATGCGAGACCGGCCACCGGCGACGGCGGCCAGTAGCCGACCGTGGCCCGCACGATCAGGAACTGGGCCACCCCGGCCACCGCCACATAGCCGCAGCCGAACACCACCAGCCCGAGCCACTTGCCGAGCAGTACCGAGGGTCGCCGGACCGGCCGCGCGAGCACGGCCAGGGCCATGCCGGACTCGATCTCGCCGGCCAGGGTGGGCCCGGCGAGGAACGCGGTGCCCAGCGCGGCGATCAGGCTCATGCCGAACATGACCAGGTTGAGCACCAGGGAGGCCACCAGCCGGGATTCGCCGCTGGTGAGCGTGCCCTGGGAGGTCTCCAGACCGGCCAGCTTCGCGAAGCCCCAGGCGCTGAGGCCGAGCAGGGCGGCGGTGAGCACCACGAGGGCCCAGATCACGCGGCGGCGGGAAGCCTCGCGCAGGGTCAGGCCGGCGACGGTCAGCGCGGTCACGATCCGCCGTCCAGGTCCCCGGCGCCGGCATCGTGGCGGAGGATGCCGAGCAGCCGCTCCTCCAGGCTGATCCGGCCCGGCTCGACGGCGTGCACCCGCACGCCGAGGCCGACCAGGTCGCGCACCAGGTCGGGCACCGCCGCGCCCCCGTCGTCCGGGGGCACTGCGACGGTGAACCAGTCGCCGGTGCGGGAGATCCCGCGGCCCAGCCGGGCCGCGGCGCGCGCGTCCACCCCGGTCAGGTGCAGCCGGACCTCCTGCTGCCCGAGCAGCTCGTCGAGGGTGCCCGACGCCGCGACCCGGCCGTCGTCGAGGATCAGCACCCGGTCACAGACCCGCTCCACCTCACCGATCAGGTGCGAGTTGAGCAGCACGCTCACCCCGCGCGCCTTGAGCGCGAGCACCAGGTCGCGCACGTCGACCCGGCCGAGCGGGTCCAGCGCGCTGGTCGGTTCGTCGAGGACGACGAGCTCCGGGCGGGCCACGAGCGCGACCGCCAGCCCGAGCCGCTGCTGCATGCCCTTGGAGAACCCGCCCACCCGGTCGTCGGCGCGCGCGGCCAGCCCGACCAGGGCCAGGCAGTCGTGCTGCTCGTCGGCCGGCACCCGCACCCGCGCCAGGCGCACGTGCAGTGCGAGGACCTCGGCCGCGGTCAGCCACGGCTGATAGCGGAAGAGCTCGGGCAGGTACCCGACGCCGGTGCGGGCGCGCGGGTCACGGGCGGGCCGGCCGAGCAGCATCACCTCACCGGCGTCGGGGCGCACCAGGCCGAGCAGCATCTTGATGACGCTGGTCTTCCCGGCGCCGTTGGGCCCGAGCAGCCCGAGCACCTCGCCGCGCTGCATGGTGAACGAGACGTCGTCCACGGCGGTCCGGCGTCCGTAGCGCTTGCGCAGCCCGGAGCACCACACCGCCGGCGACGGCGGCAGCGCGGCCACTAGGTCGGCCGCGGTGCCGGCCGTCTCCGTCGTCATCGCGTCAGTGCAGCCCGCCGGCCACGGCCAGGACCTCGTCGGTACCGAGGATCCCGCCGACGCCGGTCAGCACGCCCTTGTCCACCCAGACCACGGCTGACATCGTGCCGTCCTTCGCGGCCAGCACGGTGGCCCGGGTCCCGCCGACGTCCGCGGTCGAGGTGTTCACCTGGTCGGCGGGCACGGGCAGCGGCAGCGTCGAGGCGTCGGCGGGGAAGGCCCGCAGCTCGGCCGCGAGGCCGGCCGGGATGCCGGGCAGCGACAGCAGGTAGTCGCGCACGGTCTCGAACGGGACGCCGGAGGAGTCCGCCGTGGGGGCGACCAGCCGGGCGACGACGAGCGTCGGGATGCCGCCACCCTGCGACCAGATCTCGGCCACGCCCGGGCCGGCGGTGAGCCGGACCTTGCCGCCGTCCAGGCCCGCGGGAATCGGTGGGAGAGCGCGTCCGGTGGCGGCGGCCGCCTGTGCGGCCTTCGCGGCGGAGAAGGTGAAGGTCGCGCTGACCTGGTTACCCACCTCGTAGCGGGGCGAGCCGGTCACGCCGCGGGGCAGATCGGTCACCTGGGGCACGTCGAGCCCGGTGCGGTCGTGCGCCGTCGCGGCGTCGGGCACCTGCTGCGGGGCGTTGTTCCCGTCGACCTGGACGTCGCCGTACGCCGACAGGTCGGGCAGCTGGTTGAGCTGGTTCAGTTCTCCCGCGGTCACCGGAACGGCCGTGACGGTCTCGGTGTGGAAGATCGGCAGCCAGTCCGCGGCGGCTGCGGCGCCGGCGCCCCCGAGGACGAGGACGGCGCCGAACGCGGCGGCCAGCGGGCTGCGCAGCAGCGAACGCGCGCGGGAGGTGCGCGGCGGGGCGGTCGCGGAGCTGATCACCGGTGGCCCGCTCGAGAGGCGCCGCCAGGCGGTGTCGACGTCGGCGGAGTCGAGGCGCGGCGCGGTCAGCAGGGCGCCGGTGGCAGCGGCGTCGGTGCGCGCGCGGTCGACGCCGTCCAGGCACGTCGGGCAGCCGGCGACGTGCGCGCGGTCGGCGTCGGAGACCCCGGCGGGCTCGTCGACGAGCCGGCGGAGCACGCCTTCAGTCGGATGACGCATGACGGTCCATCTCCTTGCGCAATGCGGATTCGGCGCGGCGGACGGTGGTGCCGACGCTGCCGGGGGACATGTCGAGGGTGGCGGCCACCTCGGCGTAGCTCAGGCCGCTGTGCCGGAGCACGAGGGCGACCGCCTGCTTGCGCGGCAGCCGGGCGAGGGCGAGGCGTACCTGATGCCGGTCCTCAGCGGTGATCACGCTGTCGGCGACGTCCGGGACGGTGGTGGGCTCGCCGGCGACGGCTTCCTCGCGGGCGCTGCGCCGGCGGCCGGAGCGCAGCAGGTTGAGCGCGGTGTGGGCGGCGGCGACCGACAGCCACCCACCGGCCTCGTGCGCGGGCACCGAGGAGCGGCCGAAGGCGAGGAACACCTCCTGGGCGACGTCCTCGGCCTGGTCCCGCGAGCCCAGCACGCGGGCGGCCACGCCGACCACGCGGGCGTAGTCGGCGCGGAAGACCGGCTCGAGGTCGGAGCGGACGCCATTGCGACCGGGCGTATGGGCCACGACGCCACCCTTCCCGCGGGCTGCCCGGATCGGTATCGCTCCGGCGGCCAGTCCTGGTGAGGAGCGCGTCAGGTCCACATCGGTAGAGCACCACGGGCGGGCCGAATGTGACATGGCGGCGCGCGCGGGCTCGGGAAGTCACTGGGGGGCGCGCGTCGGTCGGTCCGAGGGACTTTCGGCGCCGAAAGTCCCGGGGTCGAGGAGCTGCGTATTGCCCGAGGGACTTTCGGGCACTCGTCTCACGCGCGGGGAAGAACTTCGCCGGCGCGCTGCTTGCCGCGTACATGACGACCATCGGACTCATCGGCAGTGGACACATCGGCGGCACGGTGGCCCGGCTGGCGGTCGACGCCGGCCACGACGTGGTGCTCAGCAACAGCAGAGGACCCGAGACCCTCGCCGATCTCGTGGCCGAACTCGGCCCGCACGCGCGAGCAGCCACGCCCGCCGAGGCTGCCGCCGCCGGCGACATCGTGGTGGTGACGGTGCCGCTGAAGGCCTATCGGGAGGTGCCGGTGGAGCCGCTGCGCGGGAAGGTCGTGATCGACACCAACAACTACTACCCGCAGCGCGACGGGCAGATGGCCGAGCTGGACGACGGGTCGACGACGAGCAGCGAACTGCTGCAGGCGCACCTGCCGGAATCCCACGTCGTGAAGACGTTCAACAACATCTACTTCGGCCACCTCGGCAGCCTCCAGCGCCCGGCGGGCGACCCGGAGCGCTCCGCGCTGGCGATCGCCGGCGACGACGACGCGGCCAAGCAGACCGTGACGGAGTTCCTCGACTCGATCGGCTACGACGCCTACGACGTCGGCCCGCTCGCGGAGGGCTGGCGCTACCAGCCGGACACCCCGGCGTACGGCCAGCCCTACGTCGCCCCGGGCACGGAGTTCCCCGGCCCCGGACACCGGGCCCCCGCGCAGCTGCTGAAGGAGAAGCTGGACGCCGCGAAGCGCTGAACACACGTCAGTGGCCCCCTCGACCGGATCGAGGGGGCCACTGACGCGTTCTCGTCCGGGAGGGGCGTGCTCAGGCGCGGGCGGCCGGGTGTCCGGTCTCGTCGACGAACCGGCCGCGCAGCCGCAGCAGCGGATGTGCCGCCGGGTTGATCACCGGCACGTCCTCGACCGCCAGCAGGGCCAGCACGTGGTCGCCGGCCTCGACCAGCCGCTCCAGCCGGCAGTCGAGGGCGGCCAGGCCGCCGGAGAGCACGATCGCGTCGCTGTGGGCCGCGCGGCTCCAGGGCACCGATTCGAGCAGGTGCCGGGCGCTGGGCCGGCCGGCGGAGGCGAACCGGCTGGCGACGATCGCGTGCTCGGCCGCGAGCAGGGTCAGCCCGCAGCTGCCGACCGCCTCGAGCACCTCCGCGGGATAGCCGCCGGCCGCCAGCCCGACCGCGATCAGCGGGGGCTGCGCCGAGACGCTCATGACCGAGCTGACCGTCGTCCCGACGTCGTCGATGTCGTCGCGCACGGTCAGCAGGCAGACGCCGGCGGCGTACTGCCGCAGGGCGGCGGTGAACTCGGCGGGGTCGGCGGGCATGGCGGCCAGTCGACCACACGGCCAGGATGGGGCGCGTGAGCGGACAGGGGCGTGAGCATCGCAGCGAGGAACGAGCGAGGAGCGGAGGGCCCCGCGGGAGCGAACGGGCAGCAGTGACCGGAGCAGCGGAGCAGGCATACGACGTCGTCGTCCTCGGGGCCGGGTCGACCGGCGAGAACGTCGCCGACATCGTCGTCCGGGGAGGCCTGTCCGCCGCGCTGGTCGAGGCCGAACTGGTCGGCGGCGAGTGCTCCTACTGGGCGTGCATGCCCAGCAAGACCCTGCTGCGCGGCACCGAGGCGATCGCCGAGGCGCGCGCGGTGCAGGGTGCCGCCGCCGCGGTGACCGGCGAGCAGGACGTCGCCGCGACCCTCGAACGGCGCAACTCCTTCACCTCCCACTGGGACGACTCGGGCCAGGCGCGGTGGGTCGACCGCGCCGGCATCACGCTGGTGCGCGGCGCGGGCCGTCTCGAGGGCGAGCGCACCGTCGTCGTCACCGGCTCCGACGGCACCCGGACCCGGCTGACCGCCCGGCACGCGGTCGCGGTGTGCACCGGGTCGGAGGCCGCCGTGCCGCCGATCGACGGGCTGCGCGAGGTCGGCCCGTGGACGCCGCGCGACGCCACCAGCGCCAAGGAGGTGCCCGGCCGGCTGATCATCCTGGGGGGCGGGGTGGTCGGCTGCGAGATGGCGACCGCGTGGCGCGGCCTCGGGTCGCAGGTGACCCTCATCGAGCTCGGCGAGCGGCTCCTGCCGCCGCTCGAGCCCGCCGCGGGCGACGCGGTCGCCGCATCGCTGCGCGAGAAGGGGGTCGACGTCCGGCTCGGTGTCGGCGTGACCGCCGTACGGCGGGACGGCGTCGAGGTCGTCGTCACGACTCCGGACGGCGAGCTGCGCGGGGACGAGATCCTGGTCGCCGCGGGTCGCCTCGCCCGGACCGGCGACATCGGCCTCGAGACCGTGGGCCTGGAGCCGGGGACGTACCTCGACGTCGACGACTCGCTGCAGGTGCGGGGCGTGCCGTGGCTCTACGGCGTCGGCGACGCCAACGGCCGCAAGCTGCTCACGCACATGGGCAAGTACCAGGCCCGCCAGGCCGGCGCGGCCATCGTGGCCCGCGCGACGGGCGAGCAGGTCTCGATGGCCGACTGGTCGCCGTTCGTGGCCACCGCCGACCACCTCGCAACGCCGTCGGTGGTGTTCACCGACCCGCAGGTGGCCAGCGTCGGGCGCACCGTCGCGGAGGCCGAGCAGGCCGGGGTGCCCCACCGGGTGGTCGAGTACGCGATCGGCAACGTCTCGGGTGCGGCGGTGTTCGCCGACGGCTACACCGGGACGGCGATCGTCGTCGTCGACACCGAGCGTGAGGTGCTGCTCGGCGCCACCTTCATCGGGTCGGGCGTGGCGGAGATGGTGCAGGCGGCGACCATCGCGATCGTCGGCGAGGTGCCGATCGCGCGGCTGTGGCACGCCGTTCCGGCCTACCCGACCATCAGCGAGGTGTGGCTGCGGCTGCTGGAGACCTACCGGGGCTGAGCCGCCCCGCCGGACGCCGGCGACCCGTCGTGCCACCGGAGCACGCGCAGCGCTCGGAGGGTGTTCCAGCGGCTGGGCCGGCCGTCGCCGTCCTCGAGGGCGAAGTGGACGGCGCCGGGGTGGGTGTTCTCCAGCAGCCACGTGCCGTCCGGCCGCTGCCTGCCGCGCACGAGCTCGACCGCCTCCTCCACCCGCTCGTCCGGCGTGCCGGCTGCCGCGCGGAAGTAGTCGAGCGCCCGCAGCACGTCGTACTGCCACTGGGGAGGGAACGAGAACTGCAGGTAGCGGGGCGCGACCGTCTCGCCCGTGCTCCTGCGGCGGAACAGCGACCGCTCGAGCAGGTACTCCTCGCCGCGGTGCCGGGCCGCGACCGTGCGCGGGCTGCCGCCGGTCGCCCGCTCGTGGGCGAGCAGGCCCTCCAGCACGTTGATCGTCGAGTCGAACGACGACCGGACCGACCCCTGCTCCGCCTCGCAGTTCCACCCGCCGTCGTCGAGCTGGTCGTCGAGCAGCCGCGCGACGATCCCCTCGACGTCCTCGCCGAAGTAGGCGCCGAGCGCGACCGTCCGGCCGTTGATGCAGGGCTCGACCTCGCCGTCGAAGAACCGCTCGCCGTCGTACTCCCAGCGGCAGTTCTCCCGCACCAGCCCAACCGTTTCGCGCGCGGCGGCCGAGTCGGGGTCAAGGCCGAGGTCGCGGAGCAGCATCAGCGTGGACAGCGTCGACGTCCAGGGCTGGCCGGGCTCGGAGGGGTCCCAGCCCGCCGCGGGGAAGCACGCGCCGCCGGCCCACTGGCCGTCCGGGTCCCGCAGCGCGAGCAGGCGGGCGCCCCACCCCTCGGTGGCCACCCGTCCCCGCTCCGCGGCCACGACCTGCTGCGGTGCGTCGGTGAGGTCGCGCAGCGCCTGCCAGCGGATGGCCGGGTCCGCGTCCAGCAACCAGTCGAGAACCGTCATCCGCGGGAATCTAGCGACGCCGCGGTCTCACGGCACCGGGTACGGCGCATCGGCGGGGGCGGGCAGGTCGCCGTCCGTCGTGGCCGTGACCGTGATCGACTCGAACCGGGCTGCCCCGCCGAGCAGGGTGAGGAAGGCGGTGTCGGCGGCGTCCCGGCCGTGGCAGATGCGCACCAGGGACGCCGTCGGCGCGAGCCGGGTCGGGTCGACCGCGCACCACACCCCGTCGACGTCGGCCTCGACGACGGCGTGGAAGTCCATCGGGCTCAGCCCGGGCGCGTAGGCGGCCACCAGCCGGGCCGGCACCTCCAGGGCGCGCAGCAGCGTGACGGTCAGGTGCGCGTAGTCGCGGCACACGCCCTGCCCGAGCAGCAGCGTGTCGACGGCGGTGTCGACCGGCCGGCTCGCACCGGACACGTAGGCCAGCCGGCGGTGCACCCAGTCGGCGACGGAGGCGACCAGCTCTGCCCGCGGCAGGGTCCGGTCGAACTCGGCGCCGGCGAAGCCCTCGAGCTGGTCGGAGGGGCAGTACCGGCTGGGCCGGAGCGCCTCCGCCCAGTCGGCGGCCGTCACGGGGCGCGGTGGGCCGCCGCCGTCGACCGCGGCGGTGTAGGCGACGGTGGTGGCTCCCTCGGCCAGCTGGAACCGGTGCACGCGGGCGCCGCCGACGCAGAACTCCTCCACCTCCGCCGGGCGCCCGCCGCTGATCACGGTGAGCAGCTCCGCCTGCGGCGCGGCGACCGCCACCTGCAGCAGCGCCGTCGCCGGGGCAGGGGAGGACATGGTCAGCGAGGAGGCGACGTCGATGCGCATGCGGGAATCGTGGCGTTCGCGCAGGCGGCGCGCGCCCCGGGCGACTCGGGGGGCGCGCACGGGGTTGGCAGAAATGCATCGATGACTGTCATTCCTGCCACTCGTGCCCGGGTGTACGCGCTGCCACGCTGGCCTCATCGAACGAGGAGGGGCCATGAGGACTGGCAGAGCGGTCACCGGGCGGCACGGGCGGCTGGCGACGGGCGTCCGGAGCGGGGGGCGGGGCCCCCTGGGCTGGCTGCGTCGCGGACAGCTGGGCTCGCCGGACGTCCACGACATCTGGTCCCACCCGGCGGGCCAGTGGAGGTTCTGAGGTATTGCCGACCCTGACGAGGAGTGAGCCGTCCTCGACGGGGCGGACGGCTCACTCCTCGTCGGGGTCGGCCAATTCGTCGAAGAGCGTGCCGGTCGCGAACGCGCCGGTGTCGTCGAGGTCGGTCAGCATCCGCTCCGGCGCCGTCCGCTGCTGCGGCATGGGGGGCAGCGCGACCGGCTCCTCGAGCAGCTCGCCGGCGATCTCGTCGTCCGATGCCTCGGTGAGCTCGGCGATGAGCATGTCCGCCGGGCTGGGCAGGGGAGCGGGCCGGCCGAACGCGTAGCCCTGGGCCATCGCGCAGCCGTGCTCGCGCAGCCAGTCGGCCTGGTCGAGGTCCTCGATGCCCTCGGCGATGACCTGCAGGCCCATGCCGCGGCCGAGCTGGAGGAGCCCGTGCACGAGGGCGGCCGTCGACGGCTCGGTCACCACGTCGGCGACGAACGAGCGGTCGATCTTCACCGTGTGGATCGGCAGCCGGTGCAGGGCCGTGATCGCCGAGTAGCCGGTGCCGAAGTCGTCGAGGGCGAGGGTGACGCCCTGGTCGGTGACGACGGCGACCGAGTGCAGCGTCGCCTCGGCGGCGAACAGCGCGGTCGACTCGGTGATCTCCAGCTCGAGCCGCTCCGGGGCGAGCCCGGACTCCTCGAGGGCGAACGCGACGAGCTCGCTGAAGCCCTCCTCGGCCAGGTGCCGCGCGGAGATGTTGACGTGCACCCGGAGGTCGACCGGCCAGGTGGCTGCATCCGTGCAGGCGCGGCGCAGCACCCACTCGCCGAGCTTGGAGGTGAGCCGGTTGTTCTCCGCGGCGTCCAGGAAGGCGGCCGGCGGCAGCAGGCCGCGCGTGGGGTGCTCCCACCGGACGAGCGCCTCGTAGCCGAGCAGCGCCTCGTCGGCGAGGTGCACGATCGGCTGGTAGAACAGCCGCAGTTCCTCGTTGTCGAGGGCGTGCCGCAGGTCGGTCTCCAGCTGCAGGGCGTCGACGTCGTTGCGGCTGAGGGCCCCCTCGTGCACCTCGACCCGGCCGCTGCCGTCGGCCTTGGCGCGGGTGAGCGCGCTCTGCGCCTGACGGAGCAGGTCGTCGGGGCTCAGGTCGGCGCCCAGCGTGAGCCCGACGCTGGCCGACAGGTTGATCTCGCGGTCGCCGACGAGGAACGGCTCGTCGAGCACCGACAGCAGCCGGTCGGCGAGCGCCCGCAGCCCGTCGAGGTCCTCGACGTCCTCGGCGACGACCAGGAACTCGTCGGCGCCCAGCCGGACCGCGGTGTCCTCCACGCGGGTGCTCCAGCGCAGCCGGTCGGCGACCTGGCTGAGCAGCAGGTCGCCGGCCTCGTGGCCGAGGGTGTCGTTGACGGCCTTGAAGCGGTCGATGTTCAGGTGCACGAGGCCCACCTGCAGCCCGCGCCGGCGGGACAGGGCGACGGCGTGCCGGAGCCGGTCGGTCAGCGCCCGGCGGTTGGGCAGCCCGGTCAGCGGGTCGGTGAAGGCGCGGCGGACCAGGTCCTCCTCCGCGCGCCGGCGGTCGGTGACGTCGACGAGGGACAGGACCACGAACTGGGGCATGCCGTTGTTCTGGTGCACGATCTCGTGCGACTGGACCACCCACAGCTCGGTGCCGTCGGACCGGCGCAGCCGGCGCTCCCCGTCGAGCAGCAGGTTCGGGTCGAGGGCCGGCTCGCCGACGGCGGGCACGAGACCCAGGTCGCCGACCGGCGGGTCGTCGGGGTGGGCGAGCAGGTCGACGTGCCGCCCGGCGAGGTCGTCGGTGGTCCGCCCGGTCAGTGCGCACATCATCGGGTTGGCGACGAGCACGTGACCGTCGAGCTCGACGAGCGCCTTGGCGATCGGGGCGGCGAGGAACAGGGCCTGGAAGAGCTCGCCGCGGTCGGCGAGCAGGGTGTCGATGGCCCGCAGCCGCTGTCCGGCAGCGGCACCAGGACCGCCGGCGGGCTGCCGCGGCATCTCGGGGGCGGGAAGGCTCACCTGCACAGGGTCACGCATCACGGCCGTCAAGTGACGGAACCTGATCACGGAGAGTCGTGTTCGTGCCGTCACGGAACGTGATGGAACGGTCCGGTCAGCGGCCGTGGGCGGCCATCCGCGCTGCTCGGAGCGACGCCGCTGCGTCCTCACCCGGCCGGGTGACGTGCCTCCAGTGCGCGGTCCCGCGGGTCGATGGGACCCCGTAGTCCCCGTCTGCACCAGGAGTGCCGCATGTCCCGCGCCCTTGCTCCGCCGCCGCACCGCAGGGCCGCCGCGTTCGTCGCGGCGGGCGCTGTCGTGCTCGCGGCCGCCGCGAGCACGCCCGCGCGTGCCGACGAACCGGCCGGCCCGACGACGGCGGTCTCCGCGGTGGTGGTGACCGCCCACGGCGCCGAGGTCGTCACCCGGGACGCCCCCGCCGGTCAGGTCGCGGCGGTCGCGGCGGACCTGCGCAACGACCCGGGCGTGGTCACGGTCTCCGTCGACACCCCCGTCGCCGGTGTCGGCACGGTCGACACCCATCGCTCGCTGCAGTGGTCGCTGGACGCGCTGAAGATGGACACGTTGCCGGCCGGCACTCCGGACGGCGCCGGACTGCTCGTCGCCGTGGTCGACACCGGCGTGCGGGCCACCCACGAGGACCTCACCGGTCGCGTCCGCTGCGACCTCGGCGCGGACTACGCCGCGGACGCCGCCACCTACGACCCGGCGGGCACCGGCTGCGCGGACCCGAACGGCCACGGCACGCACGTCTCCGGCGAGATCGCCGCGGTGTCGGGCAACGGGCTGGGCATCGAGGGCATGAGCGCCGCGCGGATCGTGCCGGTCCGGGTGCTCTCCGCCGACGGCGGTGGCTGGTCCTCCGATGTTGCCGCCGGCATCATCCACGCCGTCGACGTCGGCGCCGCCGTCATCAACCTCAGCGTCGGCGGGCCGGCCAACTCCGCCCTCGACGCCGCCGTGAAGTACGCGACCGACCACAACGTGATCGTCGTGGCCGCCGCGGGCAACGACCGCACCACCGGGAACGCGCCGAACTACCCGGGCGCCTCGCCCGGCGCCATCGCGGTCGCAGCCTCGGAGAGCACCGGCCGCTCGGCGTACTACAGCTACAGCGGGCCGACGAACCTGGTCACCGCTCCCGGTTCCGGCGTCCTGTCCACCTGGAGCACCGACGACCACGCCTACGGCTACATGACCGGTACCTCGATGGCCGCGCCCAACGTGGCCGGCGTCCTCGTGCGCTACCGCGCCGCCCATCCCACGGCGACCGTGGCGCAGGTGCGCGCCGACGTGCAGGCGACGGCGACCGACCTGGAGACTCCCGGCTTCGACAACAACACCGGGTACGGCCTGATCAACCCCTACCGGCTGCTGACCGGCGACGTGCCGCCGCCCCTGCCCGTCACGGTGCCCGGCCCGGCGCGGATCGGGACGCCGGCCTTCGGCAACGGCGCTGCTCGCGTCTGGTTCGCGGCCCCGGTGAGCAACGGTGGCGCCCCGGTCACCGGCTACTACGTGCGCGGCTACCGGGGGACGACGTTCGTCAAGACCGTCTGGGCCGCCCCCAGCGCCACCAGTGTGGTGTTCCCGGGTCTGAGCAACGGCGTCGCCTACACCTTCGCCGTCGCCGCGGTGAACTCCGCGGGCGCGGGGCCGGCCTCGCCGCACAGCGTCGCGGTCGTGCCCAGGACCACGCCGGGGACCGCACGGATCGGCCGTCCGGCCGCGACCCTGGGGGGCGCGGTGGTGACCTGGGCGGCGCCGCCGACCGACGGGGGCTCGGCGCTCACCGGCTACTACGTCCGGGTCTACCGGGGGTCCACCTACCTGACGACCGTCCGGGTCCCGGCCGGGGCGACGCGCGTGGTCGTGACCGGGCTGCGCCCACGGGTGGGCTACCGGTTCGCGGTCGCCGCGTTCAACGCCGTCGGCACCGGCCCGGGCTCGGCGTGGAGCGCCACGGTCTATCCGCGCTGATCGCGGGCTCGCGGGAACACGACGGCCACCTCGCGGCGCTGGCCTCTGCGAGACGACCGAGAGGTGGCGTGTGGTGGAGAAGCGGATCGGGTTCCTGTCGTTCGGGCACTGGCAGCCGATCGCCGGCTCGCAGGTGCGCACGGGGCGCGACGCCCTCGTGCAGACCGTCGAGCTCGCGGTCGCCGCCGAGGAGCTGGGCCTGGACGGCGCCTACGTGCGGGTGCACCACTTCGCCCGGCAGCTGGCCTCGCCGTTCCCGCTGCTGGCGGCGATGGCCGCCCGCACCAGCCGGATCGAGCTGGGCACCGGCGTGATCGACATGCGCTACGAGAACCCGCTGTACATGGCCGAGGAGGCCGCGGCCACCGACCTGCTCAGCGACGGCCGGCTGCAGCTGGGCGTCAGCCGCGGCTCACCCGAGACGGCGCTGCGGGGGTCGGAGGCGTTCGGCTACGTACCGCCCGAGGGCAGCACCGACGCCGACCTGGCCCGCGACAAGACGGCGCTCTTCCTCGCCGCCGTCGGGGGCGCGGGCGTGGTCGACGCCGACCCGCGGATGACCGGCGGCGTCTCGGGGCGCCTCCCGATCCAGCCGCAGGCGCCTGGCCTCGCCGACCGGATCTGGTGGGGTTCGGGCACCCGGGCGACCGCGGAATGGACGGCGCGCCAGGGGCTGAACCTGATGAGCTCCACACTGCTGGTCGAGGACACCGGCGTGCCCTTCGACGAACTCCAGGCCGAGCAGATCGCCCGCTTCCGATCGGCCTGGGCAGCAGCCGGGTGGGAGCGCGAGCCACGCGTGTCGGTCAGCCGCAGCGTGCTCCCGATCGTCACCGACCTCGACCGGCAGTACTTCGGCGGCGATCCGGGCGAGGACCAGGTCGGCATTCTCGAGGGCGTGCGGGCGAGGTTCGGGAAGAGCTACGTGGGGGAGCCGGACGCGCTCGCCGAGGCGCTCGCGAAGGACGCCGCCGTCCGGGAGGCCGACACCCTGCTGGTGACCGTGCCCAACATGCTCGGCGTCGAGTACAACGCGCACCTGCTCGAGGCGATCACCCGGCACGTCGCCCCGGCGATCGGTTGGGTGCCGCCGCAGCGACGCTGATCAGTGATAGCGGTTCGGGATGATGGTGTAGGGGGCGACGCCGATCCCGATCGAGATGATCGGCGTCTGGACGGCCTTCATCCACTTCAGGAGCCAGATCACCCGGTCCTGGCTGAGTGCGACGCAGCCCCCGGTGGCGTAGGCGTTCTGCACGTGCAGGAAGAAGGCCGACCCCTTCCCTGCGACCGCCCCGGTGCCGTATGTCGGCGGCATGTTGTAGCCGATGACCGCGCCGTAGGCGTACTGCTGCGGGTAGTCGATCAGCCGCTCGAACGCGCCGTAGCTCGCCGGGCAGGTGTCGGGTGCGCAGAAACGGTGCTCGTTGATCACCGAGCCGGTCGAGCCGGTCCAGACGTCGTCGAGTCCGACGTGGATGTAGGGCACCCCGGCGCCCGGGTCGGGCTGCACCCCGAACCCCTGGCCCAGCCGGAACTGACCGACCGGGGTCTTGGACAGCGTCTCGGAGGCCGCGCCCATGCCCTGCGCTCCGATGCGGGCCGAGGGGAAGTGGGCGACACGGAAGTAGCGCCCGTCGGCCTGCCGCTGCCAGGCGTCGACCGTCGCCCAGGTCGTCGTCGAGTCGGCCGCGGAGACGGTGACCACCTGGCCCGACGTCGTGGCCGCGACCGCCGGCTCCGACGACGAGAGCCCGACCAGGGTCCCGAGAGCGAGGGCCGTGGCCAGCCCGATCGCCGAGATCCTTCCGCGCACCGCATGCCCCGTCCCCGCCCGATGCGCCGCACCGTGCGCCCCCGTCCGTCGCGCGCAACGTAGCAGTTGCGGCCCCCGGGGCACCCGATTCCCGGCCGGCAATCGACC